>Ga0075434_100000547_pt1 | contig 28696 bp, 28 predicted proteins | sample RhiMethybrSRZTD3_FD_75298 | JGI IMG/M metagenome (GOLD analysis project Ga0075434, IMG submission 75298) | Populus rhizosphere microbial communities from Tennessee, USA - Rhizosphere MetaG P. TD hybrid SRZTD3 | ecosystem: Host-associated > Plants > Roots > Rhizosphere > Soil | place: USA... | reverse complement strand
TCGGCGATATAGCGGCTGTCGGCGACGACGAAGGCCACCACCTCGCCGACGTAGCGCACTTCGTCGGTGGCCAGCGGCCGCTGGGTGCGCCCGTGGGTCAAGGTCGGGTGCGGGATTAGGAGCGGTGTGGGCTGGTTCAGCTCGCCGAGGTCCACGGCCGTCAGCACGAGATGCACACCGGGCACGCGGCGGGCGGCGCTCGCGTCGATCCGCGTGATGCTGGCGTGCGCGTGCGGGCTCCGGAGCGAGGCGGCGTGCAGCACGCCCGGCGGATTCACATCGTCGACGAAGCAGCCGAGTCCCCGCAGCAGCCGTGGATCCTCGTTGCGCGCGATGCGCGCGCCGATACTGCGCGTGGTCATCGGACTAGGCGCGGCGCGAGGGCGAGCCGGCGGCGGCGCGCGCGCTCACGAGCGCCTCGAACGCGCCGTCGAAGCATTCGCGCGGCGGCTTGACCAGGCCCGCGCCGACCTGCCCGACGCCGGGCTCCCGATGCGCCATGCCCGTGTCGATCTGCGGCAGGATGCCGGTCTGGACCACGAGACGCACGTCGATGCCGGTCGGCGTCCCGCGGAAGTCGAGCGCGGGCAAGCGATAGGCCGAGCTCTCGCCGAGGGTGATCTCGTACATGAGGCGCGTGTACTCGAGCGCATCGGCCGGCGTACCGCCGACGAACTGAACGACCGCCGGCGCGCCGCCCATCGCGAAGCCGCCCAGCCCCGCCGTCTCCGTGATCGCGCTGTCGCCGATGTCCGGGTTGGCGTCGCCGGCGCCGAAACCCGGGAAGTACAGTCCCTGGGGCAGCTGCGCCGGCCCTGTGAACCAGCGGTCGCCGAGACCACCGACCCGGATTCCGAAGTCGGTGCCGTTGCGCGCCATCGCGGTGACGATCGTCGAGTCGGCTACACCGTGAGCGGCGTCGAGCGCGGCCTTGCACGCGGCCATCCCGACGTTGAGAAACAGGTGTTCGTTCGAGGCCGCGAACGCCAGCACGCGGCTGCGCTCCTTCGCGGGCAGCTCCAGCGCCGCGATCTCCGGGGCGAGCGCCTTGATGAGCAGCGCGGAGGCGGCGCGATTGCGGTTGTGGCATTCGTCGCCCATCTGCACCGCTTGCCCGATGAGCGCGCGCAGGTCGACGCCGCCCGCGCGACGGATCGCCTCGCCGAACGCCGGACCGAGGACGTCCCTGAACCAGCGCAGCCGGTCGACGACATCCGACGAGTAGGCGCCGTAGCGCAGGACTTTGCCGAGCCCCTCGTTGATCGTCGAGTAGGCGCGATTGCCCGCAGTCCGGTTCTCGACCACGAGCACCGGCATCGAGGCCGTCGTGGCGCCGGCCATCGGCCCGACCGTCGCGTGATGATGGCAAGGATCGAATCGCACGGCGCCGCGGGCGACGAGCCGCTCGGCGTCTTCCCACGACGTGGCGCGGCCCTCGTAGATCAGCGCCCCGACGATCGCGCCGCGCATCGGCCCGCTCATCCGCTCCCACCCGATCGGCGGCCCGGCGTGGAGCACGGTCTCCGGCGTCATGCCGGGAACCACCTCGATCGCCGGTCGTACGTCGACCAGAACCTGATGGGCGGCCAGGATGCGCTCGAGCGTGGCGCGATTGGCGGCGTCGACCTCGTCGCACCACAGCGCGCCGAGCGCCGCCGCCGACGGCGAGGGCCGCCAGTCGACCCGTCGCACGGCCACGCCTTGAGCGGCCAGAGCCGAGGCGAAGGTCTCGGGGCCGGCCACGACGGCCCCGAGCGGGTCCCGGAGCAGCTCGACCTCAGACGACATCGCGCCCCTCGGCCAGCGCCCGCGCGGTCTCGGCGGCCATTCGGTTGCTCGCGCAAACGATCGCGCCGAGCTTCAGGAGCTCTTGTTCCTGGCGCTCGAGACCTTGCGGGTCCTGGTCCGTGCCGACGACGTGGGCCACCACCGCCAGATCGCTTGCCCGCCGCCGGGCGCGTGCCTCGGCGAGCGCGGAGCGCAGCGCGGTGACTGGATCAGCGTGCGCACAGTCGCCGAGCACCACATCGAGCAGGAGTACGGTCACCGCGGGGTCGGCACCCGCGCCGGCGATCGCCGCGTTCCGCTGGCTCGGATCGATGATCGGGTGAGGACGCCCGCGCGTGAACTCCTCGGATCCGAAGTCGATGAACCGGTGCCGTGCGTTGCCACCAACGATCCGGCGGGCTTCATCGCACAGCGTGCCGCCCGAGTAGAGGCCGAAGATCGCACCGGGTGCGCGAGAGGTGGGCGTCGCCGGCCTCGGCAGGGCGTGAACCCGGCCGCCGGCAAGGGTGACCGCGAGCGTGGCCGCTTCTTCGAGTGTCGATGCCGTGCGGACGCCAGGGGGGATCGCGCCGTCGTATCCGAGCAGGCAGGCGACGACCGCCTTGCCCGTCGCGACCGAAGCCCGGAGCACCGCGTCGGCGGCTGCCGGCGAAGGCGGCTTCGAGACGACGAGCAGGAGCCGTGTGTCGGGATCGGCGCCGAGCGCGGCGACCGCCTGCAGGGTGGTCAGGCCGCCCACCGCCGCGTGGAGGTCGCGGCCGCCGGTGCCGATCGCGTGAGAGATCCCCGATCCGAGCCGGTGGATCAGGCTCGTCAGCTCCTGGATTCCCGTTCCCGAGGCGCCAACGACGCCGATCGGCCCGCGGCGCACCCGGTTCGCGAAGCCGAGGCCCACTCCGTTGATAATCGCCGTGCCGCATTCGGGTCCCATGACCAGAAGCCGCCGCGCGCGCGCGCGCCGCTTGAGGGCCGCCTCGTCTTCCAGGGAGACGCCATCGCTGAAGAGAAACACATGGAGGCCCGCCGAGATCGCCTGATGCGCATCGACCGTCGCGTAGGCCCCCGGAACCGCGACGAGGGCCAGGTTCGTCGCGCCGCCGCGACGGGCTGCGCCAGCGGTCGTGCGTGGGGAGATTTCTCCGCGTGTTTCAGCGCTTCCGCGGCTGGCGTTGAGAAGCTCGTCAACGTGGGCAAGGGCGCGCGTGGCGACCGCCTCGGTGCCCGCGCGAACCGAGACCAGGAGGTCGGAGGCTCCGGATTCCGGAGCCTCCGAGGGCCACAGGCCGGCTTCCGCGAGCATCGCGCGGCCTGCCGGCGTACCCATCACGACCGCGACCTCGATGACGCCGGCCAGTTGCCTCGCCTGCTCGGCGACGCGCATGAGATCGATCGAATCGAAGTACGAGTTCCGCCGAACCGCCCAAGCCTGATGCATCCGCCCTCCGGTCGTCGCATTATAGCGAGTCGGCCTCGGGCAGGTCAGCGCGACGGGCTGGGCGCGGGCAGGCTCAGCCCAGGCGGATCATCACGAAGCCCCGCTGCTGGAGCTCGTCGTAGATGTCGCGGCGCTCCTGCTGGCCCGGGTTGCCGCCGGCCCCCGCGTTGGCGCCCGGCGGCAGGATGCGCCGGTCGAGGAGCACCTTGATATCCGGCATGCCCGCAAAGACTCGCTCGAAGTAGCTCAAGAGCTCGGGGCGGTCGCGGGCGACCACCACGATCACCTTCGGCATCGCACGCCCCCGTCGAGAAATCTTCCGAATCGAGCGCGCCCGGCGTGTTGCCGTCGAGAAAGCGCGCCAAAACTCAAGCTCTTCGTGAATGGCATTCCACGTGCTCCCACCCGGTTTCCGTGAGGAAAAAATGACCTGCCATGCACAGCGCCGACAGACAATAGACAAGCACATGGCTAGACATCTGTTTCTCGTCTCACGCCGCGAGGCGCGTCTCTACGAGTACCTTCTGGAGCGGTTCCGTGACGATGGGAACGTCGCGGTGATTCTCGATCGGCGCCGCGGCGAGCGGCGGCGAGTAACCACGAATCAGGTTCCCGAGCGCCGGCGCTCAGACCGGCGAACCCGACGAGAGGTGGATCTGGAGCTCCAGGTCCGATCGCACGCGATCCTGACCCTCCCCGAGGACGTAGGTTAGCACTGTCCGCTCGGTGAGCTTCGCGCTCCCGCGCGTGTTTCGTGTTCAGCTTTTGATCACTCCTCCCAGGTATTCCTCGAGACCTCGATCTAGCTGATTTTCAAGGCGCAGCCGGCGTTTCCTCTCGGTCCAGTGGTGGGAGCTGATCAAGTCTCTTCCACCCGCGCCCGGGCGCAACATTTACGGGTGCGCAAAATATGCAAGCGATCCGGAAGGTTGCGCCCCAGATACAGAGTGGTATTGGCTTTGCTGATTTCTCGCCTTCGTGGACGAGACGCTCCGGAAACCCGCGCTCGACGTCCAGGACATCGACTCCCGCGATCGGGCTCGACGGTCGCCGATCGCGCGCGCTCTGAGCCGGCTCGGGTTCTTTCCCGCCGAATGGTCCGGGCGCCCAGCACGAGTCGTTCGCGACGATCACAGCCGCGACGGCATCAGGACCTCGAGTCAGCCTTTCCGGCAGAGCGCCTCGCGCGATAAGCGCGCGTCGAACGATCGGCCGACCCCGCGGATGAGCCTGGTCGAGATCGGCCGACAGCCGGCGCGCGCCGCGCAGCGAGCGGCGCTGCGCGACGCGCTCGCGCTCGTCGATCGCATCCCGGCCGCCGGCGCGCGGCTGCGCCAGGCGAATTACCGGACGCCGCTGCAGAAACTCCGCGAAGCCGAGCGCGCGCGTCGCTCGGGCTCTGGACCTATTGCTTGACGACGGGCACCCTGTCAGAATTGCCGGACTGCGGAGGCGAGACGTGCGCGTGCTGATCGTCGACGAGAGCGTGATACTGGGCGAAGCTGCACGTCGCGTGCTGTCCTCGATGGGAATCACGACCGCGTCCGCCGGTCCGCTACACGAACTTTCGCTCGCGTTCGAGACGGATCGCGTCCCTGACCTTTTGATCGTGAACGTCACGCACGATCTCACGGGCTGGGAGGTCGCCGCGCGCCTGGAGCGCGCGGGCTATCGCAGCCGCGTGCTCGCCTTCGTCGACGCGCTCGACGATCCGAAGATCCAGTTCCTGGCCCAGCTGCCGCACGTCGAGTGCGTCGCGCGGCCGACGTCGAGCGCGCTGCTCGAGCAGGTACTCAAGCAGGCGCTGCGCGGCGCGCGCGGCGCCGGCGAGTCCTCGCCCTCGGCGCCGATCCGTCCCGCGTATCACGGCATCATCGGCGAGTCGGCACAGATGGCCGACATCTTCTCGCGCATCGCGAAGGTCGCGGTCGGCGACGTGAACGTCTGCATCCACGGCGAAAGTGGCACCGGCAAGGAGCTGATCGCCCGCGCGATCCACTACGCGAGCCCGCGCCGCGATCGCCCGCTGATCACGCTCGACTGCACCACGATCCCCGAGGGCTTGATGGAAAGCCACCTCTTCGGCCACGTGAAGGGAGCGTTCACCGGCGCCACGGAGCACCGCGAAGGCGTGTTCGCGCTGGCGCACACCGGGACCCTCTTCATCGACGAGCTCGGCGAGCTGAGCCCGAACCTGCAAGCCAAGCTCCTGCGGGTCATCCAGTCGCGCGAGTTCTCCAAGGTAGGTGGATCGAAGCCGATCCGCACGGACATCCGACTCATCACTGCTACCAACAAGGATCTGAAGGCGGCCGTCGAGCGGGGCACCTTCCGCGAGGATCTCTACTATCGGGTCGCGGTGTTCATGATCAAGGTGCCCGCGCTCCGCGAGCGGACCGAGGACATCCCACGGCTGGTCGATCACTTCCTGCAGCGGTTCGCGAGCCTGTACGGCAAGCGCGTCACCCAGGTGGCGCCCGCGACGCTCAAGCGCATGATGGCCCTGCCCTGGCCGGGCAACGTCCGGCAGCTCGAGAACTTCCTGGAGCAGGCGGTCGTGCTGGCCGAGGGCGACATCCTGACCGACCGCGATCTTTTCGCCGGCGATCTGTCGAACGGGGTCGCCGCGCCGTCACCTATGCTGTCGGGCTTGTTCGAGGCCGGGCTGCCACTCAGCGAGGTGGAGCGCCGCCACATCCTGCGAACGCTCCACAAGGTCCACGGCAACCGCACCGAGGCCGCGCGGCTCTTGCAGATCAGCGTCCGCTGCCTGCAGTACAAGCTCAAGGCCTACGGTCGCGACGTCGACGCGTCCACCGGCTCCGGCCTCGTCTCCAGCGGCTCCTAGCGGACCCTTCCCGTTCGGCGCGCGCAAACTTTGCGCGGGCGACGCGCAAACTTTTAGGGGACCGCCGCGTTCACGACCATTCCGGCTTTCCAGAACGTCGACTCCGCCGAGACTTACGACGTTGGCCCCGATCGTGCTCTCTCAACACGCCGCATTGAAACTGACGCCACGGATCAATCGCAGCGAGGTGACGCCGGCGCTTCGCGAGCTGCTCGGCCGCGATGCGGTGTGCCGCGAGATCGTGCAGTACCTGATGCGCCACAACGAGGCGGCCGATACTGCGCGCGGCATCGCGGAGTGGTGGATCAATCGGGACGTGCCGTCCACCCGTCAGGCCCTGCAGAGGCTCCAGGAATGTGGCGTCGTGCAGTCCTATTTCGTTCAGGGCGACACGTTCGTGTATGCCTACACGAAGAGAGCCGTCCTGCGGCAGTCGCTCGCGCGCTTTCTCGACCAAACGGTCCCTCCCTCTGCAGCGAAGGAGCTCTAGGCTATGGCAGAAGTCTCGGTCGTCACGACCGTCGGCACGGCGTCCCGCGGCAATGGGGCTGAAGAGGCAGGGCTTTCGGATCTTCGGGTGGTGGCGCTCGGCGGAGGGACCGGGTTGCCGACGGTGCTCCGGGGCCTTCGGGCCGGATTGTTCGAGTCGTGCCCCTGGGACCCCGAGCGCGACCAGACTCGGCTCACTGCGGTCGCGACGGTGGCCGACGACGGGGGAAGCTCCGGCAAGCTGCGCGCGACCTACCAGCTGCCCTCTCCCGGCGACGTGCGCAACTGCCTGCTCGCCCTCGCCGGCGGCGACCAAGCGCTGTCCGACGTGTTCGCGTTCCGCTTCGCCGGCGGCAGCGAGGTCTCGGGGCACAGCCTTGGCAACCTCATCCTGACCGCGCTGACGGAGATCGAGCGGGACTTCGCCAAGGCCGTCGCCCAGGTCGGCCGGCTGCTGTCGATCCGAGGCCTGGTGCTGCCCGCCACCGGTCAGAACGTCACGCTCCAGGCCGAGCTGTCGGACGGCACGGTCATCGAGGGCGAATCGCGGATCGCGAGCGCCCGCAGCCCGATCCGCCAGATGCGGCTCCATCCGGCCGACGCGGTCGCGCTGCCCGAGGCGGTCGACGCGCTCGAGCGCGCTCACCTGATCGTGATCGGCCCCGGCAGCCTCTACTCGAGCCTGGTCGCCGCGCTCCTTCCGTGCGGCATCGCCGAGGCCGTCTCGCGCTCACGCGCGCGCGTGGTGTACGTCACGAACCTCATGACCGAGCCGGCCGAGACCGACGGGCATACCGCGGTCGACCACCTCATGGCGATTCGCCGGCACGCGCCGACGATGCCGATCCACGACATCCTCGTGAACACCACGCCCTTCGCGCCCGAGCAGATCGCACGCTACGGTGCGCAGGGCGCGGTTCCGGTCCGCGCGGACCTGCCGCTCCTGAAAGCCCTCGGTCACGCCGTCCACGAATGCGACCTGCTGGCGGACGGCGACGAGGTGCGCCACGACCCGACGAAGCTCTCCCGCGCGCTCCTGACGCTCGCCTATCGAAGCGGCTCGCGCGCGGGCGCCTGACCATGGCGCTTCGTGGCGTTCCGGTGCTGCAGTACGACGGGCTCGGGGTTTCGCTTCCCGCCGACGTCGACGAGCGCCTGGCCAGCCACTGGATCACGCCCGTCGCGATGGGCCGCCAGCTCGGCTCGATCCGCGAGCTCGGGCATCGAGTCGTGCGGCTGTACGACGCGTGGACCCGGGCCCAGGACGAGTGGCCCACGCGCGCCCCGGTGGTGCTGACCTTCGACGACGGCCGCGCCGCCGACTACGAGGTGGCGTTTCCGCTGCTGCTCGCCGCCGGCATGCGCGCCGAGTTCTTCATCAACACCGCCAAAGTCGGGCACAAAGGTTATCTCACCTGGAGCCGCATCGCCGAAATGCATGGCGCTGGCATGTCGTTTCAATCGCATTCGCACGATCATTTGGTGCTGCCGGCCCTGTCGGCCCGCGTGCTGAGAAACGAGCTGCAGACCTCGAAGCGTCTCATCGAGGACCGGGTCGGGCGGGCCGTCGACTTCCTGGCTGCGCCCCACGGCCTGCTCGATCGCCGCGTCGTCGACGCCGCGCAGGAGGCCGGCTATCAAGCGGTCTGCGCCTCGCGCGGCTGGCCCGCGCAACCCGGCAATCTCATCGTCAATCGGGTCACGGTGCTCCGCGACATGACCGAGGCGCAGTTCGGCGCAATCCTCGCACGACAGCCGCGGGCCTACGTCCCGGCTATCGCTCGCGCCATGCTCGTACGCCTCCAACACCGGATCGCGCTCAAGCTCCATCCCCCCTATCTCGATGGCGATCTCTCGCCGCGCGGCGCGTGATGGAGGCGTACCGCCGATGATCAGCGGGCGTGCCGGCGGCACCGGCTCCGGGAAGCCCGCCGTCGTCAGCGGCGTGATCGTCCGCGCCGGCGGATGAACGCCCGTGCCCGGCGGCTCTCGCGCGACGTCCACGACTACCGCGCCCGGTGGCGCGGATTCACGCGCCGGCTGGGCGCGTGCGTGACGCTCGACGAGCTGGCCCCCAAGCTGGCCGAGGCGGTCGCGGAGAGCGTTAGGGCGACTGGCGTGCTCGTCTATCTGTCGCACGCGGCCGACGGGGAGCTGCGTGCCGCCGCGGCGGTCGGCACTGGCTACCCGGCGCCGACGTTTCCCGACGACGACCGCTCGCTGACGGCCTCGCTGCTGGCGCGCCGGACTCCGCTCGTCCTGGAAAACGGCTCTACAGCGGCCTGGCGCGGGTCGACGGGGGCGCGCGTGGCTGAGGGATCCGTGATCGTCGCGCTGCGCTGGCACGACGAGCTGGTCGGGCTGCTGGCCATCGGCGGCGAGCGCGACGGTGAGCCGTACACGAGCGACGATCTCGAGCTGATGGAGGCGCTCGGCGAACACGCCGCGGGCGCGATCGCGACCGCGCGTCTGTCCGAGAGCCGTGCGCGCTCGCGCGAGCTCGGCGCGTTTCACCGGCTCAGCGCCGTGGTGGGCCACGATCTCAAGAGCGCGATCACGGGGCTCGGCATGCTGAGCGAGAACGCGCTGAAGAACTTTGACGACCGCGAGTTCCAGCGCGTGGTGCTCGGCACGATCACCCAGACGGTCGAGCGCCTGAAGTCGCTGGCCGGGCGGCTGCGCGAGGCGCCCCCGGCGACGCGGCTTCGCTTCGAGCCGGTCGACCTGGCGACGCTCGCGCGCGAGGCGGCGGCATCGATGATTCGGAGCGACCGGATCCGGCTCGTCACGGAGCTGGCGCCGCTGTCGATCTCGGCCGACGGCGAGGCGCTCGCGCGCGTCATCCAGAACCTCGTCACCAACGCGGTGCAGGCGATCGACGGCTACGGCACCGTGGTCCTGAAGACCTACGTTGAAGGCGGCCGGGCGGTCGTCTCGGTGAGCGACACCGGCTGCGGTATGTCGGACGAGTTCGTACGCACGTCCTTGTTCGCGCCGTCCAGCTCGGCGAAACGGAGCGGCTGGGGGATGGGGCTCTACCACGCCAAGGGGCTCATCGAGGCTCACGGCGGCACCATCGACGTGTCGAGCAAGAAAGGGAACGGGACCACGTTCGCCGTGAGGCTCCCCATCGGAGGGCGCACATGAAGCCCAAGCTGCTCATCGTCGAGGACGAGGAAACGATCCGCACCCAGCTCACGTCGGCGCTGCGCGACGACTTCACCTTGCTGTTCGCCGAAGACCGCGCCGAGGCGCTCACGGCGGTCGCGTGCGAGCGCCCGGCGGTCGTGAGCCTCGACCTCGGACTGCCGCCCCATCCCGAGAGCTCACAGTGCGGACTGGAAGCCCTGGACCAGATCATGAAGACGGCGCCGGCAACCAAGGTGGTCGTGCTCACCGCCGACAGCGGCCGCGAGAGCGCCATCCGATGCATGCAGCTCGGCGCGTTCGACTATCACCAGAAGCCGATCCAGCTCCCGGACCTCAAAGTCGTCCTGCAGCGTGCCGCCTATCTGCAGACCCTCGAGGCCGAGGCCGAGAAGCGTGGCAGCGAGACCCTGATCCGTTTCGCGGAAATGCTCGGCCACACGCCCGCCATGCGCGAGATCTTCGCCGTCGTGAGCCGCATCGCGCGCACCGACGTGACGGTCTTGATCCAGGGCGAGAGCGGCACCGGCAAGGAGCTCCTGGCGCGCGCCGTTCACGCCAACAGCGCTCGCAGCGGCCGCCCGTTCGTGGCGATCAACTGCGGGGCGATTCCCGACACCCTGCTCGAATCCGAGCTGTTCGGTCACGAGCGCGGCGCGTACACCGGCGCGCACACGCAGCGCAAGGGCAAGCTCGAGCTGGCCGACGGCGGCACGCTCTTCCTCGACGAGGTCGGCGAGATGAGCGCGCCGTTGCAGGTGAAGCTCCTGCGCTTTCTCCAGGAGCGCGAGCTCGAGCGCGTGGGCGGCCGCGAGGTGCTCCGCGTCGACGCCCGGGTGGTGGCCGCGACCAACAAGGACCTCAAGGCCGAGCTGCAGGCGCGCCGCTTCCGCGAGGACCTCTACTACCGGCTTTCGGTCGTGAACCTGACCCTGCCGCCGCTGCGCGAGCGCGGCGAGGACGTGGTGCTGATCGCCAGCGCACTCCTGCAGCGGGCGTGCAAGACCCACCGGCGAAAGCTCCGCTTCGGCGCCTCGGCGCTCGAGGCCATCGCCCACCACCCATGGCCGGGCAACGTCCGTGAGCTCGAGAATGCGGTCGAGCGGGCCGTCCTCATGGCCGGCGGCAAGCTGGTCGAGGCCCGCGATCTGGGCATCGAGCTCAAGGAGCGTCCCACCGCCTCGCTCCGCGACGCGCGGGATCGAGCGGAGCGAAGCGCTCTGGTGGAAACGCTCGTCAAGACGCGCGGAAACATCACGCAGGCCTCCCGGCTCCTCGCCGTCAGCCGTCCGACTTTGCACGGATTGATCGCGCGTTACGGGGTGAGCGCTCGCGACTTCCGCTGAGAGGGCGCCGGGCCTCTACCGCTCCGGGCGTACAATTCCGGATATTTCGGGCGCGGACGTGTCAGAATCGTCCGGAGATTCAGGGAGCGCGCCGCCGGCGCCCCAGTAGAGGAGGACATGCCGTGAAGATCTTCATCACCTGGTCCCTCGCCCTCGTCCTGGTGTTCGCCTGGGCGGGTCAGTCCGCGGCCGTCGAGGACATGGGGCTGATCACCGGAAGCGACAAGGGGACGTACTACCAGTTCGGCCTCGATCTCCAGAAGCTCGTCAAGCCCGCGGGCATCAACCTGACCGTGCACACTTCGAAGGGCTCGATCGAGAACGTGTACGCGGTCTACCAGCGTCCGGGCGTGCCGTTGGGCATCGTGCAGTCCGACGTGCTGGCGTTCGTGTCGCGCGTACAGACGGACCAGACGCTCCAGCGGATCGCCAAGAAGACGAAGATGGTGTTCCCGCTGTACAACGAGGAGATCCACCTGCTCGGCAAGAAGGGCATCGCCGACTTCGACGATCTGGCGGGTCGTCGGGTCGCGGTCGGTCGCGACGGTAGCGGCACGTACCTCACGGCGCGCCTCCTGTTCAAGCTGTCGGAAGTGAACCCGGCCGAGATGGTGCCGATCGACACGACCGAGGCGCTCACCGAGCTCAAGGCCGGGCGCATCGATGCGATGTTCTACGTGGCGGGCTACCCGGTGAAGCTTCTCAAGGAAGACGTCACGGACAAGGACAACCTGGTCCTGATCCCGATCACCAACAAGAGCGTCCTCGAGTTCTACCCGCAGGCGGAGATTCCGGCCGGCGTCTATCCGTGGCAGACGACCGCGGTCAACACCGCGGCGGTCAAGGCCGTGCTCGTGTCGTTCGACTTCCGCCGCCGCGACTGCGACAACGTCGGCAAGTTCGCGCAGATCCTGTCGAAGAACCTCGACACCCTCCAGAAGACCGGTCACGCGAAGTGGAAGGCGGTCGATCTGAACTATCCGCTGCGCGGCTGGGAACAGTACGACTGCGTGCGCAAGGCGCTCGGCAAGACGGTGCCGACGGCCTCGACGCCGACGCAGCGCGCCACGCAGAACCCGGTCTTCGACGCGATCAAGGGCGCGCTCGACCAGTAAGGTCGTCGCCTCGTCGGCGCGCCTGATCCCTCGCGGATCAGGCGCCGACGAGGCGCAGCAGCATCCAGGTCACGGCCGCGACGACCGCCGAGGCGGGAATCGTCAGGATCCACGCCCACAGGATCTTCCCGGCCACGCCCCACCGCACCGCTGAGAAGCGCTGAATCGCTCCCACGCCCATGATCGAGCCGCTGATCGTCTGCGTCGTGCTCACCGGGATACCGGCCACCGCGGTCCCGAGCAGCGTGATCGCGCCCGCGGTTTCGGCACAGAAGCCGCCCACCGGCCGGAGCTTCGTGATCCGCATGCCCATGGTCTTCACGATGCGCCAGCCGCCGGCCATCGTGCCGAGACCGAGCGCGGCATGGGCCGCGAGCACCACCCAGAACGGGACGTAGAACTCGGGGCCGAGGTGGCCGGTCGTGAAGAGCAGCACGGCGATGATCCCCATCGTCTTCTGCGCGTCGTTGGTGCCGTGGCCCAGGCTATAGGCGGCCGCCGACAGGAGCTGACCGCGACGGAACACCTTGTCGACGCGGCCGGGTGTGGCGTTGCGGAAGACGTTCATCACCAGCACCATCATGATGAAGCCGACGATCAGCCCGATCAGCGGCGCCAGGATCATGAACGCGCCGATCTTCACCAGACCGCTCGCGATCAGCGAGCCGAACCCGGCCTTGACCACCGCAGCGCCCGCGAAGCCGCCAATGAGCGCGTGGGACGAGCTGGTCGGCAGGCCCCAGACCCAGGTGATCAGATCCCAGACGATGGCGCCGATGAGCCCGGCCACGATCACCCACTGATCGACGACGGCGGTGTCGACGACGCCCTTGCCCACCGTGCGCGCCACGCTCACGCCGAAGCCGAACGCCGCAACGAAGTTGAAGAACGCCGCCCAGACGACGGCCTGGAGCGGCGTCAGCACGCGGGTCGACACGACCGTGGCGATCGAGTTGGCGGCGTCGTGGAAACCGTTGATGAAGTCGAAGACGAGCGCGACGAAGATGATGACGACGATGGCGGTGAGCACGGCTCAGTCCGCGCTCAGGCCATCTTGAGGATGATCCCCTCGATCACGTTGGCGACGTCCTCGCACCGGTCGGTTACGATCTCCATCGTCTCGTAGATCTCTTTCCACTTGATGACCTCGATGGGGTCGCTCGCCTCCTCGAACATCGCGGCGAGACTGTCGCGCAGCAGCGCGTCGGCGCTGTTCTCGAGGCGATTCACCTCGACGGTGTGCTCGTGGAAGCCCGGGTCCATCGTGCGCAGGCACTTGATGGTGCGGTCCATCGCATGCGTGATGTTCACGATGACCTCGGCCATCGCCCGGCAGGCGGAGGTCGGCTCTTTGATGCGATACACGACCAGCCGCTCGGCGGCGGCCTCGATGTAGTCGAGCACGTCGTCGAGCCTCGAGGCCAAGTCGTGGATGTCCTCGCGATCGATCGGCGTGATGAAGGTCGTGTTGAGCTTCTTGATGATCTCGTGCGTCGTGTGGTCGCCCTGGTGCTCGACTTCCTTGATCGCGTGGGCCTTGGCCCGCGCATCGCCGAAGTTGTGGACCATTTCGTGGAGCAAGGCGGAGGCGCGGATGATGTGCTGGGACTGCTCCTCGAAGTAGTCGAAGAACCGAACTTCCTTCGGGATCAGGTTGAACATTGACCCGAGCCAGAGTGTAACGGAATCGTCACAATTGCGCCAGCGGAAGTCCGGGGCCGCTCGCTAGCCCTTGCGCAGAGCGAGCGGGGGCAAGTCGAGCAACGCCCGGCGCGCCAGCCCCCAGCAACCCTCGACGGCGGCCGCGAGTGCGGGCGCCGTCGGCGCCAGACAACGGACCAGCACGCCCCGGCGCGGTAGCAGGGCCGCGCCAAGGCTCGAAGCGCCAAGATCGCCCGCGAGCCGCGCGAGGTCGGCCGCGAATCTCTCGCGGTCGAACGCGCCCACGATCGTGATTGACGCGAAGTACGAGCGCGACTCGGTGAAGCCGAGGCCGTCGAAGGCCGGATCCTCCTTGGTACCGCCGTGCAGGACGAATCGGTCGTGGAGAAGCCATCCCTGTCGATCGCGGATCGAGATCGCGCTGTCGAGCACCGTGAATCGCCAGGCCTCGCCGAGCGCGATCCGGCCGGCGGAGAAGGCGTCCACGAGGATCAGGCCCGACGTCTCGTGGAGCTCGCACTCGATCGTCTGTCGTAGCGCCGAGCCCGCGAACGGGATCGTGTGGTCGGGCACCCACTCGACCACGGCACGCGGGCCGATCGCGAGCCGGACGCGCTGCGTGGTCTCGTCGCCGTCGGTGCGATAGACGCGCGTGGCCGAGGGCGTGGTGAGGACGGCGAGCGCGCCCTCGGCGACCTCGACGTCGATCGCGAGGCGGTCGCCGCCGGCGAGGCCGCCCGTCGGGTTCAGCATCGACACGATAGCGGCCGGGTCGTCGAGTGCGACCGGTGCCAACACCTGGAGCGGCAATGTGTAGCGGCAGCCCACGACGACGCTCGCCGGGCCGCGCCGCTCCACGCGAAGCCTGAGCGTGCCGTCGCGTCCGACACGCGGGGCGTCGAGCACCGCTTCCGTCGTCACGCGGGCGCCGCGTCGAGCGACAGCTCGCGCTTGATCCACGCGACGATCGTCTCGAGTCCCTCGCCGGTGCGGAGGTTCGTGAAGACGAACGGTCGATCCCCGCGCATCCGGCGCGCATCCCGCTCCATCACCGCGAGGCTGGCGCCTACGTAGGGCGCCAGGTCGATCTTGTTGATGACCAGGAGATTGGAGCGCGTGATCCCTGGGCCGCCCTTGCGCGGGATCTTCTCGCCTTCGGCCACGTCGATTACGTAGATGGCCGCGTCGACCAGCTCGGGGCTGAACGTCGCCGCCAGATTGTCGCCGCCGCTTTCGATCAAGAGCAGCTCGAGCCCCGGAAACCGCCGCTGGAGCTCGTGCACGGCGTCGAGATTAGCGGAGGCGTCCTCACGGATCGCGGTGTGCGGGCAGCCGCCGGTCTCCACGCCGAGGACGCGTTCGGGCGGCAAGGCACCGCGGCGCACCAGGAATTCCGCGTCCTCCTTCGTGTAGATGTCGTTGGTGATCACCGCCATGTCGAGCTCGCCGGACAGGCGACGGCACAGCGCCTCGGCAAGCGCCGTCTTTCCCGAGCCGACGGGCCCGCCGATACCGAGCTTCAACGGTCGCGGAATCGCGGTCATGACCTGAACAACCTCATGTCGAGGCTCGCGTGGCGGATGCCGGCGAGCTCGAGCGCGGGATTGAAGCTCCAGAGCTCGTCCGCCCGTGCGCGCGCCGCCGCGGCGGCCAGCCGCGTGATCCGGCCCCGCATGGCGGCGAGCACACGCTGGCCGTCGAGCTGGCCGAGCGCGATTAGGCGTAGCCCGGCGCCGACCAGCAACGCCGCCGTCGCGTAGAGATACGCGGTCGCCGCGCGCTCGGGATCGGCGCCGTCTCGGCCGACCGCCGCGCCGAACACGGTCGCGTGATGGGCGGCGGCACGCTCGTCGTCGACGGCACGGGCCAGATCGGCCAAAAACGGATCGTCACCGATGGCCACGGCGACCCGCAGCGCCTGACGCCCCATCTGCCGGCTCGCCGCCCTGAACTCGGGCACGGTCTTCATCGCATCCAGGCGCGCATCGAGCTCGACCCACGCCCCGGCGTCCTCGCGCCGGGCGATGCCGACGGCGATCGCGGCCCCCGCGGCATCGGCCGGTCCGGCGGAGCCCTCGAGATGCGCGGCGACGAAGGCCTCGAGGTCGCAACGATCGCGGACCCGCCCCTCCTGGACGTACGTCTCGAGCCCGAACGAGTGTGCGAACCCGCCGGCCGGGAACACGCCGTCGGAGAACTGGAGCACGCTCAGGAGCGCCGGATCAGCGGTCATGACGCTGTCCCCGGCCGATGGGCACGAACATCGCGCGCACCCGCTCGAAGCGCACGTTCATCCGCGTGAGCAGGATGTCCATCCCGGGATCGTCGGGCACGAGGAGCCGCTCGCCGTCGAGCGCCAGGCTGAAGTGGCGATTGCCGACCTCGAACGCGATACGCAGCGCTTCCTGCGGCGACGCGGGGGTAACCGCCAGGCACGGCTCGGTTGCGCATTCGACGACGACGAACCACTCCGCCGCCACGTGCAACACCGCCCCGGGCATCAGCAGCGTCCCGGTCGGCAGCGCCAGCGCGAGCGTTCGCCCGCCCGTCGTCGTGACGCGCCGCCGCGCCCACCGCCGCTCCTCGGCCGTCAGCACAAGCGTATCCCGCTCCCGCCCCGCCAGCTCCGCCTCGGTTACACGGCTGGGTAGCTCAGTGATCACGACGACGGTCTCGGTCGTCAAGCGCCGACCCCGGCGAAGAGCGAGCGAAGCAAGGCGCCCGTACCAGGAATGGCCGCCTGACCGCCTCCCGCCGTAGCGGGCCGACAGCCTCCTGCGGTAGAGGGCTGACTGCCTCCTGCAGTAGACGGCTGACAGCCTCCTGCAGTAGAGGGCTGACTGCCAGAACGATCGAGCCCCAGGCTCGATCGAAACGCGGATGGGGGGGTATGGGGGGCCATGTCGGGGCCCCCCATCAAAATAGGAAATAACGCTGAGCCATCGGCAACACCCTTGCCGGCTCACACGTCAATACCGTGCCGTCCGCGCGCACCTGGTACGTCTCGGGATCGACCTCGATTCGCGGCAGCGCGTCGTTGTGAATCATGTCGCGCTTACCGATACCGCGGCAGTGGGTGACCGCCACGGCGCGCCGCGCGAGCCCGAGGCGCTGCGGGACGCCGTCGGCCAGCGCGGCCGCCGAGACGAAGGTCAGCGACGTCGTGCCGACGGCCCGGCCGAGCGCGCCGAACATCGGGCGATAGAGCACGGGCTGCGGCGTCGGGATCGAGGCGTTCGGATCGCCCATCGCCGCCCACGCGATGAGGCCGCCCTTGACCACCATCTCGGGCTTGACGCCGAAGAACGCCGGCTTCCAGAGCACGAGATCGGCCAGCTTACCCACTTCGAGCGAGCCGATGTGCGCGGACAGCCCGTGCGCGATGGCCGGGTTGATCGTGTACTTTGCCACATAGCGCTTCACGCGCAGGTTGTCGTCGCCCACGGTCTCTCCCGGCAGGGGACCGCGCTGGCGCTTCATCTTGTCGGCGGTCTGCCAGGTGCGGATGATCACCTCACCGATGCGGCCCATCGCCTGCGAGTCGGAGGACATCATGCTGATCGCGCCCAGGTCGTGCAGCACGTCCTCGGCGGCGATCGTCTCGGCGCGGATGCGCGACTCGGCGAACGCGAGGTCCTCGGGGATGCGCGCGCTCAGGTGGTGACACACCATCAGCATGTCGAGGTGCTCGTCCATCGTGTTCACGGTGAACGGCATCGTCGGATTCGTCGACGAGGGCAAGCAGTTCGGCTCGCCGCACACGCGGATGATGTCGGGCGCGTGGCCGCCGCCGGCCCCCTCGGTGTGGTAGGTGTGGATCGTCCGGCCCTTGAAGGCGCGGATCGAATCCTCGACGAACCCGCTTTCGTTGAGCGTGTCGGTATGAATCGCGACCTGCACGTCGAGCTCGTCGGCCACGCCCAGCGCGCAGTCGATCGCCGCCGGCGTCGTGCCCCAGTCTTCGTGAAGCTTGAGCCCGATGGCGCCGGCCGCGATCTGCTCGCGCAGCGGATCGGGCGCCGAGGCGTTGCCCTTGCCGAGAAAGCCGAGATTGATCGGGAACGCCTCGGCCGCCTCCAGCATGCGATGGATGTTCCACGCGCCGGCCGTGCACGTCGTCGCGTTGGTGCCGGTCGCCGGCCCGGTGCCGCCGCCGAGCAGGGTCGTCAGCCCGGCGCTGATCGCCTCGTTGACGAGCTGCGGACAGATGAAATGGATGTGGGAGTCGAGCCCGCCCGCGGTGACGATCTTTCCCTCGCCCGCGATCACTTCCGTCGAGGCGCCGACCACCATGCCGTCGGTGACGCCCGTCATCAGGTCGGGATTGCCGGCCTTGCCGATCGCGACGATGCGCCCGTCGCGAATGCCGATGTCGGCCTTCACGATGCCCCAGTGGTCCACGATGACCGCGTTGGTGATCACCAGATCCAGCGTGCCGGAGGCGCGCGTCGCGCGAACGGCCTGCCCCATCCCGTCACGAATCACCTTGCCGCCGCCGAACTTCGCTTCCTCGCCGGCGGTCGTGAGATCGCGCTCGATCCGGATGAGCAGCTCCGTGTCGGCCAGGCGCACGCGATCGCCCGTCGTCGGGCCGTAGAGATCGGCGTACTGCCGCCGGGTCATTCGCAAGGTCATGGGCGCCGCTCCCACGCCGCCAGCTTCGCCAGCGCCTGATCGCGGCCGCCGCCCTCGGTCAGCGCGTTCAGGCCGAAGACGCGGCGCGCGCCGCCGAGCTCGACCAGGGTCACGCGCTTCTCGTCGCCGGGTTCGAAGCGCACGGCGGTGCCGGCCGGCACGTTGAGTCGCATCCCGAAGGCCTGCGCGCGATCGAAGCGCAGCGCGCGATTCACCTCGAAGAAGTGGAAGTGCGAGCCGACCTGGATCGGGCGGTCGCCGGTGTTGGTCACGGTCATCTCCACCGTGCGGCGGCCCTGGTTCGCGATGATGTCGCCTTCACCCAAGAGATACTCGCCGGGAATCACGGTCGGTCCTCCTAGCGGATCGGATGATGAATCGTGACGAGCTTGGTGCCGTCGGGGAACGTCCCCTCGACCTGAACCTCCTCGAGCATCTCGGGCACGCCTTCCATCACGTCCTCGCGCCTGAGGATCTCGAGGCCGGACGCCATCAGGTCCGAAACGCTGCGGCCGTCGCGAATCCCTTCCAGGATCTCTGAGGTGATCAGCGCGAGCGCCTCGGGATAGTTCAGCTTGAGACCGCGACCCCGTCGCCGGCGCGCGACTTCGGCCGCGGTGAAGACGAGGAGCTTCTCCTGCTCACGCGGGGTGAGGTGCATCAGCGCCTCCTAGGACCAGCCTTTTCAGACGGCCAGGTGCTGCCTGACCATCTCGGGCCGGAGGTCGCGCGTCGCGCCCGAGGCGACGACGGCGCCCTTGGCCATGATCACGTACTTGTCGGCGAGTCGCTCCGCGAAGTCAAGGTACTGTTCGACGAGGAGCACGGCCAGCTTGAGCTCGGCCTTGATCCGGCGCAGCGCCTCCTCGATCTCCAGGATGATCGAGGGCTGGATGCCTTCGGTCGGCTCGTCCAGCATGAGGAGCTTCGGCTTGGTGAGCAGCGCGCGGCCGATCGCGAGCATCTGCTGCTCGCCGCCGGAGAGCACGCCCCCCTTGCGCGCGAGCAGCGGCTTGAGCGCCGGGAAAAGCGCCAGCGGCTCGTCGAGCGACGCGGCGCGCCCGCAGCCCAGCAGCGCCATGCGCAGATTCTCCTCGACGGAGAGATGCGGGAAGATCTCGCGTCCTTGCGGCACGTAGCCGATTCCCGCGCGCGCCCGCCGATCCGGCGTCCACCCGGTGATGTCGGAGCCGTCGAACGTGACGCGGCCGCCCCGGGCCGGCAAGAGACCCATCGTGGTCTTGAGCAAGGTGGTCTTGCCCACGCCGTTGCGGCCCATGAGACAGACGAGCTCGCCGGCGCGCACCTCGAGGTCGACGCCCCAGAGCACCTGTGACTGGCCGTACGCGACGTCGAGACCGTCAATGGACAGCATCGGCCCCCTCGCGCTTGCGCCCCAGGTAGACCTCGAGCACCCGCGGGTCGTTCTGGATCTGCTCGACCGGCCCCTCGCACAGCACCGTTCCCTGGTGCAGCACGGTGACCTGACGGGCGATCTGGCGCACGAACTCCATGTCGTGCTCGATGACGAGCACCGATCGGTCGGCGGCGATCGACTCGAGCAGCTCGCCGGTGCGCTCCGTCTCCTCGTCGGTCATGCCGGCCACGGGCTCGTCGACCAGCAAGAGCTCGGGATCCTGCGCGATCACCATACCGATCTCGAGCCACTGCTTCTCGCCGTGCGAGAGCGCGCCGGCCATGCCGTCGGCCTTCTCCGCGAGCTTCACGGTCTCGAGCGTCTGGGCGATCCGGTCGCGCTCCTCACCGGCGTCGCGCCGCCGGAGCGCCGCGAACACGCCCTTCGAGGCGCGCCGCAGCGAGAGCTCGACGTTGTCCCACACGGTGAGGTTGACGAACACCGACGGCGTCTGGAACTTGCGCCCGATGCCGAGCTGGACGATCTGGTTCTCGCGAAGCGGCAGGAGATCGGTGTTGTGGCCGAAGATCACGCGGCCGCTCTCGGGCTTCACGCGCCCGGAGACGACGTCGAGCAAAGTGGTCTTGCCGGCGCCGTTGGGGCCGATGACGACGCGGAGCTCGCGCCGCTCCATGAAGAAGTTCAGGCGGCTCAGCGCCTTGAACCCGTCGTAGTTCACCGTGACGTCTTCGAGATAGATGATGCTGGTGGCGTGCGTCGCGGTCTCGGCGGCCGGCGACGGGGTCATGGCGTCGGCCGTCCGAGCGAGACGCTGGGGGTCGAGACCGCCGGATCGGTCCGGCGCGACACGATCCGGCGCACGCGCGTCCCGAGGCGCCCGAGTGCGCCGACGATGCCGTCGGGGAAGAACAGCACCGCGCCCATGAAGAGCCCGCCCAGGAAGAGCAGCCAGAAATCCGGGTAGCTCGTGGTGAGCCAGCTCTGGATCCAGTTCACGCCGAAGGCGCCGAGGACCGCGCCGTAGAGCGTGCCGCGCCCTCCCGCGGCGACCCACACGACCATCTCGATCGAGGGCAGCACGCCGATCTTGGCCGGCGTGATGATGCCGACCTGCGGCGCGTAGAGCGCGCCGGCGACGCCGGCGAGCACCGCCGAGACGACGAACACGAAGAGCTTGTAGGCCGCCGGCGAGTAGCCCGAGAACAGCACGCGCGTTTCGCTGTCGCGGATGGCCACGAGCACCTTGCCGGCACGGGTCAAGGTGATCCAGCGGCACAAGAGGTACGCGCCGATCAGGGCGAGCGCGGTAACCACGTAGAGCGCGCGCTGCGTGCGCGGCTGGTTGAGCGGGAATCCGAAGATCGTCTTGAAGTCGGCGAGACCGTTGGTGCCGCCGAGGTTCATCTCGTTGCGGTTGAAGACGAGCCACGCGCTCAGCGCCAGGGCCTGCGTGATGATCGAGAAGTAGACGCCGCGGATGCGGCTCCGAAACGCCAGGTAGCCGAAGGCGAAGCCGAACAGCGCCGGCACCAGCATGATCGCCAGCACGGTGAACGCGCCGCTGTGGAACGGCCACCAGAAGAGCGGCAAGGTCTTGACCTGGTTCCACACCATGAAGTCCGGGAGCGAGCTCTGATAGACGCTCTTCGAGCCGATCTCGAGCATCAGGTGCATGCCCATCGCGTAGGCGCCCAGACCGAAGAACACGCCGTGGCCGAGCGAGAGCACACCCGCGTAGCCCCATAGGAGATCGAGCCCGAGGGCGAGGATCGCGTAGGTCAGGAACTTGCCGAACAGGTTCAGGGTGAAGTTGGACACTGCCAGCGGCGAGCCCGCGGGCAGCGTGTTGCAGATCGGCAGCACCACCGCGACGACGAACGCCGCGATGGCAAGCGCGACGATCTCACGCCTCGGCATTCCGTCCCCGCGTCGCGAAGAGCCCGGCCGGCCGCCGCTGCAAGAAGAGGATGACGCCGACCAGGATGGCGACCTTGCCGAACACCGCGCCGAGCGCGGGCTCGATCCCCTTGGTGAGCCCGCCCAGGCCGGCCGACGCGAGGATGGTCCCCGCGAGCTTGCCGACGCCGCCGGTCACCACCACCATGAACGAGTCGACGATGTAGTTCTGGCCGAGCGAGGGCCCGACGTTGCCGATCTGGGTCAGCGCGCAGCCGGCGAGGCCCGCCAGGCCGGCGCCGAACGCGAACGTCGTCGCGTCCACGACGCCCGCGCGGACGCCCAGGCACGAGCTCATCGCGCGGTTCTGCGTCACCGCGCGGATGCGCAGGCCCGCGCGGGTGCGGAAGAGCAGCCAGTACATCGCAGCGACTGACACCGCCGCAAGCCCGATGATGAACACGCGGTTGTACGGCAACGTGAGCCCGACCATCACCGGGACGCCGCCCGACAGCCACGAGGGCGAGCTCACGTCCACGTTGGCCGCGCCGAACCAGAGCCGCAGCGCCTGCTGGATGATGAGCGAGGCGCCCCACGTCAAGAGCAACGTCTCGAGCGGCCGGCCGTAGAGCAGCCGGATCACACCGCGCTCGAGCACGAGGCCGACCGCCGCCGCCACCAGGAACGAGACCGGCAGCGCGACCAGGAAGTACGAGTCGAAGTACGCCGGCCACGTTGCGCGAAACCAGTTCTGGACCACGAACGTCGCGTACGCGCCGAGCGCCATCAGCTCGCCGTGGGCCATGTTGATCACGCCCATCAGCCCGAACACGACGGCGAGGCCGAGTGCCATCAATAACAAGATCGAGCCGAGCGAGGCACCCTGGAACAGGGTTTCGACCGTGCGGGTCAGGAGCCCCCAGCGTTCGATCCGGCGGATCGCCGCCGATGCCGCCGCGCGCTCGTCCGCGGAGGCGGACCCGTCGCCGGCCAGCCGTTGCAGCGCCGGCACCGCGCTCTCGGAATGAAGCCCGCCCAGGGTTCGCGCGGCCTGCGCGCGCTCGGCGCCCGTGAAGTTCGCCAGGTGGATCAGCGCCAGCGCCTCCGCGAGCGCGTGATGCACCCAGCGATCGGATTCCTTCTTCAGCGCGGCCTCGACGACCGGCGCCGTGCCGGCGGCGGCCTGGTTGCCGAGCTTCACGGCGGCGCCCCGGCGGACGTTGGGATCGGGGTCGGCGAGCTGCGCCTGCGTCTCGTCGGCGTCGAGGAACGGCTTGATGGCGAGCCGCAGACGCCGGTCGGCCGGAAGTTCCTTCAGATCGGAGAGCGCTACCGTGCCGAGCGGCTCGCGGTCGTAGGCGCCGGCGATGTCGATGATGTCCTGGTCGCCCTTCGTGGCCTTGGAGCCGCCGACCACGAGCTCCGTCTTGCCGGCGCGCGTGCGGGCGTAGACACTGCCGTCCCGCAGCGCGCTGAGGAACTGGATCCACCTCGGATCGCGAGTCTTGCCGAGCACGTTGACCGCGGCTTCGCGCTTGTCGGCATCCTCGCCGGTGAGATCGGTCAGTGCCGCCGCGACTTCGGGCGACGGCGCGGGAGCGGCGGCCGCGTGGCCCGCCGCTCCCGCGGCGAGCCACACGACCAACGAAAGGAGGACGGAGAGGCGAGAGATCACGCCTTCTTCTGATACGTACCCTGATGATTGATCCAGTCGCAGCCCTTGTCCGGGCTCGTGTACTTGCTCCACGGCTCCGGCTCCACCAGGCCCTTGGTCCGCGTGACGATCCTGAACTGACCGTCCTTGAGAATCTCGCCGATGAGCACGGGCCGATAGGTGTGCTGGTTGTACTCGTGCATCTTGATGGTGCCGCTCGGCGCCGCGAAGGTCTGGCCGTAGACGGCCTTGCGGACCGGGTCGACGTCGAAGCTCTTGGCCTTCTCGACCGCCTGCTTCCAGATGTAGACGCCGAAGTACGCGGCCTCCATCGGATCATCGGTGACGCGCTTGTCGCCGCCCGGGAGGTTCTGCTTCTTCGCGTACGCCTTGAACGCCTGCACGAACTTCTTGTTGTTCGCGGTCTCGACGGACTGGAAGTAATTCCACGCCGCGAGGTGACCGACCAGTGCCGAGGTGTCCATGCCGCGCAGCTCGTCCTCGGCGACGCTGTAGGCCATGATCGGCGCGTTCTCGGACCGCAGACCCTGGTTGGCGAACTCCTTGTAGAAGGGCACGTTCGAGTCGCCGTTGATCGTCGAGAGCACGCAGGCCGAGCCGCCCTGGGAGAAGCGTTTGATCTTGCCGACGATCGTCTGGTAGTCCTGATGGTTGAACGGCGTGTACTCCTCGGCGATGCTATCGGCCGGCACGCCCTTGGCCAAGAGGAACGCGCGCAGGATCTTGTTCGCGGTGCGCGGGAAGACGTAGTCGGTGCCGAGCAGATAGAACTTCTTGTAGCTGCCGCCTTCCTTCGACATCAGATACTCGGCGCCCGGGATCAACTGCTGGTTCGGCGTGGCGCCGGTGTAGAAGACGTTTTTCGAGCACTCCTCACCTTCATATTGCACCGGGTAGAACAAGAGCCCGTTGTTGCTCTCGAAGACCGGCAGCACCGACTTGCGGCTGACCGAGGTCCAGCAGCCGAAGACGACCGCGACCTTGTCTTGCAGCAGGAGCTGCTTGGCCTTCTCCGCGAACAGGTCCCAGTTCGACGCCGGGTCCACGACGACGGGCGTGATCTTCTTGCCCATCACGCCGCCCTTCGCGTTGATCTCCTCGACGGCCATCAGCACGGTGTCGCGGAGCGAGACTTCGCTGATGGCCATCGTGCCCGAGAGCGAGTGCAAGACGCCGATCTTGACCGAGTCCTGCGCCCTCAGGACGTTGGGGAAGCTGAGGCCCGCGCCGACGGCGGTGGACGCCAGCAGCCCTCCCTTGATGAAGTCGCGACGTGAGAACTGCGCCATTTCCGTCTCCTTTCGTGTGGGTGGTCTCGGTCGCGACTTCATTGGCGCGCCCGCCGCGGACGTCTCTGGCCGCTGGCTGGCCTCGCTATCAGCAAAGGCCATACCGGAAGGGCTAGGTGTTTCTTTTCGAGACGTTGGACTGAGGTGGGGCCGACGTGTTGCTCAATGCGTAGGCACGTCGGAGGCGACTGACTCCGACACGAGCAGAGCCCTGGCGATCTCCACCATGGGCCGTCGGCTGTCCATCGCCGCGCGGCGCAGCCGGCGAAACGCGTCGTCCTCGCTGAGCTGATAGCGCGCCATCAGGCGGCCCTTGGCGCGCTCGATGATCTTGCGCTCCTCGAGCGAGCGGCGCAGGTCGCGCGTCTCGCCGAATCGCGCCACCGCGAGATCGAGGACGGGCGCCAGCTCCGCGGCGCGGAGCGGCTTGAGCAGGTACGACATCACGCCGGCCGAGCGCGCCCGATCGACGAGGTCCTGGCGCGTGTGGCTCGTGAAGAGCACGACGGGACAGCCGCCCTCGATCAGCTGCCGCGCGACCTCGACGCCATCGCCGTCCGGAAGGCCGACGGCGCAGACGGCGACGTCCGGGCTCGTGCGGCGCACCAGCGCGGCGACGTCGGCGCAGCGCACGGCCTCACCGACCACCTCGCCGCCCGCCGCCCAGATCGCGGCGCGCAGCGCGGCGCGCGAGCGCTCGTGATCGTCGAGAATCGCGACCCGCCAGCGCGGGTCGGGCTTCTGCCCCTCGCTCGCCATGCTCGGGTGCTTCGCAAGCCGGGTGCCAGACCGCCGCGGGAGGACGAATACAGAAAATCAATCGCTTAGCGGGATCGGCGCACGCACCGGGTTGCCCAGCGACCCGGCATCTCGAAATACTCTGCTGCTTTCCCGTGCAGAGCGACGCGCCGCCCCCGGCTCATTGCGTTGCCTGCCGGGCCGTGCTATCAGGCGCGGGAGACGACCGATCGGACCTCACCGAGCAAGGAGGCCCCATGGCTCTGTCCCGTCGCGATCTTCTGGCCTGGAGCGGTCTCACGCTCGCCGGCATGGCCGTGAGCGCTTCGGGCGCCCGCGCCCAGAGCCCGAAACGCGGCGGCACGCTCACCCTCCGGGGGTGGGATCCGCCGATGTTCGATCACATGCTGCAGACGGCCTACCGCGTGCAGATTCCGATCACCTTCACGCACAGTCGTCTGGTCAAGCACAAGGCCGGCCCGGCGATCGCGCCGGCGAGCTTTCCGATCGAGGGCGATCTCGCGGAGTCGTGGAGCCAGCCCACCGAGACGACGTACGTCTTCAAGCTGCGCAAGGGCGTCCGCTGGCATCCGAAGCCTCCGGTCAGTGGCCGCGAGCTCACCGCCGAGGACGTGCGCTACAGCGTCGAGCGGTTCCTCACGGTCAAGGGTAACCCGATGGCCTACATGCTGAGCTCGCTCGATCGCGTGGAGGCGGTCGACCGGTACACGGTGAAGTTCGTCCTGAAGGAGCCATTCTCGTGGCTGCTCGACGTGCTCGCCACCCCGATGGCCGTCGCGATCGTCGCGCGCGAGTGCGTCGAGAAATTTGGCGATCTCAAGAAAGCCGAAGCGGTGGTCGGCACCGGTCCCTGGATGCTCGATAGCTACCGGCCGAACGTCGGGCTCACGTTCGTGCGCAACCCGAATTACCTCGTCCCGGGGCTTCCGTACATCGATCGGATCGACTATCTCGTGGACGAGGACAACGCCTCGCGGATGGCGGCGTTCCTCTCGGGCAAGTACGACCTGGGCTGGGAGTTTCCCGGAAGCATCAATCGGACGGACTGGGTGCAGCTGAAGGACACGCTCAAGCACAAGCGGCCGAATCTCCGGACCGCTGAGTTCCCGAGCAACGTGGAGACGCACCTCTCCATGAGGACCGATCAGCCGCCGTTCAAGGACGTGCGCGTCCGGCAGGCGGTGGCGCTCGCGATCGACCGCCAGGGCATGATCGAGAGCTCGTTCGAAGGGGTCGGGAACCTCAACACGGCCGTGCCGGCGGGTCTCGTCGACTGGGCGCTGCCGATCAACCAGATGGGCGACGGCGCGAAATACTTCCGGCACGATCCCGCCGAGGCCAAACGACTGCTCGCCGCGGCCGGCTATCCGAACGGCTTCAGCGCGAGCCTGTGCTTCACGAGCTATGGCTCGACCTTGCTCACCGACAATGCCCAGCTCATCCTCAGAGATCTCAAGACCGTCGGCATCGCCACGAAGCTCGACCAGCGGGAATACGGGGCCTTCATCGCCAGCTGCTACTTCGGCAAGTTCGACTCGATGACGTACGGACCGCAGACGCCATTCCTCGATCCGGACAATTTCCTGTACGGCATGCACTACCCGGGCGAGGCGAAGAACCAGAGCCATGTCGACGACCCGATCGTGACCGACATGCTGATCCGCCAGCGGCGTATTCAGGACCTCGCGAAGCGCCGCGAGGTGATCCACGATCTGCAGCGCTACCTGGCCAAGCAGCAGTATTACGTCCAGATGCCCTCGGGAATCTACGTCGCGGTCTGGGACGGCGCCTTGAAGAACTACGGGCCGAATCTCGGCTACGACTACGGCGGCCGCCTCATGGCCGCCTGGCTCGACCGCTGACCGCGTCCGGGCCGGCCTTCTCCCGACGCGCGATCCTCCGGGGTCTGGGCTCGCTCGCCCTGGCTCTCGCCCTTCCGACTCGACGCGCGATGGCCGGCTCTCCAGCCGCGCGGAGTTTCGACTACCACGTCGACATCTCCATGCTCTACGCGCTGCTCCGGTATTCGGTCGGCGGGAGCATGGTCGAAGAGGTCGACGCCGACGCCGGGCGCTATCGCGTCCTGATCACCGGGAGCGGCACCGGCGTCACCACGCGCATCGAAGCGCGCGGCCTGATCGATACTGGCCGCTATCGCCCGCTGGAGCTGAAAAGCGCGCACTCGTTCGTCGGCCGTCCGAGCACGCTCTCGATCGCGTATGACTACGCTCGCGGACGCGTGGATTACCACGCGGTCGGGCACACGCTGCTCAGCGGCCGCCGCCGGCAGGTGGACGACGTGGTGGTCCTCCCTCCCGACAAGCCCGTGGACGACGCGGTCTCCGCGGCTTTCAACTTCGCGGCAGGACGCCTCGAGCAAGATCCGGATGGGGCCTACCGGATGAACGTGCTCCGCCGATCGCGTCCGAAAGGCGAAGGGCCGGACGACGTCACGCCCGGCGCCTACCGCGTCGAGATCGTGCCCGTGCGGTTTCAGATCGAGCCCGAACCCAGGACCGGCAAGCTGACGGCGCGGCTCGACATGTCAGGCTGGTCGTCCTGGTCCCGCGCCGATCAGCCCGCCCGCCTCGTCTTCACCCCCGACCGTCGCCTGGAGTCGATCGAATCCAGCCTGATCTGGGGCAGTGCGGTCCGCATGCGGCTCTCGTGATCCGCCGCTGCGGTATCGTATAGGTGATCATGCATTCGGAAATGCTAGGTATCCTGTCCGCGATGAGGAAGAATCGCCGCGCCGTGCTGGCGCAGACTCACGAAAAGACGCGGCGAAGCCTCGCTCTGATCGATCGTTCTCTCGCCAGTCTGGCCCGATGCGACAGTCGGTTGGCGCTCAGTAGACTTCGCGTGCAACGGTCCGAGGGGCTCAAGAGCAATTGAGGGCGCACCCGCAACGGGGTGCCCGTGATGCGCTGCCGCTAGCTGGTGGCGCAGAATAACGAACGCCCCGGCCGGTGCTGCACCGGGGCGTTCTGTGCTCCGTCGGGTCCAGCGCTAAATATCAAAGTAGAGCGCGAACTCCCACGGATGCGGACGCAGCCGCACCGCGTCGACTTCGTTCTTCCGCTTGTACTCGATCCACGTCTCGATGACGTCCGGCGTGAACACGTCGCCCTTGAGGAGCCAGTCGTGCGACTTCTCGAGGTTGTCGAGCACGATCGAGAGATCGCCCGGCAGCTGCTTGATCTTCTTCTGCTCGGCCGGCGGCAGCTCGTAGAG
>Ga0075434_100000545_pt1 | contig 28731 bp, 27 predicted proteins | sample RhiMethybrSRZTD3_FD_75298 | JGI IMG/M metagenome (GOLD analysis project Ga0075434, IMG submission 75298) | Populus rhizosphere microbial communities from Tennessee, USA - Rhizosphere MetaG P. TD hybrid SRZTD3 | ecosystem: Host-associated > Plants > Roots > Rhizosphere > Soil | place: USA... | reverse complement strand
AGGATCGACCGATCTCCGAGCAGGCGCGCAAGGAGCTTCTGCCGCACTGGTTTTCCTATTACCCGGACGACCTGGCGGTCATCACCTGGAACACCGCCCTGGTGCTCGACCCGATGGAGGGTGAGAGCGATATCCAGCTGATCATGGAGTTCGCCAACGCCCAGCTGCTCGAGCTGCGCTACTACGATGCGCTGCTCGACGCGGAGCTGCCGCGCATGTACGACCGCATCGAGCGCGCGCGAAAAGGCCCTGGCGCCCTGCTGGGCCGTCGCTACGCCCCCGTGTTAACCGAACTGCAGACGCTGGTCGCGGATTCAACGGAGATCGTGGAGCGAACCCAAAACGCCCTCAAGGTCACCGACGACATCTTCCTCGCCCGCGTGTATGGGGCGGCCCTCGAGTTGTTTCGGGAGCGCGCGTGGCGCGCCGGCATCGAGCACAAACTGGGCATCATCCATCAGACCTACGCGATGCTCAACGCCGAATCGATGGCCGTGCGCAACGAAGTACTCGAAATCGCCGTGATTCTCTTGATCGTGATCGAAATCGTTCTCGCCCTGGTGCAGGGCGGGCACTAGCGCCCTAGAACCTCGGGGACTGCGCGCGCAGCAAGGCCGCCGCGGCGAGCGCGAGGATGAGCAGGGCCAGGAACCCCAACACCATCCAGCTCAAGGGGATCATCCGGCGCCGCTGGCGCCGGCCGTAGGTGGCGCTGGGCCACAGCACTTTGAGGGAGTGCCGCATCGAGGCCACGCCGGTAAAGAACGAGTGTTTGAGCTGTCGTTGACGTGGAGTATGGTGAGCAGGTGGAGGAGGGGGCGCTGCTGCGACGGAGACGGCACCCGGTGCCGGCTGTTGCGGGTTGTATTTCTGCAATACGGCGTAGGCTTCGTTGATCAACCGTTGATTGTGGAGGGCCTTCAAGCGCAGTCGATCGTGGTTCGGAAACCGATCCGGGTGCCACACCTGGGCCAAGTCCCGGTAGGCCACCTTGATCTCGTCGAGCGTCGCGCCCGGTGCGAGTCCTAGCACCTGGTAGGCATGGGTCGGATCTATGGACATGATGTCGTCTGAGTCTCGCAGGATTCAGGCCACGCGGCCTATAAGATGTGACGCCAAGGCCTTTCCGGCGAGGACCAGGTGGGTCGGCCTGAAACCGTAGGATGCCGGATGGCCGTCTGATCGGTAACCCCCGAGAATGAGGCCCCATGAAGCGAGCGCTGGTTGGTGTCGCCCTGGTTTTGTGCAGCCCCTGCTTGTTGGGCCAGGCCGGGAAGCCCGAGGATGTCGCGGCGTGGCGGGCGGACATCCGTACTCTCGCGCGTGAGCTACCGCACCGGCATCCCGGGCCGTTCGTCAGGATCTCACAAGCCCAGTGGGATTCGGCAGTCACCGCATTCGAGCGTCGCCTTCCCGCACTCAACCGCAATCAAGTGCTCGTGGGCGTGCTGCGGCTCGTGGCATTGGTCGGCGACGCCCACACCGCCGTGGAGCCGGACCCAACGCTCGGCCTCCGATACTATCCGGTCGAGCTGTATTCCTTCGATGACGGACTGTTCGTGCGCCGTGCCGATTCGAGTCACGCCGGTCTCGTGGGGGCCAAGGTGCTCGGGATCGGTCGCGCGACGGCCGCCGACGCGCTTGCTGCCACGGGCGCGATCATCTCACACGAGAACGAATGGTGGGTCCGCGCCTGGGGGCCGTTGTGGCTCACGGTTCCCGAAGCGCTCGATGGCCTCGGCCTTGCCGCGGATGTCGAGCACCTGCGGCTCATCGTCGAGCGGGAAGGTCGGGTGGATACGGTGGTGGTGACGCCCGCCGGGCGGTTTCAGGAAAACCATGGGCAAGCGCCGATCGACATGAGTGGCTGGCTGCTCATGCGGGCGGCAGCCGCGCCGCTCTGGGAGCAGCATCCCGAACAACCGTTCTGGTGGACGAGACTCGAAGACGGCCACACGGTGTACGCGTGCATGCGCGCCGTCGTGCCGGGCCAGCAATCGAACACCAATCGCGCGCAGTGGGACCAGGTATTCGCGCTTCTCGATTCGACCCCCGATGCAAGGCTGGTGATCGACATCCGCGAGAATCTGGGCGGCAATGGCGGGTTGAACCGATATCCCGTGCAGCAGATCCTGCGCCGTCCATCCCTCGATCGTCCGGATCGTCTGTTCGTGATCATCGGGCGTCGTACGTTCTCGGCGGGACAGCAGTTCACGAACCTGCTCGAGGCGTGGACGCGCGCCACGTTCGTGGGGGAGCCCACCGGGCAGCGGCCGAGCCAATACGGCGACCACCGGCCGCTCGTGTTGCCGAACAGCCATCTCACCGTCCAAATCTCGACCGTGTTTCACCAGGCCCCGAACGAGTTCGACCAACGTGACTTCGTCCCACCGGCCGTCTACACCCCGCTCACCTCCGACGAGTATCGACAGGGCCTCGACCCGGCGCTCGCCGCTGCCCTCAGCCCCGACAGCGGGCCTCCCGTGCTCGATGTCGTGGCCCGGTTGATCGCGGCAGGGGATTCGGCGGGCGCGGAGCGCACGTTGCGCGCCGCCCAGGATGAGACCAGGAATCGTTTTCGCAGCCTTGAGCGCGATGTCAACGCTCTCGGCTACCAGCTGCTTGGCGCCGGCAACGTGACTCAGGCGGTGCAGGTGTTCCAGCTGAACACACGCGTGTATCCGCGTTCGGCGAATACGTTCGACAGTCTCGGCGAAGCGCTGCTCGCGGCCGGGCGGCGAGACGACGCGATCGCCGCCTATCGACATGCGATCGAGGTGGAGCCGGGATTTCCGCCTTCGGTGCAGGCGCTGCAGCGGCTGGGGGTGCGGTAGCCGTCGAGCTATGGGGAGTCCCGCCGTCCGTACCGACCCCGGCGGCTCATCGCTTCAGTGCACGAACCAGAAGGTCGTCTTCGTTTTTGTCCATGTGACGTCCGTTCCCACGAACCGTTGTAACGCCATGCCGATCAGGTCCTTGTTGGCGTAGCGCACTTCGAGGTAACTGGTTGCTTGCTTCGCCTGCGTGACGAGTCGGTAGTCCAGGTTCTTGTAGCTGAACGCCATGCCCGTGGGGAGATACGTCGTGAGCTGGGGCGGCGTGACTCCCCATCCCCCGCTGGACGGGAGGGAATCCTGATCGGTCAGGTATCCCTGAACCGCCAGGTCGACGCTCCGAGCATCACTGACGACTCTGGCCGCGTCCGCTTTGGAGGTTGCCGATCGGATCTTGGGAACGGCGAGCCCGGCGAGGATACCCAGCACAACGAAAACGACGAGCAGTTCGATGTAGGTGAATCCCCGGCACCGTCTCCGCTGCACGGAATTCATGGAGCGCGACCGTTTCGTCGATACCCGCCGTTTTGGACCCACTCATCCACTGGCAAGGCGCCTTCATAGGTGACCACGTACTCGCCGTCGGTGTTCATGATGATGAAGTGGTCCCCGATGCGCTGGTAGGTGAGGGCGTCGTCCAGCATGTGTGCCACCTGCTCCCGGTCGGGGAGTGCGCCGTCGGCCGCTTGCATGGCGAGCACTTCCTTGGCCACGGCCGCCACGCTTCGCCGCAGAGCGTAGGCTTGCTCCTCGGGGGGGGGGAGGGTCCCCGGACTGATCCACCGCCAGACGTCCCACGCGAGGACCAGGGCCAGCCCCAGGCCCAAGACGATCCCGGCGCCTCGACGTGCCCTCCGCGGTCTGGTTGCGGCAGCTGCGTTCTGCGCGGCCTTCTCTTCCAGCACACGGCTGAGGGCGTCCGACAGGGCTCGATTCCTGTCCGATCCTGTCGGCGATCCCCGTTTCGGTTCAGTCATCGTGAGGGCGCATGGTTGCTTGCCTTGTTGCCGGAAGGTTGTAAGGAATCGACCAAAGAGCAATGCCAGCTGCTCGAAGGAATTACACGTTGAAGCGGATGTGCAGGATGTCGCCGTCCGAGACGATGTAGTCTTTGCCTTCCAGCTGCAGGCGGCCGGCCTCTTTCATGGCGTGCTCGGACCCGTATTGCATGAACACCTGGTACGGCATTACCTCCGCGCGGATGAACCCGCGCTCCAGGTCCGAGTGGATCTTGCCGGCTGCCGACCGAGCCGCCGTCCCGCGACGGATGGGCCACGCGCGCACCTCGTCCGGTCCAACGGTGAAGAACGAAATGAGGTCGAGCAACCCATGGGCGGTGCGAATAAACCGGGTCAGCGCCGACTCCTTCAATCCCAGGTCCTCGAGAAATGCCGGGCGGTCGGCCGCGTCCATCGCCGCGATCTCGGCCTCCACGCTGGCCGACAGCACCAGGCCGGCCGCATGCAGCGCCTTGAGCCGCGCCGCGAGTCCATCCGGCATGGGCTGCGCTGCTTCCTGCTCGCTGCGGTTGAGCGCGATCATGAGCGGACGGTCGGTCAGCATGCTGTAGCCCTTCAGATAATCGCGGTTCAAGGCGGCGGGCGGCAGCGATCGGAGCGGCAGCTCGTGTTCCAGTGTGGTCTTCATCAGCTCGAACGCCGCCAGCTCGAGCGGGTCGGGTTTGTCCTTCTTGGCACGGTCCAGGCGGCGCTCGACGAGATCCAGATCGGCCAGCAGGCACTCGGTGTGGAATGCTTCGAGGTCGCCGGCGGGGTCGGGCGCGGACTCCAGGGCCGGGTTGGGGAACGCCCGCAGCACGAGGCAGAGCACTTCCTGGTCGCGAATCTGCTGCATGGCTTTGCGGGACAGTCCCTTGTGGTCGGCGCCGTGCTCACCCGGGACGTCGCAGAAGACGATTTCGGCGAAGGTAGTTTTCTTCGGTGAGAAGATCTTGCTCAGCGTATCGATGCGTTCGTCCGGCACTTTGACGGTGCCCAGCCGCAGCTCTCCACCGTACCCAACGGGCACAGTGAGACCGGTCATCGTGTTGAAGACGGTCGTCTTGCCCGAGCCCGCGAAGCCGACCAGGCCGACTTTCACAGGGTCGCCGCTCCCCCGACCAGCTCGCTGAACAGTTTCAGGTCGATGTTTCCGCCGGACACGATGGCCACGATCGGACCCTGGCCGGCTTTCCCCGTCAACGCGGCGGCCAGCGGCAGAGCGCCCGCGCCCTCGGCGATGACGCGGATCTTTTCCGCCATCAACCGCATCGCCTGCTTCGTCTGTTCCAGGCTGACGACGATGCTTCCGTCGACCACTGGTCTCATGCGTTCCCACATGCGCGGGAACACGCTCTTGCCGCCGGCCCCGTCGACGAACGAGGCCTTCCATTCCGGGAATTGCTGCGGGGTGCCCGCGACGAACGAGCGCGCCGCGGGCGCGGCCGTCTCCGGCTCAGCGCCCCAGACCCGGATTTCCGGCTTGAGGGCCTTGAGCACGCTCCCGACGCCCGTAATGAGACCGCCACCGCCGATGGCCGCGATGACGGCGCTGACATCGGGCGCGTCTTCGAAGATCTCGAGACCCATGGTCGCATGGCCGGTGATGAACTGCTGATCATCGAACGGATGAACGAAGGTTCCCTCGGCTCCGGGATATGCCCGCTCCTCGAGGGCCTTCCAGGCGGCGTCGTAGGACACGAGGATGAGTTTCGCGCCGAGTGCCTTCATGCGCTCGAGCTTCGCGGCCGGGGCCGTTTCGATCGCCACCACCGTGCACGGCACACCGGCGTTTCTGGCCGCGTACGCGACGCCTTGCCCGGCGTTGCCGGCGCTGATCGTCCACACGCCGCGGGCGCGCTCCGACGCGGACAACAATGCCACGGCGTTGGCGGCGCCTCGCAGTTTGTAGGCGCTGATCGGCTGCAGGGTTTCGAGCTTGAGCCGGATGTCGGGGAAGCCCGGTCCCAGACTCAGGGGCACCAGCGGCGTGCGGACCACGATCCCCGCGATACGCGTGCGCGCCTGCCGGACCTCGGCCAGATCTATGGGGCGGACCGCTTCAAGCGTAGCGGGCATCCTCACCCGGGCCGAGCCGCGTTATGGCCGCCAGGTCCCCTGTGCGACGGCGGGCACGAAGTTCTCGATTCCCGCCGGCGGGAAATCCAGCGTCTTCCCCTGCTCGGCACTCTGGTAGGCGGTCATCAGCACCTTTACGACATCGAGGCCGTCTTCGAAGGTGAGCAGGGGCTCTTCCTTGCCGAGGAACACGCGCACGAAGTGCCGGTCTTCGGCCTCGTAGCCGTACGCCGCCGCTTCACTCGGCACCACCGGCATCAATCCCATTTCGGCGTTCTGCTTTTCCACCAGATCTTCGCCGGTCTTGCCGCGGACCTCGCGGCTGAAGAACAGCTTGAGTCCGGAGTCGAGCGTGTTCCAGGACATGGAGTACTCGGGGCCGAGCAGCTCCGCCGAGAGCCTGAGTCCCGCGCCGACGAAACTCCACGACGTCGTCGCTTCTCCCAGCACCTTGCGTCCCTCCGCGGTCTCGAACTCGATCATTACGCTGGCGAAATCCTCGGAGGGCCGCTTGGTGTAGTCGACCTCTTTCCCCATGCTCTCGGACAGTCGCTTCGCGTAGGCCGGCTGCGACCACTTGAGACTCGCGATGTGCCCGGTGACCCGCACCGGTTTCACGGTGGCCAACGACTCGCCGGGTTTGGTGAGGAGGAAGCGCACCACCAGAGACGAATGGCACATCATGTCGTTGAGCACGCCGCCGCCCTGGAGGTCGCCGCGCCAGAACCAGGGCATGTGCGGCCCGGAATGCTCTTCGGCGGCGCGGGCGAGGTAGGGGCGACCGGTGAGCGCGGCGCCACGCGCCCAGAGGATGGCGCGGCCGAGCGCGACGTGGGGCGAGAACACCTGATTCTCGAGATAGCCGTGCTTCAGTCCGGCCTGCTGCACCATAGCCATGACCTTCTTGGCCTCGCCCACGTTGCGCGCCAGCGGTTTTTCGCACGCGATCCCGGTCAGCGCGGCGCGGCCACGGATGACGGCGCTCGTGATCTCCTCGAAGTTCTCGATGCGGGCAAAGTTCGGTCCCGTGAGCCAGATCGCGTCGATGGCCGGATCGTCCACCATCTCGGTGATCGACTTGTAGGCCTTCGCCTTGCCGACGTCGAGGCGGTTGGCCAGCGCCGCCGCTTCCTCGGCGTGGCTCCGGTTCGGACTCCAGACGCCCAGGATGTCCGCATCCCGGATCGACTGAAAGCCCTGAAAATGAAACCGCGCGTTGAAACCACTGCCGACAAAGCCGATCCCCAAGCGTCGGTCGGCCATGTCAGCGGCCGCCCACGCCGAGTTTGGCAAGCTGCTCCGGTGGGCAACCCTGCCAGTCGAAGAACACGTTGCCCTGGTACTGGATGTCGGCTACCCCGATCTGGCTGGACCAGAACCCCGAAGCGGTGAAATCGCGGAACTGGTTGAAGAACGACACGCCCTGGTGCAAACCGGCCGGCGCCTTGTCCGGCCAGGCGATATCGTCGAGCAGGGCGGTGCGCTGCGACTCCGGGGCGGCCACGAAATCCGCTCCGGAGCGCCGGCGCGATTCGATGTCGAGCCAGGCGAGTCCGCCGCGCATCCACAGCTGCTCGTCCGGATACTCGACGAGGATGAAGTCCATGAACTCCGGGACGCCGGCATCGGTGGCGCTGCCGGAACGGTCGTCCTTGGGGATCACGAGATCCACGAGCATCCGCACCGTCTCCCATTCGTGAGGGGTGAAGAACTTCGGCGCATAGGCCTGGCCGGGCGCGGCGAGCAGCTCGCGCACGAACCGCGATCCCCGCTGCGCGGCCGCCGGGGGTAACGGGAGCGTGCCGATGAACGGAGCCACGGCGAGCAGCCCGAGCGCGTCGCGACGGGAGAGATTCATTGCGGATTGCGGATTGGCGATTGCGGATTGGTCAGTTTGTTGTCGTTCCTCGACCGGACTTCCTTCCGCGTCAATCCGCAATTCGCAATCCACAATCCGCAATTCTCTCACAGCCCCCCCTTTTTCATCTGGTCCGCGATGTAGTCGCTCGTCCGCATCGACAGCGCGAGAATCGTCCACGTCGGGTTCTTGTCCGCCTGCGAGACGAACGGGCCGCCGTCCGTCACGAACAGGTTCTTTACGTCCCAGGCCTGGCAGTTGGCGTTCAGGACCGAGGTCTTGGCATCGTTGCCCATGCGCGTGCCGCCGAGCTCGTGAATGATGCGGCCGCCGGGAGCAATCCCGTAGTCGTTCTCCGGGCCGGGCTTGTTCCACAACAGGGTGCCGCCCATCTCGTGGATCAGCACCTCGAACGTGTCCTGCATGTGTTTCACCTGCTTGATCTCGTGATCGGCCCACTTCCAGTGGAACCGGAGCACGGGAATGCCCCAGCGGTCCACAGTATCGGGGTCGATCTCGCAATAGCTGTCGTCATTGGGGATCATTTCGCCGCGGCCCGAGAACCCCACCGTCGAGCCGTAGAAGTGCCGGTATTTCTGCTTCAAGTCCTTCCCGTACCCGCCCCCCGAACCCGGGAGACCTTGAATCCCGCCCATGAATCCGTAGCTCGGCATCCCCCGCCCGCCCCAGACCTCGATGTGGTAGCCACGCGGAAAGTCCAGCTTCTTGTTGTCGAGCCACCACGGCATGTACAGGTGCATGCCGCCCACCCCGTCCTCGTTGTGCGGGATCCCATCGACGAGCTTGGGAATGAACCCGCCCATGTCGGTGCCGGTCGTGTCGGTGATGTACTTGCCCAGGGTGCCGCTCGAATTGGCGAGGCCCTGCGGGAAGCGTGACGAGCGGGAATTGAGCAGCAGGCGCGACGTTTCGAGCGCGCTCGCGGCGAGCACCACGATCCGCGCCCGGACCATTTGCTCTTTTCCGGTCGCTTTGTCGATGTAGCTGACTCCGGTGGCCTTGCCGGTCGCGTCGGTCAGCACCTCACGGGCCATCGCGTTCGGAATGATGGTGAGCTTGCCGGTCTGCAGCGCCGGTTTGATCAGGACGGCCGGCGAGGAAAAGTTCGAGTTCGTCCGGCAGCCCCGGTAGCACTGCCCGCAGTAGTGACACGCCAGCCGGCCGTTCAACGGCCGCGTGATGATCGAGAGGCGCGAGGGAATGCAGGTGATGTTCAGACGGTCCGCGGCCTGCTTCACCAGCAGCTCGTAGCACCGCGGCTTGGGTGGCGGCTGGAAGATGCCGTTCGGCTCGTTGGGCAGGTTCTCGTTCGAGCCGAACAGGCCGATCAGCCGGTCGACGCGATCGTAGTACGGCTTGACGTCCTCGTAGGTGATCGGCCAGTCGTCGCCCAATCCATCCAGGGACTTGCGCCTGAAATCGAAGGGACCGAAGCGCAGGGAAATGCGGCCCCAGTGATTGGTGCGGCCGCCCAGCATGCGGCTGCGGAACCAGTCGAACCGGGTGCCGGGCGCGCGCGTGTACGGCTCCCCCTCGATCTCCCAGCCCCCCAGCGCCGCATCGAACTCGCCGAACTCGTGCTCCTTGGTGGAGCGGCCGCGCCGCTGGGACTGGTACGCCCACTTGAGCATGTCCGAGTCTTCGGTGGCGTACCACAGCGGACCCGCTTCGATCATCACGACGTTCGCGCCGGCCTTGGTGAGGGTATGGGCGGCCATGCCGCCTCCGGCACCGGAGCCAACGATGCAAACGTCGACCGGGGACTGACGAGAGAGGAATGGCATAAGGCTCGTTGACGGTAGTCGGTTATCGGTTGTCGGTGGTCGCCAACTGAACTTCACTGCCCGCTGGGGGGCCTAAGATGCATCGCGCGTTCAAGATTGGCTACCTCGAACTACCGATGACCGATGACCGATGACTCCTACTCGTCCAGCGATTGCCGGATCTTCTCGGCCAGCTCGGCCAGGGCAAAGGGCTTTTGCAGGTAGCTGCGCCCGTTGAGTGAGAACCCCAGGGACGGGTCCTGCGCTTCCGGGTACCCGGACATGAACACGACGCGCGTCTCGGGGCGGCGGGCGGTGAGCTTGTCCGCGAGCTGCGGCCCGGAGAGCCCGGGCATCACCACGTCGGTCAGCAACAAGTCGATGCGACCCGGGTGCTTTTCGACCAGGGCGAGCGCCTCCTCGGCGTTGCGCACCACGAGGACTTCATAGCCCAGCCGTGGCAGACCCTTGCTCACCACCGTCCGCACCTGGTCGTCGTCCTCGACCACCAGGATTACCTCGCCGCCCGACCGGGCCGATCCCGGCGCCTCGATGGCGAGATCGGGGACCGCGACGGGCGAGGCGGCCGGCAGGGTGATGGTGAACGTCGTTCCCCGGTTCATCTCGCTCTGGACGTCGATCTGACCGCCGCTCTGTTTGATGATGCCGTACACGGTGGAGAGGCCGAGCCCCGATCCCTCGCCCTGCGGCTTGGTGGTGAAGAAGGGGTCGAAGATGAGGGGCAGGACCTTGGGGTCGATCCCCGTTCCCGTGTCGGACACGACCAGGTTGACCCGCGGCGATGCGCCGTTGCCGGTCTCGGTTTCGCGGCCGTTGACGGTGGTCGTATTGATCCCCAACGTGCCGCCCTCCGGCATCGCGTCGCGGGCGTTCAGCGCGAGGTTCATCACCACTTGCAGCATGTGCCCCGGGTCGACCAGCACGTCGGGCAGTTTGGGATCGAGTGCGAGTCTGAGCTCGATGTTCTCCGGCATCAGGCGGCGCAGCATGCCGGTCGCTTCGCCGAGCAGGAGGTTCAGGCTCACCGGGACGGGCTGCAGCATCTGACGCCGGCTGTAGGCGAGAATCTGCTGCGTCAGCTCGGCGGCGCGGAAAACGGCGCGGCGGATCTGGGCCACGTCCTCGCGTGACACGGGCGAGAGCTGCGGGTCCTGCAGCACCAGCTCGGTATAGCCCGAGATCGCCATCATCAGGTTGTTGAAATCGTGCGCGATGCCGCCGGCGAGCCGTCCCAGCGCTTCCATTTTCTGCGCGTGCAGCAGCTGCTCCTGGCTCTGGCGCAGTGCCTCTTCCATCGCTCGCCGCTCGGTGAGGTCGCGCAGGTTGAGCACGATGCCGCCCACGGCCTGATCGGCGAGCAGGTTGGTGGCGACGACTTCGAGCGACCGGGGGGTGCTTCCCCCACCGCTGCTGAGCTGCAGCTCCTGGACGCGCGGCCGGCCCGGCTCGCGCTGAGTCGCTTCGAGCAGCACCAGCATCGCCGGGCGCAGGTCGGGCGGCAGCGCCGACAACACGGAGTCGCCTAGCCCGTCCTCCGGCAGACCCAGCACGCGCTCCGCGTTGGGCGACGCGTAGTCGACGGTGCCGGTTGGGTCGACGACGACGATGGCGTCCTCGCCGTTCAGGATCAGCGCCCGCCAGCGCGCTTCGCTGGCCGACAGGGTGCGGCGCTCGGTGGCCAGCGCCTGCGTTTCGGTCCGGTGCCGCGCGGCGCGTGCCAGAAGCCACCAGATCAGGCTGACGGCGATGACCACCGCCGCGAGCGAGGCGATGTTGGCCATGCGGATCGCGCGTTCGCCTGCCGTGGCGTACCGCGACCGCGCTTCTCCCAGGGAAATCCGGAGGTTTTCAAACGCCGGGTCGACGCTGTCCGCGGCGACCTTCAACCCGTCGTCCCGATGTTCCGCATCCAGCAGGCGGAACATCTGATCCACGTTTCTGAGGTAGCGGCTGACGTCGCCCTCGAGCTGTTGCAACGGGGCGCTCTTTCCGGCCCGGTCGCGCAGCTCGGCCAGGAAATCGATGGACTTCTCGTGGCTCTGCGGGATATCACGACGGTGCTCGGGACTGACTAGACCCGTGCGCGCTTCCCACTCGCGCGCCGACAGCAAATTGAGCGCGCCCTGGAGCTCGGCCAGGGCGACCTGGATGCGTTGGTTCTTGGCGACCACGCCCTGCAGTGAGTAGAGCAGGGCCGACGCGGCCACGCCGATCAGGATGACCGTCAACCCGCTCCGCAGCGGCGTCCGAAACGTGACGGGCGGAGTGAGGGCCTGGAGAATCGGCGGCGTGGATCGTCTCATTCGGAGGAATACCCCGGCGGCGTGAGGCGCTCCTTCAATGATCGCACGGAGCCGGACATTCGTCTACCGGTCGACCTGTGGCGCGCGAGCCGCAGTCTGGTTCACTCTCCGATGATGCCGAGCGACGGCGTCGTCTGCCAGCGCCCGCGCGTAAAGTCGGGCACGTCCTGCGGCTTGCCGCGCGCCGCCACCGAGCGCTCGGTCAGCTCGACGATCGCGCTCCACGCCGCGGCGTCGTACACATTCTGGTCGGTGGGCTGCCCCGCGCGCAGGCACTGGATCAGGCGCCAGTCTTCGAGAAAATCCATTCCCCCATGCCCGCCCGTCGCGTTGCGCACGCGCTCGGACTTCCACAGGGGATGCTCGAATTCCTCGTAGTAGCCGTCCAGCGGCTCCCACCGTTCGCCCGGACTGCGGCCCTCCACGTAAATCCGGTCGGGCCATCCCTGAATGATGCCCTTGGTGCCCTGCACGAGGTTGATCCGGCTGTAGGGCCGGGCGTTGTTGGTGTTGTGGCTGACGTAGATGGTCTGGCCTTTCAGGGTGCGGATCAACGTCACGTTGACGTCGCCCAGCTTGAAGGCCTCGTGGCGGCGCTCATCCGACTCGGGATAATGCGTGGCGGCGAAGTCTTCCAGGCCACGGTGATTCGAGCTCATGGACACGAGGAAATCGAATCGATTGCCGCGGTTGACGTCCATGCACTGGGCGATGGGACCCAGCCCATGGGTGGGATACAGGTTCCCGTCGTGCGTTTGCGACCAGGCCCGGCGCCACAGTCCTTCGCCTTCCTTCACGAACTTGGTCTCGCGCAGGTCGTGCAGGTAACCACATTCACCGTGGAGGATCTCCCCCAGGAGACCGCGCCGCACGAGGTGCAGCGCCAGCATTTCGCGCCGGTCGTAGCAGCAATTCTCCATCATCACGCAATGCTTCTTCAACCGCTCGGCCGTGTCGACGAGCTGCCAGCAATCGTCCACGGTCATCGCGGCCGGGACTTCGGTCGCGGCGTGCTTGCCGTTTTTCATCGCGGCGAGCATGACCGGCACGTGCCACTCCCACGGCGTCGCGTTGAACACCAGGTCCAGCTCCTGCTCGGCGCACATGCGCTCGAAGTCGTGCGGCCCGCGGAAATACCCGGCGGGTTTGGGCCGGTCGGCCGCCACGACCGCGTCCTGCGCCCGCATCACCTTCCATTCGACGATGTCGCAGATCGCCTTGATCTCGACCCCTTCGATGAGGAGCATGTTGTCGACGTGGACGCTGCCCTGGCCGCCCACGCCCACGAAGCCGATGCGCACCCGCTCCATCGGCGGAGCGGCAAACAGGGTGGTCCCTTGTGCCGTAGGCTGCTGGGCGGTGAGATCCGGGACGAGCGCCGCGGCGGCACCCAGTGCGGCGGTGGTGGCGAGAAACTCGCGACGGGTAGGTTGGTTCATCGTCCGAAATTGACCTGCTTCCGCCGGGAGGCGCCAGCGGGCAAGATTGGAGCCATGCGCTATGGCCTCGCGCTGACGGTGCTGGTTGGCTGTACCCCGAGTCGGCAGTCGGTCCGTGTGCCGGAGCCCGCAGCGGGCGACCTCGCCCGGGCGGAGTCTCTGTTCGCCGAGACCCGAACGTTGAAAGACCGGCGCGATGTCGCGACGCTGCGCGGGCTTCCGGACAGCGCGGCCGCTCTGCGCCCGGCCTATCTGGCGGCGCGCTCGACCCTGGTGGCCTCCCTGCATCTCGATTCAACCCGGCTCGCCGACAGCGTGGACCGGCGCGCGCTACGAGTGATGCGCCAGATCCTGACCGTCGAGCTGACCGACACGCCCGAGCCGCCAGCCGGCGCGGCGACGCTCGACTCCGCGGCGTGTCGCTACGATCCGCGCGCCATCGCCCACGTCGATTCGCTCGAGGCCCGGCTGTATGCCTGCTACGGCCTCGCGGCCAACGACGTCGTGGTCGACGGCGAGCGCTACGACCGGCTCACCGTGTTGGGAATGCTGGGCAGCGCGGACGATTCAGTCCGCCGGCACCGCCTGTTTCTCGGCCTCAGTGGCGTGTGGCGCAGCGTGAACGCCGGCGACGATTCCGCGAGTCCCTGGCTCGAGCTGCTGCGGCGACGCGCGCGTGAGTGGGGCACCGGCCCGACGCCGTTTGCCCGGCGCGCCGCCGAGCTGGGCATCGCCCCCGATACGGCGCGGCGCTGGCTCGTGCGGCTGCTCGAGACGTGGCGCGCCACGCTCCCCGATTCCATGCGGGAGCCCTGGGACCTCTACTATGCGATGGGCGGCACGAGCCGCCGTCTCGCGTCGCGGGTTCCGCTCGACTCCCTGCGGTCCATCAACAACCGCTTTTATCGCGACCTCGGCGCCGATGCGATGGCCCTGAACGTCCAGTTCGATCTCGAGCCGCGGGCGGGGAAGGACCCCGTCGCGTTCACCACCTTCGGCGCGCGACCCGAGTTCCGGAACGGCTCCTGGCAACCGGGCGCGCCCTACATCTCCAGCTCTTATCCGATCGGCGGATTCGACAACCTGACGCAGCAGCTGCACGAAATGGGACATGCGATTCACATCGCGGCCATCCGGACCCGCCCGGCCTTCGCCGACTGGCCCGACGCGGACCTGTTCACGGAAGCGATCGCGGATCTGGCCGATTACGAAGCGAATGAAGGGCGGTGGCAGCGGCGCTATCTCGGCGACTCGGCATCGACCAGCGACAACCAGCACGCGAAGTACTTCGGGCTCGCCATGGACGCGTGCTGGGCCTTGTTCGAAGACCGGCTGCAGCGCGATCCGGCGCTCGATCCCAACCTCGTGTGGGCCGAGCTGACGAATCGCTATCTCAACGTGGTGCCCCATCCCGAGCTGTCGTGGTGGGCGATGCGCGGCCAGCTGATCGACGCCCCCAGCTATCTCTTGAACTATGCCATCGGCGCTTTCGTCACGGCCGACCTGCGGGACCGCATCCGCACGGTGCACGGCGATTTCACGCTGGGCGATTCCACCTGGTACGGCTTCGTGACCGATCGGATCTACCGGTTCGGACTGGAGCGATCATCGCGTCGAGTCATGGAGGATTTTCTGGGTCGTCCGTTGTCGCCGGAGGCGTTGCTCCGGGACTTGCGGCGCGCCATCAACCCAGAAACGCGCGGTCCAGCGAATTGAGGCATCCTTTGACATCGAACCCGGTGGCGTTCGTCATGATGACCGTGGCGACGCGCTGGACCCGGTACACGCGCATTTCGCAATGGAAGCCGCCCCCGCCGCCTTCCTTGTAATGGAAGGGGACGCCGTTCAGGTTGCCAAGGTGCCAGCCCAGCGACATCGGCACGAGGCGCCCGCGCGTGGTGCGCTGCGGCGCGTAGAACGGCTCGCGCGTCTTATTGTCGAATAGCGCGGAACGGGGGCGCAGCTCGTCCTGCAGGAATTTTCCGAACCCGCGCGCGGTTCCGACCAACCCGCCGAACGCGGGACCGTTCAGGTAGTGCGGCTCGATGCGCAGCCAGGGTCCCTCGTAGCTTCCGATGAATTCGCGATCGATCAACAGCCGCTTCGCGAGGTTCATGAAGGAGTACTTCTCGAGGTACCCGCGAGCGTGGCGACCCGCGTCCGGAATCGCGTACCCCAGCTCCTCGACCCCGATGCCGAGCGGCCCCAACACCCGCTCGGCCACGTAGCCCGCGAACGGCTGCCCGCTCGCCTTCTCCACCACGCTGCCCAGGAGCCAGTAGCCGATGTTCGAATACCCGTACCGAGTCCCCGGCGTGAACGACGTGCGCGGATGGGCACGCATCTCCGAGTCCAGGGCCGCGTTGGTGTCGAACGTCGCGTGTTGCCCCGCCGAGTGGACCCAGCGCAGCGGGATCGGATTCGGAATCCCGGAGAGATGGGCAAGCAGATACCGGATGGTGATGCCCGGCTCATAGGGCGTGTCGTGGTATTTCTGGATCGGATCGTTCAGCGAGACGCGGCCCCCGTCGACCAGCTGCAGAACGGCCGCGGCCGTGATGGTCTTGCTCATCGAGTACGCCATCATCGTGGTCGCCGCGGTCACGGGGATCGCATGGGTGATGTCGGCCAGACCGGCGTTGTGCTCGAACGCGACCCCGTCCGCTTTCACCACGACGTACTGCAGGCCCGGGGTCTTCGCGCGCGCCACGAAACTGTCGAGGCGCGCGCGCACGAGGTCCTCCCAAGCCGGCGGCGGTGGGCTCATAGCAGGAACGCAAATTACATTACGGCCGTCATGGCCGCCGTCGCCGTTCCGCCGCTCATCGATCTCGGTGCCGTGCTCGTGGGGGGCATGACGGGGACGTTGCTCGCCGTGCGCAAGCGGTTCGATCTGGTGGGCGGCGTCACGCTCGCGATCGTCGCCGGCGTCGGCGGGGGGATCATCCGCGACGTCCTGCTGCAGCAGGGGCCGCCAGCCGCGCTCCAGGATTCCCGCTATCTGGTGACGGGCCTGATCGCCGCCGCGGTCGGGTTCTATCGCAGTGGCGACGTGGCCCGCATCGGCCGTGTGTTGACGCTCGTCGATGCGCTGAACCTCGGGGTCTTCACCGTGGTGGGAGCCCTCAAGGCCTTGAATGCAGGGCTGGCGCCCGTGCCGGCCGTGTTTCTCGGGATCGTGACCGCGGTCGGGGGCGGCATCCTGCGGGACGTTCTGGCCGGCGAGGCCCCGTCCCTGTTTCAAACCGGTGAGCTGTATGCCACGGTGTCGGCGCTCGGCAGCACACTGTTCGTGGCCCTCTGGGAATCGGAGCTCGTTTCCGGTCCCGTGGCGGGTGTCGTCGCAATCATCGTCATGGTGATATTGCGGCTCCTGGCCGTCCGCTATGGCTGGCGCGCTCCCAAGCCGCCCCGCGACGCACCCGGTACGGGACTTGCTTGACCCGCAGCGCCGATACAGCTTCGGCGGAAGCACGCGGCTCACTCTCTGAGGGTCTATGATCGACGCCATCGTCAAGGCCTTGGGCGACAAGGCTGATTACTTCCTGAAGTTTTCCGAACCGAAGATCTGCAAGGAGCGCCTCCACCTCCCGGGTCCGGACTGGATAGATCGCATTTTCGCCACGAGCGACCGCAGTCCCCGCGTGCTCGTGAATCTGCAGCGCCTGTTCGGCACCGGCCGCCTCGCCGGCACCGGCTACCTCTCGATTCTGCCGGTGGACCAGGGGATCGAGCACTCGGCGGGGGCGAGCTTCGCCAAGAACCCCGATTACTTCGATCCCGAGAATATCGTGAAGCTCGCGATCGAGGGCGGCTGCAACGCCGTCGCGTCGACGTTCGGCGTGCTCGGCATCGTCGCCCGCAAGTACGCGCACAAGATTCCGTTCATCGTCAAGATCAATCACAACGAGCTGCTCACGTTCCCCAACAAGTTCGACCAGATCCTGTTCGGGACCGTCCAGGAAGCGGCGGACATGGGCGCGGCGGCCGTCGGGGCCACGATCTATTTCGGTTCGGCGGAGAGCGGGCGGCAGATCGTCGAAATCAGCCAGGCGTTCGCGGAAGCGCACCGCCTGGGCCTCGCGACCATCCTCTGGTGCTACATGCGCAACAACGCGTTCAAGAAGGACAAGGATTACCACCTCGCGGCCGACCTCACGGGGCAGGCCGATCACCTGGGCGTGACCATCGAAGCCGACATCGTGAAGCAGAAGCTCCCGGAGAACAACGGCGGCTTCAAGGCGCTCAACATGGGCGACTCGAGCTACGGCAAGTTCGATGAGCGCATCTACACGGAGCTGGCGAGCGATCACCCGATCGACCTGACCCGCTATCAGGTGGCAAACGGCTACATGGGCCGTATCGGGTTGATCAACTCCGGCGGCGCGGCGGGGAAGAACGATATGTTCGACGCCGTGATGACGTCGGTCGTGAACAAGCGAGCGGGGGGGATGGGACTGATCTCAGGACGCAAGACGTTCCAGAAGCCGCTCAAAGAGGGCGTGGCCCTCTTCAATGCGATTCAGGATGTATACCTCTGCAAAGAAGTGACGGTCGCCTAGGCGAACCGATAGCACCACGCTTCTCCCTCGAGCACTGTCTCGCCCGTCTGCCGCGCCACGCGCACCCGAAGCTGGCACACCGGCTTCGTGGCGTGCACGCTCAGCACCTCCGCCTGCGCCGTGATCGTATCGCCGATGTAAACCGGCGCAGTGAACTTCCAGTTCTGACTCAGGAACACGGTGCCGGGCCCCGGCAGGTCGGTGGCGACGAGGGCGTGCAAGAGGCCGGTGGTCAGGCCGCCCTGGACAATCAAGTCGTCGAGTTTGCCAGTGGCTCTCACGAATGATTCATCGAAGTGCAAAGGATTCCGATCACCAGTCAGCTCGGCGTAGATCTCGACATGCCGAGTCGTCAGGGTGAGACTGCGCGAGACTTGTTGCCCCACGACCAGCTTCATGCGGGGACCTCCTAGATGCTCAGTCGGTTAGACAGGGGCTGAGCGGCTGAGGCGCGTAGCGGTTCTCAGTCTTTAGCCTCTCAGGTTTTTTTTCCTGAGAAGCTGGCGACTGACCGACCACTACGCGCCTATAGCCCCTTGGCCCCTGCCGGTCCGTCTGTGGACTAAGGTGTGCTCAGCACTCGTATCCAGATGTTTCTGTACCGAACTGGATTGCCGTGATCTTGGAGTCCCAACGGTAACTGGTCTGCGTGGGCGGAGTATGGCGGTCGTTGCTGGTGCGCCGTCGGCCCCGACAATTCGACGTTGTCTTGCACCAGAATTCCGTTGTGGAGCACCGTGAGTCGCGCCGGCTTGAGCACCTTCCCTTTGGCATCGAAGCGCGGGCGGTGGAACACGATGTCGTAGCTCTGCCAGACGCCGGGCGGCCTGCTGGCGTTCACGAGCGGTGGGAACTGGCCGTACACCGCGGCGGCCTGCCCGTCGGGGTACGTCTGGTTGTCGTACGAGTCGAGCACCTGCACTTCGTACCGGCCCATCAGGAACACGCCGCTGTTGCCGCGCTCCTGTCCTTCGCCGTGCGGTGGCAGTGGCGCCATCCACTCGACGTGCAGCTGGCAGTCGCCGAAGCCACGGGTGGTGTGGATGCTGCCCGTCCCGGCCACGACTTCCATGAAGCCGCTGTCGACCTTCCACTTGGCCGGTCCCGAGTCCGCCGCCCATTGCGACAGGTCCGTGCCGTCGAACAGCACGATCGCATCGACCGGGGGCGCGTCGGGGCGGGCCGTGGGGGCGGGTACCACGACGGGCGGCTGCGGGCGATCCATCGAATGAATCGGCCAGCGCGTGGACACTTGCGCGCTACCTCGAGACAACGCGATCCCGGAGCCGACGGCGAGCAGCTGGATGATGCGTTTCACGCCGCCTCCTCATGAATGCAACCGTGTGAAGGCCTACTCCTGTGCCGCTGCGTTCTTCTCTTTGCTCTTCCGCTTTTTCTTGGGGCGGCGCTTGCCGAACGTGCCACGCGCGATCTTGCCGCGCCGGGACCGCTTGTCGCCTTTTCCCATCGAGCTGCCCTCCAGGTTTGAGGATGCCGGAATCTAACGGGCCGCCCGGCGGCCGGCCTCGCGGGTGGCCGCCGGGGCGCCGCGCACGAACGCGATGTAGTCGGTGGGCATCGGCACGCCGCCGCCTTTGCGTAACGCCCAGGCGATCTGGCCGCGGTGATAGCTGCCGTGAAGGAACACCTGCAGCAACATATCCTCGATGGTCGATGTGAACTGCTGGCCGGCGCTGTTCATGTAGGTCACGCCGCGCACCAGGTCAGCCGGGACGAGCGCGCCGACGTAGACCGTGAGCTCGCGCTGGTTGGCCTGAACCAGGCGCGCGCACTCTTCGAGGGTGAGCGCCGGCCACACGGGATGGCGGGGCGTCTCGCCCCGCAGCCGGGCCAGCCAGACGTGCTCGGCGGCCAGGATATGCGCGAACAGCTCGAGACACGACGAGTCGGGCGCGGTGGCGCTGCGCAGCGCCGCCAGCACGCGGTCGTCCGCCCACGCCAGGTGGGCGACCAGCTTGGAGAGATGCGGCACGTCGCTCAAGGCACCCCGGCGATCTGGTCGATGGTGGTCGAATCCCCGAACATCAGCCATTCCACGATCGAGAGCGGCAGGCTCCCGTACGACAGCAGGGTATCGTGGAACGCACCGAGGCGGAAGTCGCCGGGGTGGCGGTCACGGTACTTGCCGAGCAGCCGCATGATCTGCCACTTGCCGACCATGTAGGTGATTTTCTGCGACGGGCTCGAGGCCGCGCCCGCCGCCTCGCCTTCCGCGGCTTCGCGATCCAGGCCGCCCGCTTCCATGAAGTACCGCACTGCCTGCTCGAACGTCCAGCGCCCGGTTTGCAGATTCACGTCGACGCCGATCCGGGCGGCGCGGTAGCGCGACAGCCGCAGCACCTGGCCCTGCGACGCCGATTGCTCGGGATACAAGCCGGCGCGCATCAGCATCTCCTCGGTGTACAGCGCCCAGCCTTCGATGAACACGCCGTCGGAGTGCTGCCGCCGGATCTCGTCCGGCAGGTGATTGGCGATCGAGAGCTGGAGGAAGTGCCCCGGAATCCCCTCGTGCCCCAGGATCGGCCGCGGGTCCTCGATGGCGGCACGGATGTAGAAGTTGCCGCTCGCCGGATTGTAAGTCGGAATGAAGTAGAATCCGCTCGAGTCCGCGTCGTAGACGCCGGGTGGGTTCATGAAGCCGCCGGGGGACGTCGGCTTGAATGCCGCGGGGAGCTGCCGGATCAGGAATGGGCCGATGTAGGACGGAATCGTGACCAGCCGGTTCGTGGTGAGAAAGTCGACCATTTCGCGCTCGCGGGCCTGGTAGGCCGCCAGGAACTCTTCCTGATTCTGCGGGATGCGCGTGGCCCGCGAGGGGTCGGGCGAGGCCAGCGAGGGATCCTTCAACATGGACTCGAGGCCGCGGAACCGGGCCAGCTCCGCTTCGCCCAGCATCGCCAGCTGCGCCGCGTCGAGCGGCAGCAGGTAGACGTGGCGCAGCAGATAGTTGTAATTCGCTTCGCCCATGGGGCGCCACGCGACCATAGTCGGGAGGCGACGTTCGAGCCAGTCGGCGAAGCCATGCAGCGCCGCCACCGCCGAGTCCCGGGCGCTCACGAACTCGCTTCGCTCCGCGTCGCTGAGCGAGTCGGTGAGGGTCATGAGGCTCTGCGTGAACAGGTCGTCTCCCGCCCGGGCCGCATCGATCGCCAGCTGCGCGTACAAGCGCACGGGGCGCGACAGGTTCCGCCGGCCCTGGGCGAGCATGCCGGGCATGGCGCGCAGCCGCGCGAGGGCGGCGCGGGCCCGCGTCGTGCGGGCGGCGTAGTCTTTCTTCAGGAGCGAGAACACCGCGTTGCTGCATTCCCCGACGTAGGTCTGCGGGTTGGTTGCTTCCTTCATCATCACCCGGTCGAAGAACGCCACGCCCTCGAGCTGGGCCCGAAACAGCATCCAGTCGACCTTGTCGTCGCGGGACCATCCGGCCGTGCGCATCGCGTTCACCTGGGCCAGGAGCTGGGCGACATGGCGCCGTCGCGCCACCACGGCGGGCATGGAGAAATCGGTGAGCCGGTCGTCCCAGGTGTGCTTCCCCTGGTCGCTCGAGCCCACGGGATTGGTCGAGTCTCGCCAGGCGTAATACCGGCGGGCGAGGGCCTGCAGCGAGGCCGGCGTGGCGGAAGGGGGCTGCTGGGCCGATAACGGTGCCGCGGCGATCAGTAGCAGAACGAATCGAGATGTGCGCATCCGCTAAAACGAGCGCGGTTTGCGTCACGCGGCAAGGCCGTCTAGCCTTCTACGCACGATGACGGAAAGCACGGCTACCAGGATGCCCGGGCAGCCCACGCCCGCGCCGCCGCCCATCCCAGTGGGCGCGGACCTGCCGTCCCATGAGTTCGGGCTCGCCATGGGGTATCTGATCGGGCACTACTTCCTGGACATGCAGGACCTGCACTACGGGTACTGGCCGATCGACCTGCCGCCCCGTCCGCAGCACCTGGCACTGGCACAGGCGCGCTACACCGATTTCCTGATCGAGCACATCCCGGCGGACGTCCGCACCGTGCTCGATGTCGGCTGCGGGGCGGGGAATACCGCGCGCAAGCTGTTGGATCGCGGCTACCAGGTCGATGGCGTCTCGCCCAACGGCGTTCTCACGGAGGTGGCGCGCGCAGCGTTCGCCGGACGGGGGCAGATCTACGAGACCCGGTTCCAGGACCTCGACACCGAGCGCCGCTACGATCTGATTCTCTTCAGCGAGAGCCTGCTGTTCATCCCGCTCGAGCAGGCGTTCGCCAAGGCGCTCGATCTCCTGTCCCCCCGGGGTCACGTGCTGATCACGGACATCTTCCGGGTGCCGGCCGAGGGCAAGAGTCCCATTGGCGGCGGGCACGAGCTCCCGAAGTTCCGGGAGGCGATATCACGGGTCCCGCTCGAGCCCCTGGCCGATGTCGACATGACCGACGGCATCGCGCCCACGTTCGACCTGCTCGATGGCGCCTACCGCGAAGCGATCGAGCCGGGGTACCGGTTGGTCCTGGCCCGACTGTCCACCCGCTATCCGTGGGTCATGCGCTTCGTGAAGTGGAAATTCCGGAAACAGATGCAGCGCTACGAGGAGAAACACTTCAGCGGCCGCCGCAACGGGATCAACTTCAAGAAGTACAAATCCTACCGCTTGCTGTTGTATCGCAGTAGGGCTTAGCCCCGTTCCAACGCGAGGATCGTCCTTCGTTGGAACGGGGTTAGCGCAGCACCCCGCCGTCGATCGGGTAGGCCTGCCCGGTAATGAAGGATGCCTCGTCGGACAACAGATACAGCACCAGGGCCGCTACCTCGACCGGCTTTCCCATCCGTCCCATGGGCTGGTAGGCCGATAGCTTGGCGAACATTTCCGCCTCCCGGCCCGGGTAGTCGCGGGCCAGGAAGCCGTCCACGAACGGCGTATGGATACGCGACGGGCAGACGCAGTTGCAGCGAATGTTCTTCTTCACGTAGTCGACGGCGATCGACTTCGTCATCGCGAGCAGCGCCCCCTTGGACATGCCGTAGGCGAATCGCTCCTCCAGACCGATCAGCGAAGCGATCGAGCCCATGTTGACGATCGACCCGCCGCCGCCCGCCACCATGTGCCGGACGGCCGACTGCAGGCAGTGAAACACGCCGCGCACGTTCACGCGGTACAACTGCTCGAATGCGTCGGTCGTGGTCGTTTCGACCGTCCCGGCGTGCGAGACCCCGGCGTTGTTCACGAGCAGATGGATGCCTCCGTGCTGGGCGGCGATCTGGTCGAACACGCGGCGGACCTGCGCATCATCGGTTACGTCGCAGGCGAACGAATGGGCCGAGCCGCCCGCGGCCCGGATCCCGGCGGCGGTTTCCTCGGCCGGACCCTGCTCGAGGTCGAGGGCCATCACCCGCGCGCTGTGCTCGGCCAGCATCCAGGCGATGCTGCGCCCGACGCCAGCCCCGACGCCGGTGACGATTGCCGTCTTGCCTTCGAGGTTGAATCGCCGCGGATGCTGGCTCTCGCCGCCTTCGAGTCGAGGCTGCAGGACCGGTCCGCTGCGCGAGCGACGCGGTGGGGCAGTCGGCGTATTTGTCTGCTCGGTGTCGGACATCCGGCGTAAGATGCCCGGCAAACGCGCGGCGTCTACTCCCCCAACGCGGCTAGGGGCCGGACCGGGCGGCGTCGAGCGCTGCCTTGAGACCGCCCAGCACGGCGGCCGGCGCTCCGTCCGCCCAGAAGTGGATGTAATAGAGCGGGGGCGATTCGCCGATCAGGTGATTGTGGACGGAGGTCGTCGTAATGCCGTGGGTTACGAGGGCGCCGACCACCGCCGCGACGTGATCGCCCGTGACCGCGAAGTCTCCGGTGGTCACGAACCGATCCGCCGCCACCGCTTGGATGTTGATCGGTGTCCCGGCGGCCAGCGCCGGCACCAGGGTTTCGCCGTGCAGTCGCACCGGCGTGGACACGAGGACCAGATTGATTTGCGCCACCGTCCCATTCGCGGTCCCTGAAGTCCCCAAGGCTCCAAAAACCGTCGCGGTATCGATCGTGACCGAGGCCGCTGCCGGGGCGGCGACGCCGCGGGGAGTCGCCGTGCGCGCCAGGGCGCGGTCCAGCCGCCGGGCCAGCTCCACCGCCGAACCTTCGCCATGCACGTGGAGGTAGGTCATCCGCGGCGATTCCCCCACCAGATGATCATGGACACCGGTGATCGCGATGTGCTGCGAGTCCAGCGCCGCCTCGACCGACAACAACTCGCCTTCGGTGACCACGAGGTCCCCCATCAGCATCGCCTGTTGCGAAGTGCCGCTGAATCCCGCCCAGGCGCCCAGCGCCAGACGCGGCGAGAGGGCGACATCTCCGACCCGTAAGGTCAAGTCACGGCGCGGGAAGTTGAACCGGACGTACCCGGAGGCGGGTGTTGGCGAGGCCTGGAGGATGCGCCCCACCGAATCCCACACGGCGGATTGTTGAGCATCGACCGGGGCTGACGCGAGGGTCGCAGCGACGAACAGGACGAGCGCGCGTGACATGAGTCACTTTCCTTTCTGCGGGTTCCAGGTGTGGGTTTCGTCCCTGCGGTACTTGAGCCAGGCATACAAGGCATCGTACACGACGAATCCGTGTCGTAACATCTCGTGGTCGTCGGGAAAGTTGTGCGAGAGGCCGAGCGAGATGGCAAGCAGACCGGCGCAGGGTGGCGCCAGATCGAGTCGCGCCGTGTCGGCTCCGCGGACGATCACCGCCAGCTCGTGGAGGGTAGGGTCTTTGCTGTCGTACTTTTTCAAGAACGCGTCGAAGCTGCACAACGGTCCATCGTGAGACAGCTCGACGCCCTCGACATCGAACGGCGTGGCTCCCGTTTCCCGTGACCGCGGGACCACGTCGGCCGGCGGGGCGAACAAGAACTCCGCATCCCGATCGATGAACCGGGCGATGAGCCACGGGCACGCCACGCGGTCGATCTTGGGGCGCTCCCGCGTGATCCACTTCATGAGCCCTCCGATGGATCTTCTTCGACTGCGGCCCGCATCCGGCGCCAGATGTCCTCGACGTGGCTCCGTTCGGTGGGCATCATCCCGATCGATACGCGGACGGCCCAGCGTCCCGCCACGACCGCCGCATTGAGAAACGCCCGACCCGAGCGATTGATCCGTCCCATCCATTGGAGCGTGTGACGGTCCAGCGCGCCACCGTCCAGCCCCCGCCCCGGGGGGTGGTGACGCACGCATACGGTCTGCAAGGCTACCGGCGCGACGCGCTCCCATCCCGGGGCCGCGTCCACCTGCGCCGCCAGCCAGCGCGCGTGCTCGAGATCGCGCCGCAGCCGTGCCTGAAGCCCGCTGACCCCTTCGGTGCGGATCAAGGCCCAGAGCTTCAACGCGCGGAATCTGCGACCCAGCGGGATACCCCAATCCCGCAGGTTGGTGGCTTGCTCGTCCGCCTCGGTGCGCAGATAACTCGGGTTGGTCGACATCACCCGGACCAGATGCACCGGGTCACGGACGTAGTAGAGCGAACAATCGAACGCCGCGCCGAGCCATTTGTGCGCGTTGACCACTAGCGAATCCGCCAGCTCGACGCCGTCCCAGAGATGGCGGCACTCCGGCAGGATCATGGCCGCCCCGGCCATCGCCGCGTCGACGTGCAGCCAGCACCCGTATTCCCGGGCCAGGGCCGCGACGCCGGCGACGGGATCGAACGCCGTCGTGGCGGTCGTCCCGACGGTGGCGACGATGGCGCACGGCGTCCGGCCCTGGCGGCGATCCTCCTCTAACGCCCTGCGCAGCGCGTCCGGCCGCAGGGCAAACGACTCATCCACGGCGACGGCGCGGATGTTGTCCCTGCCGAACCCCGCCAGCAACGCCGCCTTCTGGACCGAGCTGTGACTTTCGGTCGAGCTGTACACGACGAGCGGCCGCGACTCGGCTTGCAGTCCTCCTCGCTGCAGGCTGAAGCCGCTCAGGCGCTCGCGGGCGCACAACAGCGCCACCAGCGTGGCCGTCGAGGCCGTGTCGTGAATCGTGCCGGTCCAGGCGTCGGAGAGTCCGGTCATGCGACGCAGCCAGTCGGCGGTGAGCTGCTCCAGCTCCGTGAGGGCCGGTGACGCCTGCCAGTTGAGCCCGATGACGCCGAGCCCGGTCGAGAGCAGATCGCCCAGGACGCTGGCCAGCGCGGCGTTGGCGGGGAAGTAGGCGAAGAAAGACGGGTGCTGCCAGTTCGTGAGTCCCGGCAGGATCGTCTGGTCGATATCGCGCAGCACCGCGTCGAACGGCTCCGGCTGCTCGGGTGGGTCGGCCGGCAGTTGCCGGCGTACGTCGCCGGGCGCGACCTGGGACAGGACCGGAAGCTGGTCGATGCGGGCTCTGTAATCCGCGATCCAGTCGATCACGCGATACCCGTGGCGGCGAAATTCGTCCGGCGTCATCACCGTACGCGCCACAGCCGTTTGAGCAGCTGGATCTGGCCGGTGTGATAGACGTCGTGCGCCGCAATCCCCACGATCATCTCCCCGAACGTCCACCGCTTGGCTTCGGGCGGCACGCGATTCCAGCGTGTTGTCGGGAAGCGCCGCACCGCGCGCACGAGCCGCGCGTGCTCGTCGGCCAGGAGCGCGCGGTCCGCCGCCCAGGCGCGGGCGTCGGCCCGTTCGGGAGGGGGGACGGAAGGCCAGTTCGCCGGAGCTCGGGGGAAGCGCTCGGGCACCGGTTCGAGGTGACGGCGCACGGCGTAGTTCCAGTAGGCGATGTGCAGGACCAGCTCCCAGATACTGTGGCGGCCGCGCGCCGGCTTCCACCGTGCCTGGGTCGCGGTGACACCGCGGAGCGAGCCGGAGGGCGTCGGGCCGCCATGCCAGGCCTGTGCGCGGGTGGGGTGGAGGGTCGCGAGTAGGGCATTGAGCATTGCGATGGTCCGTGATCGAGGATCAGGGCGGAACCTGAGGGGGATCGCGAAGCGGGGCAAGGGCTTGACCGCCCTTGCGGCGTACATATCGTTATGATATCATATTGCTAGTCAGCTCCTCAACGAGGGAAATGGTCTGTGATCAGGGAATCGAGACTCAACGCGTTGCCGGGCGGTCTCATGGTGGTCGTCCTGTTCGTGCTGTCCGTGCTCGCGACGTGGCAGCTCGTCGTCGCGGCGTTGGCCGGCCAGCTGTGGCCGGTGCTCGGCTGGACGTTCGCATTCCTGTTCCTGGCGTTCCTGTGGTTCGGGTTCTTCGTGGTGCAGCCGAACCACGCCCAGGTGTTGCAGCTGTTCGGGCGCTACGTCGGAAGCGCGAAAGACGCCGGGCTGTGGTGGGCAAACCCGCTGTACACCAAGCGGCGCCTGTCGCTACGAGTGCGGAATTTCGAGACCGAGAAGCTCAAGGTGAACGACCACGGATCGAACCCGATCGTGATCGCGGCCGTGGTGGTGTGGCAGGTCGTGGATACCGCCGAGGCGATCTTCGAGGTGGACGACTACGACAACTACGTTCACGTACAGAGCGAGTCGGCGTTGCGCGGACTGGCCAACCAGTATCCCTACGACGCCCACGAAGAGGGGCAGCGCGCCCTCGCGAGCCACACGGCCGAAGTCGCCGAAACGCTCAAGAATGAGATCCAGGAGCGGCTGACCAAGGCCGGCGTGCGGGTGCTCGAGGCCCGCATCAGTCACCTGTCCTATGCCCCTGAGATCGCGAGCGCGATGTTGCGGCGCCAGCAGGCGGGCGCGATCATCGCCGCACGCCGGCAGATCGTGGACGGGGCCGTGGGGATGGTGGAGCAGGCGCTCGAGCAGCTCTCGGCAAAGCACGTCGTGGTGCTCGACGAAGAGCGCAAGGCGGCGATGGTGAGCAACCTGCTCGTGGTGCTGTGCTCGGAGCAGGCCACCCAGCCGGTCGTGAACGCCGGCACGCTCTATCAATAGGGAGACGGCGAGCGCGTGCCCGAGCGTCGTGCCTTTCTGCTTCGCATCGATCCGGAGCTGTACGATGCGCTGCAACGCTGGGCCTCGGACGAGCTGCGCAGTCTGAATGGACAAATCGAGTTTCTGCTGCGCCGCACGGCCGTGGACGCGGGGCGTGTGCGGGGCACGGTGAGGAAAGATGATCGTCGGAAGGCCTAGGGTGCTCGGACTCCTGGGGTTGCTGGCGTCGGCGCCCGCCGGCCTCGCGGCGCAACAGCCGCCGTCCTGGTCGGGGCTGTACCGGATCTTTCAAGGCACGGCCGAGGTTAGTCGTGAGCGGTTTGAGCGTGCCCGCGGCGTGGTGGCGCTCTCGGTGACGGTGCCCATCCTGTTCATGAAGCTGGACAGCCGTACCGAGTTCGATTCCAGCGGCCGGTTCCGGCGCTTCGCCGCCGAAGTGTTCGACGCGACCGGAGACACTCTCCGCGCCACCTACACCGTGACCGTGGACGGCGACACCTTACGGATCGTCACCGTGTCCGGGCCGTCCAGGGCGACGTCCGAGCGCGCCATCGCCGGCCACGCCGCCGGCGTCCTTCCCGCGCAAACGGTCGCCGTGGTGGCATTGCTGCTGCGGCGCTTCCCGCGGGATACGACGATCCGCATGCTGCCGATGGGCAGCGACTCGACCGTCGCCGTCTCCATCGCGCATCGCGGCGATTCCGGCAGCGTCACGTTCGGCGGGCTCGAGGCTCGCACCACGCTCGTCGATGGCCGGCCGGGCGCGATCGACGTGCCGGTGTCGCGCGTGCACGCCGAGCTGTGGAATGGGCGGGACACCTTGCCGCCGTTGGCAGGGCTGAAACGCCCGCCGCTGGACTACACCGCGGCACCGGGCGCGCCATACACCGCGCAGGAAGTCCGTGTGTCGATCCGGCCGGTGCACGGGGACACGTTTTCCCTCGCCGGCACGCTGACCCTGCCAGTC
>Ga0075434_100000544_pt1 | contig 28735 bp, 28 predicted proteins | sample RhiMethybrSRZTD3_FD_75298 | JGI IMG/M metagenome (GOLD analysis project Ga0075434, IMG submission 75298) | Populus rhizosphere microbial communities from Tennessee, USA - Rhizosphere MetaG P. TD hybrid SRZTD3 | ecosystem: Host-associated > Plants > Roots > Rhizosphere > Soil | place: USA... | reverse complement strand
CCTGCTCGGCAGCGCCGCGGACTTGCCCCAGGATCTCCGCCTCGCCCGGCACCAGCGAGTCCAGCCCGCCCGCCACGCGGAAGAGGTGCAGCACCGCGGCCTCGTCATGCAGCCGGTACAAACGCGGGAGGACTTCGTCCATCTCGAGACCGGCGATCCCGGCCAGCAGCGCAACCCCGGTGCGTTCCGCGACCGCGGGGTCCTCCGCGGCGAGGTAGAGCTCCGTGCGATTGCAGGTCGACAGGCAGACCGCCTCGAACCCGTCCGCCGCGAGCCCCCGCGCCAGCTCTCCGGCGCGCTCCTCCGTGACCGCCATCTTCTCCCGCAGCTCGATGGGCGCGATCCGGTACGAGGTGCCGATGAGGACAAGCGCCGTCATGAGAAGTGCGTCAGGGGAAGGCCGAAATGGACGGCGAGGACGAGGACGAGGCCGGCAACGGCAACGTAGGCAACGCGCCGCCCGCGCCAGCCGAGGCCGAAACGGAGAATGAGAAACGCTCCGTACAGGCCCCAGGCGGCCAGGGTCACCGCCATCAGGGCATCGGGGCGACCGCCGTCACGTGCCAGCCGAGTCAGGCCGACGGCGATCCCGAGCGTGAGCGCGGGCAGCGAGACGGCAATCGTGCGCGCGGTCAGCTCGTCGAGCGTCAACAGCGGCGGAAGCGGCACCCGCAGGATCGCGCTCTCGTGGCGCTTCAGACGCCGCTCCTGCCACAGGTAGAGACTGGCGAGAGCCGCCGCGAGCGTTAGCCCCGCGAAGCCGACGGACACCAGCCCCACGTGCACCGCCAGAAAGAGGCTGGAGTAGCGGCTTCCCCCGGCCTCGTCAGTGCCGCCTCCCGCATACGCCAGGAGGAAGAGGATGACGGCGAGCGGCATCACGGCTAGACCGAGCAGCCGGAAACGCGAGCGGCAGCCCCAGAAGAGGTACGCCGAGACGACGAGCCAGACGAAGAGGTTGAGGCTTCCCGCCCAGGTCGTCCACGGGAAGCGCCCGGCGCCGGCCGCCTGGGCGATCAGCAGACCGGTCTGCGCAAGCCAGCCGACCCGTACACCCCACGTGGCCAACCGTCCGGCGCGCCCAGGACGCCGCGTCGCGCCGGCGAACGCGACCGCGGCCTCACCGTACGCGACGAGCGCCGGCCAGAAGAGAAGCTCAACCAACGCGCGACTCCTCTCGCTCTTCCTGCTCGTCTTGCTCCTCCTGCCTGGGCGCCGGGGCTTCGATTCGACGCCGCGTCAGGTCCACGAGCGTCGAAAGGTCGCGATCCAGGCGGGCGAGCTTGAGACCGATGATCGCGACGTACGCGAGGATCACGACCAGCACCACGAGATAGGCCGCGGCGAGGTAGTCGCCGCCGCTCATCGCAGGAGGCCCCGCAGCTCACGCACGCGCGAGTCGAGCCGCTTGCCGGCCAGCTCGACGTGGTAGAAGGCCGCCGCCAGGGCGAGGATTCCCGCCCAAGCAATGCAGAACGTCAGGAACATCGACCCGGTCATCGCCGGGCCTGAGCGCTTGAACACGACCGGGTGCACAAAGTCCTCGGCGAGCCGGATGGCGAGGAAGCTGACCGGAATCAGCGCGACGCCGAAGATCGCGTAGACCGCCGACAGATTTGCCCTCGCCGGCCCCGGGTCGATTGAGAAGCGGAGCATGAAGTACGCCGCATAGAAAAGGAACAGCACGAGGAAGAGGACAAGCTGGCGCGAGCTCCACACCCACCAGTGCCCCCAGGACGCCTTCGCCCAGATCGAGCCCGTCAGGAGCGTGAGCGCCCCGAAGATCACGCCTTGATGAATGGCGACGTAGCTCTCCATATCCGCCCCGGGCGTGCGCTTCCACAGGTGGAGGTACGCCTTCCACGCGCCCCAGGCGAAGCACGCGTACGCCGTGAGCGCGCAGGGCACGTGGATGTAGAAGATCTTCTGAGAGATTCCCTGGTCCGCGTCCACCGGCGCGAAGAAGAACACGAGCCCGACGGCCGTGCCGAGGAGCGTCGCGGCAAGCACCGGGACGGCGACGAGGGGGTCGACCGCACGGTGCGCGGGCCGGAGGTCCGCGCCCCGCTCGACGACGGGTTCATTCCGTGACCACGTACTCAAAGGATGCCCACGAGATGATCGCAAAGATGGCGTCGTACACAGCGAGAAAACCGAGGTAACGGCCGGGTTCCTCGACGATGCTCGCGCCCACTCCGCCGACGACGATCGGGATCGCCAACGGCAGGAAGAGCAGCGGGAGCAGGAGCTCGCGCGTCCGGCTGGCGGCAGCCATTGCTGCGAGCAACGTCCCGACCGTGCAGATTCCGATGTCGGCGAGCGCGACACCGGCGACGGTCTCCCAGGAGACGTCGGCGAAGAAGAGCGCAAACGCCGGCAGGGCAACGGCCTGGGTCAGCGCGAGGAAGGCCAGCATCGCCAGCGCTTTTGCGAGCCAGATCGTGCTCCGGTCGACGGGAGCGAGGACGAGGGCATCGAGAAGCCCCTGGTCGCGCTCGGCGGCAAAGCCGCGTACGAGACCGAGCAGCGACGTGAAGATCAGCGCAACCCAAAGGAGGCCGTAGGCGGCAAGGTCGCCGCTCGCGGCCGGGAGCGCGAAGTGGAACACCACGAGCGTCGCCACCACGAACAGCACCATCGCGGGCACGGTGTCGCGGGCACGGAGCTCCAGCCGAAGGTCTTTCCGGGCCAGCGTCAGAACGTCCCCGGCGTACGCGGTCATGCCAGCACGAGGCGACGGCTCGCAAGCGGCTCGACCCGAGCCGGATCGTGTGTCGCGACGAGGAAAGTGGCGCTCCCACGGCGCTCCGCAAGCTCGCGATCGAGGAGTTCGGCGCCCTCCGTGTCGAGCGCGTTGAACGGCTCGTCCAGCAGCAACAGCTCGGGCTCGTGGAGCAGCGCCCGGCAGAGCGCCAACCGCTGCAGCATCCCCCGTGAGAACGAGCCGGCGCGCTCGGCGCGGACGCGCCACAGGCCGAAGCGCTCGAGCAACATGCCGATGCGCTCGCGCCGTTCGGAGACACGGTACAGCCGGCCGTAGAGATCGAGGTTCTCCACTGCCGTCAGCTCGCGATAAAGCAGCGGCTCGTGCGCGAGGAAGCCGATCTGCGCGCGGGGGACATCCACCTCGAGCTCGCCGCCGGTCGGCGCGGCGAGGCCAGCGATCAGCCGCAGGAGCGTCGTCTTGCCGGAGCCGTTGGGACCCGTAACGAGCGCGAAGTCCCCCTGTTCGAGCTCGAGATCGAGCGCGTTCACGACTGCTCGGTCGCCGAAGCGCTTCGAGAGTGACCGCGCGTGCACCACGGACGATCACTCTAGTGGCAGCGCGAACGGGCCCGAAGGCCCGCTCGCGCTCCCCGCCGCCCACGTCAGGCGTGGGCGGGTTGCCGAGACCGCCGCACGGTCACGGCGAGCCCTGCCGAAACCAGCACCGCGAGGGCGGCTCCCCCAAGCGCGCCCCCGACGATCCCCCAGTTGGTGCCCGAGTCCGGCACGGAGCTTGCGGTCGACTGGAGCCCGGCCTGCTGCCGGGTGATCAGGTTGGTGAACCACGGGTCGTACGGAACCCGCTCCCGCGCGATGAGATTCTGCATCCACGGGTCGTACGAGTTCGATCCCGGTCGGGCCTGCGCCGCGGGGACGAGCAGGAGCGCTGCCGTCCCGCCGATCGCGATCGCGAAAAGAATCCGCTTCATCGTCTCTGTCCTTTCCACCTGTCCACCGGTCGTGTCCTCAGAATGGCGCGCGGGGCCGAAGGAACCCCAAAACGCCGCTGAAGGATCGCTAAAGACCAGCCGTGGTACGGTCCGCCGCTCGGGGGGCGACCGGTGGAGATCTCGCTACTCGGGCCGTTCGAGGTGCGCCGTGCCGGACGGCCGATTCCTCTCGCAGGCGCAAAGCAGCGAGCGCTGCTCGCGTTGCTCGCCCTGCACCCGAACGAGGTGCTCTCGACCGACCGGCTCGTCGACGAGCTGTGGGCCGGGCAGGCGCCCGACACCGCCGGATCCGCGCTGCAGGTCTACGTGTCCCAGCTCCGCAAGTCGCTGGAGCCCGACGGTCCTCCGTACACGCTCCTCGTCACCAGGACGCCCGGATACGTGCTGTCGGTCGGGCAAGGCGAGCGTGACGTCGATCGGTTCAGCGAGCTGGTGCACGCCGCCCGCGAACAGGACGCGGGGGCCGCGAGCGCGACGCTGCGGAGGGCGCTCGACCTCTGGCGTGGGCCACCGCTCGCCGACCTCGCCCACGAGTCGTTCGTACAGACGGAGGCAATTCGCCTGGAGGAACTTCGACTCGAGGCGCTCGAGGCGAGGATCGATGCCGACCTCGAGCAGGGACGCCACCGAGAGCTGGTCGGCGAGCTCGAGGCGCTCGCCGCGAACCACCCGCTGAGGGAGCGGCTTCGAGGGCAGCTCATGGTCGCCCTCTACCGGTCCGGGCGCCAGGCGGAAGCACTGGATGGGTACCGCTCGTTCCGTCGTCTGCTCGCGGACGACCTCGGGCTCGAGCCCAGCCCGCTGCTGCAGGACCTCGAGCGTCGCATCCTGCGACACGACCCCACGCTCGACCCCGCGGCTGCGGTGCCGCCGGGTCGACGCGCCGCCGGCGAGCTCGTCGGTCGCGAGGCCGAGGTAGCGCTTCTCCTCGCTGGTCTCGACGACGCGCTCGCAGGCCGGGGACGCCTGTTCCTCATCGAGGGACCCGAGGGTTCCGGCAAGACACGCCTGGCGGATGAGGTCGCCAGCCGAGGCAAGGCCCGGGGAGCGCGAGTGCTGTGGGGCCGTGGCTGGGCGGCCGCTGACGCGCCGCCGCACTGGCCGTGGGTGCAAGCCATGCGCTCGCCTGCGCAGCAGGAGGCCGCGAGCCTGGCCGCGCTCGTGGGAGCACCGGCGACGGCAGACCGGTTCGCCCTCTTCGACGCGACGCTCAAACACCTCGCGAGGCTCGCGCGCGAGCAGCCGCTCGTCGTCGTGCTGGACGACCTCCACGCGGCGGACGACGCATCCGTTGCGCTGCTCGAGTTCGTGTCGGCGGATGTGGCCATCGTGCCGCTGCTGCTGCTTGCGCTGTCGCGCTCGGAAACGCCCGCGCCGGCGGAGATCGCACGCCTCGCAACCGCCCGCATCGAGCTCACCATTCCGTGATGTGCAGGCGCCGCGCGGCTGCGGTGAGGCAGAGACCCCGGCCGCGTCGTTCGAGAGCCACCGCCTGTCGGTAGGCGAGGCAACGGAACTTTCACGATTTCGGCACAGTGGGGTCGCGAGCGGCCGGGTACGATCGAAGGCGGGTGGTGGGTGGAGCCCACACCCCACCCCGGGAGGGGAGAGTGCTTCGTTTCGGGCGCCGGCCCGCAGACCGCAGCCGTCAGAGGACGTCCGCGAGGACGAAGAGGAAGAACGTCACGCTGATCACGCCGTTGACGGTAAAGAATGCGGCGTCGAGCCGGCGGAGGTTGCCGGGGCGGATGAGTGAGTGCTCGTACAGGAGCAGGAGTGCGACCGCAGCGACGCCGAACCAGTAGAGGACGCCAACTGTGAGGCCAAGTCCGGTCGCGACGAGCAGCGCTACCGTCGCAGCATGGAGTGCGCGGGCACCCCGGAAGACGCCGCGCTCACCGAACCTCGTGGCCCATGAGTGCAGGCCCAGGCGCTGATCGACCGAGAGGTCGAGCAGTGAGTAGAAGAGGTCGAAGCCTGCGACCCAGCACGCGACCGCACCGCCGAGCGTCCAGGCCGGCCAGGGCAAGTGGCCCGTGATCGCAACCCAGCCGCCCATCGGGGCCAGGCCGTCCACCGCACCGAGCCACAGATGCGACAGCCAGGTCCACCGCTTCAGATACGGATAGACCACGAACCCGATGACCGGGATCGGCCAGAGCCACCGGACCACGGGGTCGAGCTGGAACACGGCCACGAGGAACACCGCCAGAGAAGCAGCCGAGAACGCGACCACCTGCCCGCGCCGAAGTAGCCCGGACGGCAGCTCCCGCCTGGCAGTTCGCGGGTTGCGCGCGTCGATCTCGGCGTCGATCAGGCGGTTCAGCGCCATCGCGAGCGAGCGTGCCCCGACCATCGCCACGGTGATCCAGACCAGATCGTGCGCGCTTGGGATGCCGTCAACGGCGAGGAGCGCTCCCACGTAGGCGAACGGGAGCGCGAATACCGTGTGCTCGATCTTGACGAGCGACGCGAACCGGCGCGCGTAGACGACCGGTCCCGGATGCGTCCTCGTCACCACTGTCTCGGCCTCATGTCTGCCGGTGGGCGGTGTGCTCCCCCGCCAGCAACGCCAGCGCGTGCGAGAGTGCAGGACGAAGAACCTCGAATCCGTCCCGACACCCTCCGGGCGAACCGGGCAGGTTCACGACCAGCGTCCGGTCCCGGATGCCGGCAACGCCTCGGGAAAGCAGAGCATGCGGAGTTCGCGCCCGGGCGTCGGCACGGATCGCCTCCGCGAGACCCGGAACGTCGCGGTCGACGACCTCGAGCGTCGCCTCGGGCGTCACGTCCCGTGGCGCGACGCCCGTGCCGCCGGTCGTGAGCACGAGCCGTACGTCGTCGGCAAGCTCGGCGATCGCATCTGAGATCGCGTCCGCCTCGTCAGGGACGACGCGCCGTTCGACCTCGTAGCCCTCCCCCGCCAGTAGCCCGGCGAGCAGCTCGCCGCTCCGATCCTCGCGCTCGCCGACGAAGACACCGTCGGAGACCGTGAGGACGGCGGCCCTCACGTGTCCCCCTTCGTCTTCTCGACCAGCCTGACGTCACCGAGCACCATCGCCTTGTCGACCGCCTTGGCCATGTCGTACAGCGTCAGGCCGGCCACGGCGACGGCGACGAGCGCTTCCATCTCGACCCCGGTCTGCGCCGTCGTCTCGACCCGCGCGACGATGTCGACTCGATCGTCTCCGACCTCGAGCTGGACGTCGACGACGGACAGCGGCAGCGGATGGCAGAGCGGGATCAGGTCGCTCGTCCGCTTGGCCGCCATGATGCCGGCGAGCTGGGCGGCGGCCAGGCCGTCGCCCTTCGGGAGCTCACGCAGGCGCCGCGCGGTCTCGGCGGCCATGCGCACCTCGCCTGCGGCCACGGCTTTCCGTCTCGACACCGGCTTCGCTCCGACGTCGACCATCCGGACGGTCCCGGACTCGTCGAGATGCGAGAAGGAGCTCATCGACGCGAAACGTACCGCGCGGCGAGACTCAACAGCGGGCCCCGGTGCCGCCAGGCGGCGTCCACCTTCCGCGCGACGCCCGGCCGGTACAGGACTTCGAGCAGCCCGGCAAGGCCCTCCCGCGCGCCGCGATCGTACGGGTACCACCACGGCACGACTATCCGGCCGCGGTCGGCGTCGACGAGCTTTATGTTCACGAGGTCGTAGAGCCCATGGCGCGAGTGCGTCCGGCCGTAGCCGGATGCGCCCCGCCCACCCCATGGTGCCGATCCGAGACCGTAGGAGTACGCGTGGTCGTTCGTCCAGACCATGCCCGCGCGGAGCTGCCCCGCCAGCCGAGCGGCACGATCGAGGTCGCTCGTCCACACGCTCGCGCCGAGTCCGAAGCGCGAGGCGTTGACGCGCTGGACCGCGTCCGCATCGGTGGCAAACGGCTCCACGCTGACGACCGGCCCGAAGACCTCCTCGTCGCGCAGGCCGGCGCCGGTGACGACGGTGGGGGCGTAGAACCAGCCCGGGAGACCGACATCCGGCCTCCGCCCGCCGGCACGAACCTCGGCGCCGCGATCGAGCGCCTCGCCGAGCAGCGCCTCGACCCTGGCACGCTGCTCCTCGGCGATCAGTGGACCCACCTCGGTCTCGAGCTCCTCGCCCGAGCCGACGCGAAGCCTCTCGGCGCGCTCGATGAGCGCCTCGACGAAGGGGTCGAAGATCGCCTCCTCGACGTAGATCCGCTCCACGCCTGTACAGAGCTGCCCGGAGCCCGCGAACGCTCCCCACGCCGCACCCCGGCTGGCACGGTCGAGATCGGCGTCGGCGAGGACGACCATCGGATCCTTTCCGCCGAGCTCGAGTGTGACCGGGCAGAGCCGGTCGGCCGCGGCAGCGGCGACGGCGCGGCCACTCGCCGTCGATCCTGTAAAGAGGACGCGGCCGATCTCGCCAGACCGCACGAGCGTCTCGCCGACGCCGACGCCCCCCTGAACAACGCGAACGAGACCCTCCGGCGCGCCTGCTTCGGCGAAGAGCCCTTCGATCCATGCTCCGGTGAGAGGGGCGCGCTCGGACGGCTTTACGAGCACCGCATTCCCGGCCGCAACGGCCGCCGCGGCCTGGCTGAGCGCGATCGCGAGCGGGACATTCCACGGGCCGAGGACGGCGACGACCCCGAGCGGCTCGTACACCACCCGCGGGTGCTTGTGACGGAGCCAGAACGGCGACTCCACACGCTCGTCCTGGAGGATCGACCGGGCGCGACGCGCGAGCCAGACGAGGTTCTCGAGCGCCGTGAACACGTCGATCGTGAACGATTCGACGAGCGGCTTCCCCGTCTCGGCGGTGATCGTGCGCGCGACCGCATCCGCGTGATCCAGCAGCGCCTGTGCGACGTCGGCGAGGAGCGACGGCGCGCGTGCCCGGTTCCAGCGGACCTGTGTAGACACGGCCGTTGCGACCGCATCGGCGATCGCGTCCGCCGATGCAACCTCCGCGCGACCTACCTCCTCGAGCGTCGCCGGATTGACCGACACGAGCTCGCGCACGGCCGCCGCCATGCCGCCGATCTTAGGCTCGCAGCACCGCCGGGAGGGCGGCCAGGAGCCGATCGACGTCGGCGGCGGTGTTGTATCCCTGGATGGACAGGCGAATGAGCGGTGTGCCGTTCCAGGCCTGGGCGCTCACCTCGATGCCGTGCTCACGCGCCAGCCGCAGGCCGAGCGCTGCCGCATCGCAGCCGGGCGGCAGCTCGGCGGCGACCATCTGGCCGAACCATTCCTGCGAGTCGGGCTGCAGGGGGTCGCGCCCGGTGAGCGCGGCGAGCGAGCTGCGCGCGTCCGAGGCGAGCTCGTGGCAGTCGGCGCGAACGTCGCTCCAGCTCCACTCCTCGCAGAAGTCGACTGCTGCGCCGATCGCCAGGTACGCCGCCGGATCGCGAGTGCCCTGCGCCTCGTTCCGCTGCAGGAACGTCGCGTCGTCCTCCGCCCAGCCCCAGCCGACCACCAGCGAGTCCACGCGCTCGTGGAGCTCCGGCCGCACCCAGAGGAAGCCGGCGCCTTTCGGCGCGCACAGCCACTTGTGGCAGTTCCCCGCGTAGGCGTCCGCTTCCAGCGACGCGAGGTCCAGCGGCACGTGGCCCGGGGCGTGCGCTCCGTCGACGACGGCGACGATGCCGCGCTCTCGCGCGCGGCGGCACAGCTCCGCGACCGGGAACACGATCGCGGTCGGCGAGGTGACGTGGCTGACGAAGAGCACCCTCGTCCGCTCCGTGACTCCGGCCCAGACCGCTTCGACGACGTCCTCGGACGACGACACCGGCACCGGCACGCGACGCCGGACGTACGTCGCGCCCGCTCGCTTGCACACGAACTCCCACAGGAGCGTGGCCGCGCCGTACTCGTGATCGGTCGCCAGCACCTCGTCACCGGGCTCGAGCTCGAGCGAACGTGCAATGACGTTTAGCGCCGAAGTGGCATTTGGCACGAGAACGAGTTCGCCCTCGCCGGCACCGACGTACTCGCCGAGTCGGTATCGGGCTTCGGCGAGCAGGCCCGGGAGCCGCCGCGCGAGGAGGTCGACCGGATTCCGCTCGAGCTCGATCTGCCACCGCCGGTATGCCTCGAAGACCGGCCTGGGACAGGCGCCGAACGCGCCGTGGTTGAGGTAGACGAGACCCGGATCGAGGAGGAACTGGTCGCCGAGCCGCGTCAGCTGGCGGCCGCCCGGGTGCGATCGACGTGTTCGAGCTGCGAGCCGATCCAGGCACCCAGATCGTGCGCTCGAACGCGTGCCCTGATGCCTTCCAGCCGCTCCCGCCGCACGGCCTGGGGGAGCTGGAGCGCCTCGTGGATCGCCTCCGCCTGCCCGGAGACGTCGAACGGGTTGATCGTGATCGCATAGGGCGCGAGCTCCTCGTGCGCGCCGGTGTTTTCGGAGAGCAGGAGTACGCCGTCACGCTCGTTGACGAGGGGCGCCTCCTTGGCGATCAGGTTGAGTCCGTCGAAGATCGCGTTCACGAGCAGCACGTCGAACTGCTTGTACCCCGCGACCGCCTTCGGGAAGTCGTCGTCGATCTGGAGGTCGATCGGAATCCACCCGTTGCGCTGGAACCGGTCGTTCACGCGGCGTGCCCCCCGCTGGACGGCACCGAGATACTCGGAGTACTCGGGGATCTCCTGCCGCGACGGGTCGAGAAGGGCGAGCATGCCAACGCGCTCGTGCATCTCAGGGTGGGCGTCGAGGTAGATCTCAAATGCCCGGAAGCCGCGGACGACGTTCTTCGAAGGGTCGGTCCGGTCGACGCGCAGGACGAGATACTCGGGACGCCGCTCGGCGATCTGGCGCTCGGCGTCGAGGACGGCCTCGCTGACGGCGAGCTCGGCGAACTCGTCCGGATCGACCGAGATCGGCGAGGCCGTCACGAGCGTGCGGGTGCCGGAATGCTCCACGACTCCAGCGTCGAGGTCGGTCTCGGCGCCGACGATGTCGTCGCACGCGTGCAGGAAGTTCTTCCGCCACCGCGCGCTGTGAAAGCCGACGACGTCATTCGCGAGCAGGCCGTCGTGGATCGCGCAGCGGATCGACGACGGCAGCACGTGCCATGTGTCCGGCTCTGGCCAGGGGATGTGGACGAAGTGGGAAAGCGTCGCGTCCGGCCGCTCGGCGCGGACGAGCCGAGGCGCGAGATAGAGGTGGTAGTCGTGGAAGAACACGGTCGCTTCGGGCTCGTGGTCGAGCTCGTCGAGAACGACCTCGGCGAACGACCGGTTGACGGCGACGTATCCCTCGTTCCACGCGTGGTGGAAGCCGGTGTCGAGCTGCGGCGCGTACGCGAGCTCCCAGAGGTAGTGCTGGAGGAACCACAGCATCGGGTTGGCGACGACGTTGTAGTACCAGTCGTACGCGGCCTTGTCGTGGCGCACGAACCGAAGCCGGTACGGAGAGCCGTCCCGGGCGATCTCGTCGAACGCCTCGCCGCCGGCCTCCTCGGCAGCCGTCCGATCCTCGTCGGTCATCGCGCTCGCGATCCATGTGACTTCGTGGTGCGAGACGAGGCTTCGGAGCGCCGTCACCAGCCCACCGCCGCCGCGGCGCGCGACGCGCCCGCCCTTCTCGCGGTAGTACGACATGGGGCCGCGGTTGGAGACCACGATCAGCTTCCGACGGTCCTCCATGCGCCCAAGCCTAACGGCGGCAAGTCGCGCCGAGAAAGCGCGAGCCGGGCGAGGCCTAGGCGGAGGCGACCACGGCCAGCTCGTCGCCGGCGGTCTCGTTGCCGCGCAGGCGGTTGAACAGCGCAAACCAGTCGCGCAGCAACCGCGGCATCAGGAAGTTGCGCCGGACGACCTCCTTGCCGCGAAGCGCGCGGGCACGCGCTCCAGCCGGATCCGCCAGGATCTCCCGGCACGCGGCCGCGCACTCGAGCGACGAATCCACGAGCCAGCCGGTCTCCCCGTCGGTGATCTGGTCGACGATCCCGCCGACGCGACCCGCGACCATCGGTCGGGCCTTCCACAGCGCCTCGCTCACCGTCAGCCCGAACCCCTCCCGGATCGACTTCTGGATCACCGCCGCCGAGTGCACCTGGAATGCGTTGACCTCGACCGCCCCGACGTTGTTGAGGTTCGAGAGGATGTAGATGTCAGGGTCGCCGCCCGCGTACGTGACCGTCTGGTTGTAGAAGTCCCACCCCTCCGGGTCGTCGTGCGCCATCGAGCCGACGAGCGCGAGCTGTACCTCCGGACAGGACTCCTTGACGACCCGATACGCGTCGATCACGCCGAGCGGATCCTTCCAGGGGTCGAAGCGCGAGACCTGGGTGAGCAGGGGCCGGCGAACGTCGATTCCGAACTGGTCGACGATGTAACTGGCGTCCTCGGGCGACAGCGCCATGTTCTTCGGCGAGAGCGGATCGATCGCCGGCGGCCAGACGTACGCGTCGGGGAGCCGGCCGGCGATCCGCGGCACGTAGGCGGCACGGTGAAAGATCGCGGCGTCGTATCGCGACAGCGCCGGCGCGAGGAAGCCGAGCACAGCCTCGTTCGGATGCGAAAGGTCGATGTGGCACCGCCAGATCCAGCGCGCCCCCGAGCGCGAGACGTGCTCGATCAGTCCAGCAGGCTGCGGGTCGTGGACGATCACGAAGTCGTATTCGTCGGGGTCGAACTCGTGCGCGTTGCGGGCGTTGTAGCGGCTGTAGATCGCCTTCTGCTCCTCGGTGAGCTCTAGCGGGCTGCCCTGAAGTCCGTTGTGGATGGTCTTCGTGACCTCGAAGAACTCCTCGCCCCCCTGGACGATGCGCCACTCGACTTCGAGACCGGCGTCGGCCATCAGCGGGACGAGCGTGTAGTTGAGCTCCGCAACGCCGCCGCCGAACGCTGTCGCCGAGAGGTGGACGATGCGGAGACCGAGCAACGGCTCGGCGAGCCGGCGGATCTCGTCCATCAGCCCGCGCTGGGCGATGGTCGCGTAGTCCGCGAGCGACTTTCGGCCGGTATTGACGAGCTGGAGCATGAACCAGCGATCTCCTACTCGATCTTTAGCAAACCCACAGGGGGAAACCTCCGGCGAGGCGTCACGACCGTGTATCGATTGAGCGCCGGCTTTCCGCCGCCGGCGATGGCTAGTGGGCGCCCAGCAGCTTGACCATGCGTAGCCGAGACCCCTGTCCGGCGCTCGACTCGGACATCTGCACGTCGTCGGACAGCGCCCGGATGATCTCGATTCCGAGCCCGGCCTCGGTCAGCTCCTCGGGCTCCGACCGTGCGGAATCGGCGATGAAGCCGCGTCCCTCGTCGGACACCTCGATCACCACACGATCCGGATGGAGCTCGTAGACGATGTCGACCGTGCCGCCGTGCCCGTTCTCGTAGGCGTGGCGAACCGAGTTCGAACAGGCCTCGGTTAGGGCAAGCTTGAGGTCGGCAATGGTCTCCTCCGACAGATCGACGAGGGTCGAGAGCCCCGCGAGAGCCAGGCGGCCGAGCGTGATGTACTCGGCCTTCGCCGGGATCTGCAACCGCACCGCATACGAGTCCGCGCTCACGTCACTCTCTGTTCCCTGGATTCGCAAATCTCACCCCTAATTGCCATCAATCTCATGGAGTGCAGGCGGCCGCTGGAGCAGCGGGCCGGTCGACCGGCACCACCAGGACGCGGAGTCTGGACGTTTCCCGCATCACCGTGAACACGGTGCGGCGGCCGGGGCGGAGCTTCTCGCTCACGATTCGTATGAGATCCGAACCGCTCTGCACTCTCCGCCCGCCCACGGCGACGATCACGTCCCCGCCCTGGACGACGTCCGGGCGGCCGAGCACCGAGCGCTGTCCAGAGCCGCCGTGAAGGCCCGCTCGGTCGGCGGGGCCGCCTGTCTCGACGCACGCGACGATCGCTCCGTAGCCCGCCGCGTAGCCCAGCCGCCTGGCAATCGCGGGGGTGAGGTCCTGCGTCGACACGCCGACGTACGCGTACCGCACACGACCGTGAGCGACGAGCGCGCGCATGGCGCGCCGCGCGGCGTTGATGGGAACGGCGAACCCAACGCCCTGGTTCAAGCCGGAATCGCTCCGGATCTGAGCCGTGATGCCCACCACGCGACCGGCCGCATCGAACAGGGGGCCGCCTGAGTTGCCGCGGTTGATCGGCGCGTCGGTCTGGATTGCATCCGGAAGATCGTAGTCCGACGTCAACGACGCAATCGGTTTCGTCGTCCCCGATACGACACCGACGGAGAGGCTGTTCTGGCGCCCGAACGGACTCCCGATCGCCGCGACCGACTCGCCGACCGCGACACGGGCGGAATTGCCGAGCGGAACGGGGGACAACCGGTGCGCGGACGACTCCACCCGAAGCACGCCCACGTCGCTGAAGAGGTCGTAGCCGACAACGTGCGCCGGCACGCGGTCGCCGTCGTCGAACTCGACGTACACCTGTTTCGCGGCGCGAGCGGGCCTCGCCGGAGCGGTTGTGATCACGTGCGCGTCGGTGAGCACGAGCCCGCTCCGCGAGACGACGAAGCCCGATCCCTGTGCCGCATGCGGATCGACCACGGACGGCGATCCGAAGTACGAGTAGATCGTGACGACGCCGTCGACGCGGGCCGCATAGATCCGGGCGGGATCGAAGCGCGTACGGCCCACCGGCGCAGAGGCGAGGCGCGCCTGAGGCGATGGTGACCCTGACTCGCGGACAATCACGGTCTTGCCGTTGTGATCCGGGCCGGCGATGAGCGCCGTTGCCGCACCGGCCGCCCCGCCGAGGAGTGCGGCGGCCGCGGCGGCGGCCACGACTCGCGACGCCTTCATGCCGGCCAATCTAACGACGGGCAGCCGGCAGCGGCGCGAGCCGGGGCCCGTTTTCCCGTGAAAACGGTGTCCCGTGTCTAGGCGACGGGCTCGGGAGCCGGCACCTTCGCAACCGGCAGCGAGAGCGTAAAGGCGGTCAAACCCGGGCGAGACTCGACCGAGATCTGGCCGCCCATCAGCTGCGCGAGTTCGCGCGCGATCGCCAGACCGAGTCCGCTGCCGGACGTCACCGTTCCGTTGACGCGATAGAAACGCTCGAAGACGTGATCCGTATGCTCGCCCGGGATTCCCGGGCCGTCGTCCTCGACGACGAGCAGCGCCCGGCTGTCCTCGCTCGTTCGCGTGCGGAGCCGAACGGACGTGCCGGACGGCGTGTGCAGGAGTGCGTTCTCGACGAGGGCACGTCCGATCTGGAGGACACGCTGTTCGTCCGCGACTGCGGCGGCGCGCGCCGGCAGCACCTCAAGCGGGTGCTCCTTGGCCTGAGCAACCGCGCGAAACTCGTTCGCGATCGTATCGGCCAGCTCGTCGAGATCGACCAGCTCGCGCTCGACGTGGAGTCGTCCCGCGTCGAGACGGTTCAGATCGAGCAGGTCGGTGGCCAGCCGGGTGAGGCGGTCGCTCTGCTCGCGCGCGGTGGACAGAAACTCGTTCCGGGTCGCCTCGTCAAGCTCCTCGTCGTCGAGGAGCTCGAGCAGCCCGGCGAGCGCGAAGAGCGGCGTCCGCAACTCGTGTGAGGCATTGGCGATGAACTCGCGCCGCGCGTGCTCGAGGTGGGCCAGGCGCTGCCGCATGCGATCGAAAGCAACGGCGAGCTCGCCGAGCTCGTCCTTTCCGGTGTCGACGACGGGCTCGTCGAAGTGCCCGGCAGCAATGCGGTCGGCGGCCCGCTCCAGGCGCCGGATTCGCCGCGCGAACACGCGGGCCGCGGCAAAGCCGGCGGTGAGCGCAACAGCAAGGATGACGAGGCCCGCCAGGAGGAGCCGGCGCTTGACGACATTGACGGACGCGTAGGTGTCCTCGATGGGTTTCGAGAAGACGAAGTAACTGCCGTCTGGGCCCTGGAACGCCACCTCGCCGTAGCGCTGATTTCCATGCCGGATCGCCTGCGTAAGAATGTTCTCCCCAGCGGTCAAGTACCGACGCGCCAGCGGGTCGGCTTGAGGCTCCCACTTCCCCGCGCCGGCTTCCTCACGAGGAACTGGGGTGCCCGTGAAGGCGGAGTATCGGACGAGCCGTCCACCGAATTCGCCCACGACGCCATCAACAAACGGGCCCCAGTCGCCGAGGACCCCGTACGTGGTGCTGCTGCGATATAGCGCCGCCTTCGTCGTCAGGTTCTGGCCGGTTTGCTGAAGCTCCTCGAGTCGGCTGTCGACGAGGCGATTTTGAAGGCGTGGCACGACCACGAGGTACGCAATGCCAAGCGCGCCTGCCACAACGAGCAAGAGGGCGATGCTGAGCCGGCCGCCGACGCTGCGAAGCGGGTTCATCGGTCGCGGAACCGGTAGCCGACGCCGCGAACGGTCAAGATCAGCTCGGGGTTGCGCGAGTCGCGCTCGAGCTTCTCGCGGAGGTGGCGGACGTGGACGTCGATCGTCCGCTGGTCGCGGTACTCCGCGTCGCCCCACAACGTCTCGAGCAGCGCCCGGCGGGTGTAGACGCGACCGGGATTGGACGCGAGGATGGACAGGAGCTCGAATTCCACGTACGTGAGGCCGGCCTCCTCGCCGCTGATCTCGACCGTGCGCTTCGCGAGGTCGATGCGCAGCCCATCCTGCTCGATCACCTCGCCGTCCCGCTCGTCGCGCTGCAGCGAGACGCGGCGGAGGAGCGCCCGCACGCGGCTCCTGAACTCGCGGATCGAGAACGGCTTCGTGATGTAGTCGTCGGCCCCGAGCTCGAGGCCGAGGACCTTGTCGAGCTCGTCGTCGCGGGCGGTCAGCATGATGATGGGCACCGCGCTCCTCGACCGGAGCTGCTTGCAGACCTCGAGGCCGTCCAGCTTCGGCAGCATCACATCGAGGACGACGAGGTCGATCGCGTGCTCGTCGAATTGCGCCAGCGCTTCCTCGCCGTCGCGCGCCTGGACGACCCGGAAGCCCTCGCGCTCCAGCGGGTACGTGAGCAGCTTCTGGATCGAGTCCTCGTCGTCGACGAGGAGAACAGTTGACGGGACGGGCATCGAGGACCTCAGCGCGACCGGAGCCTCCGTGGCGCTTGCCGCCTACTATAGCCCGGCATGGCGGCGGTTCCCCATCCCGAGCGGCGCCGGCCGCGACGGGGATCTGTCGAGCGCCCGATCAACGCCCGCACCTACCGCGGCACGTGGCTGCTCGTCGGAATTCCCCTGCTCATCGCCGCATTCAGTGTCAGCCAGCCACCCGCGCTCCCGCGCGCCAGCTTGCCGCCGGCGTTCGACGGAAGCCGCGCGCTAGGCCTGGCGAAGGATCTCGCAGGGACGTACCCGGACCGTCGCCCGGGAACCCTCGGCGCGACCGGGGCCGTGGAATGGATTCGCGCACGGCTGCGGGAGGAGGGCTTCGAGCCGCAGTCCGACCGGTTCACGGCGAAGATTCCCGACCGCGGCCGCGTTCACCTCGTCAACGTGACCGCATCCGTGCCGGGGCGCTCGCCCGACGCCATCGTCGTGCTCGCACACCGAGACGACACGGGAGCAGGGCCCGGAGCAGACGACAACGCGTCCGGCACCGCCGCGCTCCTCGAGCTGGCGCGCGCGTACAGCGCTCCGGCTGCCCAGTCCAGCTCGGGCTCGGCCCCGCAGCAGCGTGTACAGCGTCCGGCGCACACGATCGTCTTCGCGTCGACCGACGGCGGCGCGTATGGCTGGGCCGGCGCGCGCCGGTTCCTCGACCGTCAACTGGATCCGGGCCGCCTGGTCGCCGTCATCGACCTCGACGCGATCGGCGGCGACGCCACACCCGGGATCCAGCTCGCCGGCGACCGGCCGCGCTCCGCTCCCGCCGCGCTCGTCAAAACGGCCGCAACACGCATCGAGGCACAGCGTGGCGGAGCAGCGCGCACGCCTGCCGCGCTCGCGCAGCTGATCGACCTCGCGTTCCCGTTCAACCTGTACGAGCACGCGCTCTTCGTCGGACGCGGTGTGCCGGCGATCACGCTCACCACCGCCGGCGACCGGCCCCCCGATCCCAGCCAGGACACTCCCCGCCGGCTCGACCGGGCCACGATGCGGCAGGTCGGACGTTCCACGAGCGCGCTCATCAGCTCGCTCGACCAGGCGGCCGAGGTGACACGCGGCACGTCGAGTTACCTCTTCTTCGGCTCGCGCATCATCCCCGGATGGGCCGTAGAGCTCGTCTTCATCGCCGTCCTGCTCCCGTTCCTCGTCGCGACCGTCGATCTGTTCGCCCGCTGCCGGCGGCGGAAGATCCCGCTCAGGCCGGCGTTCCAGAGCTACCGGAGCCGGCTGTTGTTCTGGCTCTGGGTGGGCGGCGTCTTTGCCCTCTTCTCGCTGACCGGCGTGTTCGGCACGAGCAGCGGCGGTCCTGTCCCGCCGAACGTGCCGGGCGCCGCCAACTGGCCCGTTCTCGGCCTGGCGGGCCTGTGCGCGCTCAGCGCCCTCGGCTGGCTCGTTGCTCGTGACCGACTGCTCCCCCGCCGGCCGGTCGCGCCGGAGGAGGAGCTCGCCGGCAGCATCGTCGCCCTGCTCGCGCTCGCCGTCGTCGCACTCGTCGTCGCGGCCGTGAACCCGTTCGCGCTCCTGTTCGTGCTGCCTTCGCTCCACGCGTGGCTCTGGCTGCCGCAGGTACGGCACCAACGGATCTGGATCCGGGCGGCGGTTCTCCTTGCAGGATTCGCCGGCGTTGTGCTGCTCGTCGGCTCGTTCGCCATCCGGTTCGGACTCGGCTTCGATGCGCTCTGGTACGTCGGGCAGCTGGTCGCCGACGGCAACGTCTCGATCGCACTCCTGCTCGCGTTCCTAGCCTGGCTGGCGGCGGCGGGTCAGCTCGCGGCTGTTTCGGGAGGGCGTTACACGCCGTATCCTCGCGCGTCCGAACGGCCGCGCCGCGGGCCGGTACGAGAGACGGTTCGCCGGGTCGTGCTCGGCATCCAGCGCCACGAGCATCCGGCGTCGACACGGCGTCGCGCCGCGCCGTAGCGGCCGCCGATCCGTTACACGAGCTGCAGGTAGTCGACGCGGGCGCCGGACTCCAGCGTCCCGCTTCCCCGCGGGATCAGCACGAGGGCGTCGGCCGCGGCAGCGCGAGCGATCATGTGCGATTCCTGGCCCGTAACCGGATCGAGCTGGATCTCGCCGTCATGAAAACTCGAGCGCGCACGAACTAGCTCGTCGCGATGTGGGTTTCGAGGCACGTCGCGGACCAGCCAGCCCGGGCGGAAGCGCGGGAGCGGCTCGGCAACTCCCTGCAGCGCGAGCAACGCGGGCCGAACGAAGAGCTCGAAGCCGACGAGCGCCGATACCGGGTTGCCGGGCAGGCCGAACACGAGCGTGTCCCCGCGCACGCCGAACGCGATCGGCTTCCCCGGCTTGACGGCGACGCGCCAGAACACTTCCTCCACGCCGAGCTCACGCTCGGCCTCGCGGACGAGATCGTGCGGGCCGACCGATACGCCTCCCGACGTGACGAGCACATCGCCTCCAAGTCCGCGCTCGAGCGCCGCCCGGTGCGAGTCCGGGTCGTCCTCGACCGAGAGCACGTCGGCGACGATCGCTCCTGCCGTCGCCAGCTGCGCGGCGAGCATGATCCCGTTCGCCTCGTAGACCTGGCCGGGGGCGAGCGGCCGGCCAGGCGCCTGCAGTTCGGTGCCGGTCGCCAGGACGAAGACGTGCGGCCGCCTCGCGCACTCGCACGTCTCGGCCCCGGCTGCAGCGGCGGCGCCGATATGAGCAGGAGCCAGGCGAGTTCCAGCGGGAACCACAACGTCGCCGGCGGCGACATCACCACCGCGAGGCCGGATGCTCGCCCCAGAGCGAGCAGGCTCAGGAATCTCCACGCTGTTGTCACTCTGGACAACATACTCGACGGGGACGACAGCATCCGCACCCTCGGGAACGACCCCGCCGGTGGCAATCGCCATCGCCTCACCCTTGGCAAGCGCCCGGCTCGCCGGTCGGCCGGCCGCAATCCGGAATGCGATCGGGAATCGACCGGGCGTCTCCGAGGCCCGCACGGCGAATCCGTCCATGGCCGAGCTGGGAAACGGCGGCAGGTCGACTGCGGCCCGGATCGGCGACGTCAGCACACGGCCCGCCGCGTCGGCGAGCGCGACCGGCTCGGAAGCAAGCGGGCTGACCCGCTCGAGGATCAGCCGCTGCGCCTCGGCGATCGAGATCAGTTCGGACACGGCGCCGAAACGGTAGCCCGGCGGCCGCCTCTCATGCCTACACGGGAACCGTCTGCCGCAACAGATAGGCGGTGAGCAGGAGGGCCAGCGCCTGGGCCGCACGGTCGTCCTCGGCAGCGGCGAGCGGGACCATCCAGATGAGATACCAGGGCGCCAGATAGGGCGTTGCCAGAAGCACCGCCCCCGCCGCCAGACCAAGGCGCGCCCTGCCGCGCCGCGCCTCCAGCAGGAGCCACCCGTACGCGACGGCGAAGCCCACCGCAAACAGCGTCAGCGCAACGGCGTCCGGGACGCCAAGGCTCTCCAGGCGATGTGGAAGCGCATAGCGCGTCTCGTGATTCGCGTTGCGTGCAAGCGGCCCGAAGGCTTCGAGCCAGTGCCACCCGAAGCGCCACGACGCGACGGCGAGTACAACGGCAGCGGCTGCTGCGAAGCCAAGATGACTGACGGCCCGCCCGCGGGCGCGCGCCTCGAGCAAGCGGAGCGGGAGGAAGATCACGGCGATCCACTTGACGAGAATCGCCGCGGCCCATGCGGCACCCGCCAGCTGCCGGCGGCCGACCGCCGCGGAGGCGAGCGCAGCCATGACGAGCGCCGCCATCCAGGCGTCGTTGTGGCCGCCCCCGGCGAACTGGAGCGCGAGCAGCGGATTCCACCCGACGAATGCGCAGGCGAAGGCTCGTCGCCCTGACAGGAACACGGCCAGCCCCGTCGCGACCAGGACGCCCGCCGCCGCCAGGGCCTTGTACGTCCAGGCCGCGGCATCGGCCGACGTGCCGCTTGCGAGCGCGAGCGGCTCAGAGGCAAGCGTGAAAGCGGGTCCGTAGACCGACGGCGTGTCCCGCCAGTCCCGGCCGACGCGGCGAAACGCCGGATCTCCTGGAAACTCGCTCGGCGATTCGACGTACGGATTGGCGCCGTGCACCGCGGAGATCCGTCCGTAGTCCCAGTAGGTCCACGCGTCGCTCGAGAGCAGCATGGGGGCGCCGAGCGGAGCGATCTGCACCGCCGCCGCGACCACGGCGACCGGAAGAAGGGCCCCTCCGCGCCGATCCAGCAGCGCCGCTCCGATGAGGTACGCGCCGAACGCGCAGGCCTCGCAGACCAGGTAGATGACGGCCCAGCGCGACTCTCCGACGAGCCGGCCGCCTTCGCCCGGGACGAGCGGAGATCCCGACGGCCAGGCCACGCCGACGCAGACCACGACAAGCCCGAGGACGGCCAGGCCCGCAGCGAGGGCGGCACCGCTACGAACGCGTGTCGCGGCCACGGAGAGGGGGCCGGACGCTACCGAGGACCGGCGCGCGGGACGGGCGGCGGCGGAGGCGCCACCGGGGGCGGCTCGGCCGGCGGAGGCGGCGGTGCGACAGGCGGGGGAGTCGGCGGCGAGGGCGGGGGAGTCGGCGGCGGGGGCGGCGGAGATGGTTGAGGGCTAGCGGCCGGGGGCGGAGGCGCAGCCGGAGGCGTCCCGTAGGTCGTCGGGCCGGTGTACGTCGGTACGTACGAGTTCGAGTACTGGTCGGACGACGAGCCCGAGTACTCGAACCGCCCGTGCCAGGGACGGTACGACGGCCAGACCGTCGGCAGCTGCCAGCCGTGGGGCTGCGTGCCCGCGAGCGCCGGCTGCATGAAGCGGTGCCAGATGTCGGCCGGGAACGTCGGGCCCGAGACGGCGATGCCGTGAACGTTGTCCATCGGAATCTCGGCCCGCGGGTACCCGACCCAGACGGACGTGGCGAGCTCGGGTGTATATCCGCAGAACCACGCGTCGGCGTGATTCTCGGTCGTCCCGGTCTTGCCGGCAGCCGGCCGGTCGATCGCGGCACCCGTCCCCGTCCCGGATTGGATGTTCTCCTGCAGGATCCTGGTCACCTTGTAGGCGACGCCGTCGGGGATCACGCGCTTGCGCACGGCCTGGCTCCAGTGCTCGTCCACGACTCCGCCGGGCAGAACGACCTTCGTGATCGCCTGCGGCCGTGAGTAGGTGCCGCGCGAGGCAATCGTCGCGTACGCAGAAGTCATCTCCAGTGGCGAGACGGCGATCGAGCCCAGGCCGAGCGACGGCACCGGCGGCAGCGTCGTACGAATGCCGAGCCGGCGGGCCATTTTCGCGACGTTCTTCGGCCCCACGTCCAGCGTCAGCCGCGCGTAGACGGTGTTGTCCGACGAGAGCGTGGCGCGCTCGATCGTGACCGTGCCGAGATACGAGTGGTCGTACGTGGTCACGTCCCAGGGCTCGGTACTCGCCTTCGCCTGGAAGTGGAACGGCGCCGAAAGGTACGTCGTCGAGGACGGGTCGATCCCACGTGCGACAGCGGTCGTCAGGACGAATGTTTTGAACGTCGAGCCCGCCTGACGCCGCGCCTGTGCCGCCAGGTTGAACTGGTTCTTCGCACGGCCCGGTATCACCCCGGTCATCGCCCGGATGGCGCCCGTGCGCGGGTCGATCGAGACGATCGCGGCTGCGGGATCGGTCCGGTAGTAGAGGGTTTCCCGGATGGCGTGCTCGGCCAGCCGCTGGAGGCGCCGGTCGATCGTCGTGTAGACGCTGAGACCGCCGGATTCGACGCGGCGCTCGCCATAGCGGTCGACGAGTTGCTCGCGCACGAAGCTGAAGAAGTACGGCTCGCGAATGCGGGTGTACAGCGTTCCGGCGCGAAGGTGCAGCCGGCGGTCAGCAATCGCATTGCGGTACTCGCGCAGGCTGATGTCGCCGTTGTGCAGCATGGCGCGAAGCACGACGTCCCGCCGAAGGATCGCGAGACGCGGGTTCACGAACGGGTCGTAGGCGGACGGCGCCTGCGTCAGCCCGGCCAGCACGGCCGACTGCCCCAGGTTCAGGCTCCGAGCCCGCCGCGAGAAGTACGTCTGCGCCGCGGCCTCGATGCCGTACGCATGGTCGCCGTAGTAGACGTGATTCAGGTAGGAGGTCAGGATGCGCTGTTTCGACCAGGCCTCGTTGAGCTTGATCGCCAGACAGGCCTCCTTGATCTTGCGCGAGAGCGTGCGCTTTCGCGTCGGGATGTAGAGCAGGCGCACCAGCTGCTGCGTGATCGTCGATCCGCCCTCGACCACCCGACCCGCGCGAATGTCCGTCCACAGCGCGCGGGCGATGCCCTCGTAGTCCACCCCACCGTGCTGGTAGAAGCGTCGATCCTCGATCGCCACGGTCGCCTTGCGCATCCACGGGCTGACCTCCTGGAGCGACACCGGCTGTCGGTTCTTCTCCGACGGGATCGAGCCGAGAAGCTGACCGTTGGCGGCATAGACGAACGAGTTGTGGCCCAGCGACGCAGGCCGCAGCGACGCCAAGCTGCAGCTCGATCGAAAAGCAGCGGCGCCGCCGAAGCCGACGGCGACGATCAGCAAGATCGTCCCGAGCAGACAGGCGATGACAAAGAGCAGCACGCGATGCTTGCGCCGGCGATTCGAGCGGCGGTGCCGGCGCCGATACTGGAGGTAGGCGCGCTCCGGGCCCGCCCGCCTGGACGTCCGTCCCGGCGTCACCCGAGCATCCCGGCAGCCCGCAACCGCATGTGGGCGCGCAGGCGAAGGTCGCTGGACCGCCGCTGCGCCGAGAGGCCGTCGTCAGACGGCACGCGAACGGTCACGACCGCCGCCTCGTCCAGCGCGGTCAGCAGAACCTCGGCCTCTGTGAATGTCTCTCGAAGCAGACCGACCACCGCCTCCAGATCAGCCGACAGCGGCACCCGAATGGTCGCCTCGGCGAGCTGCTCGCGGCTGACGATCGTCGTGTTGCGAATCGTATCCGAGGCCAGCTTCTCGTTCGGAACGACGAGCCGCGAATGGTCGCGGAGCCGGATCCACGTGTAGGTCAGCCCGATCTCCTCCACAACGCCGAGGCCATCAGCGACCTCGATCCAGTCCCCGAGCCGGATCGGCTGCGCCACCGCGATCAGGATGCCCGCCACGAAGTTCGCGAGCGTGCTCCGGGCGGCCAGGCCGACAACGAGGCCGATGACCGCGGACGAGGCGAGGATGCCGCCCGCAACCGCGCGCACCTGCGGGATCACGAGCAGCGCCGAAACCACGCCGACGAAGACGATGCCGGCGACGAGCGCGCGACGCAGCACCCGGTACCGCGTCACCGCTTCCGGTGGGAGCTGACGCCGCGCCAGGCGGCGGTCGACGACCTCCGCGACCACCGCCGTGACGAGCAGGACGCCCCCGAGGACGGCCAGGCGCTGCCAGGAGGGCATGGCGGCCTATTCGACGGCAGCCGCGGCGATCCTTAGCCGTCGGGATCGAGCGGTAACGGGCGGCGCCCGGCGAAGCCCTCCTCGGTGCCGTGCCAGAAGCCAATGCGATCCTCGCCGACCCGCCAGCAGAGGTAGACGTCCTCGTCGCCGCGGCGTGCTGGGAAGTCCACCAGACCCTGCTCGAGGTCCTTGACGACGGCACCGAGCTCCTGAATGGCCTCCGCACAGCGCGCGAGCGCCGCCGTCTCGTGCTCGATGCGCTGCTGCGCCGCGGCGAGCACGCCGGGGCGAAGCCCGCCGTTTCCGGCCACCGCCCGGAGCAGCGCCGCGTGCTTTCTCTGCAAGCGGACGAGCGTGCGGCGGTGCTCGACCATTCGCTCGGCAAACGGCCGAACGGCGGCGAGCAGCTCGTTCGCCTCGTCCGGCGTGAAGTAGCGCGGCGGCACGTCCTCCGCCGGCAGCGTACAGGGCCGACGGCGATGATCCTTATATTGGCGGCCGGTGAGAGCCGTCCTGATCACGTCGCTCTTCCTTCTCGCCGGACTCCTCGTCACCGGCTGCGGCGAACGAGCCGAGCCCACCGGCACGACCGTCGCGCTCTATCCCGTCACCGTCACGGACGCGAACGGGACACAGGTGACGCTGACGGCGGAGCCGCGGCGCATCCTCGCGCGCGGCGCCGCCATGGCCGCCGCGCTCCAGGCACTCGGCGTCGGCGCGCGGATGACGACCGCGGGCGCCCCGGGGGCAGGGCGTTTCGACCTCGTCGCCGCCTGGGCGTCCGACCCGGGTGCGCGCGACCTCTCGCATCGAGCCCCCGGCTCCCCGCCGGGCTATGTCGCCGCCGACGGCACCGTCGCCGACGTGGAGCGTTCGCTCGCAGATCTCGCGGTGCTAGTCGGCCGGCCGCTAAGCGGCCGTCGGCTCGTGGCAAAGATCGACCGGAACGTCAATCGGGTTCAGCAGCGACTCGAGAACGAACGCCCCGCCTCGGTCTTCCTCGACAAGGGGTTCTCGACGACCGTCTCGAGATCGAGCCTGCAGGGACAGATGCTCGCGCTCGCCCGTGGCCGAAGCGTGGTCAACTCGGCCACCGGACCGCTTGATCCGGGCCAGCTGCGCCGACTCAACCCTCGGTACTACATCGCGACGTCGCAAAGCGGCACGACCCTGAAGCAGCTTCGGCAAGACCCGGCGACGAAGCATCTGGCAGCGGTTCGCGCCGGCCGCTTCGGCATCATCCCGGACCGCCTGCTTCGGCCCGGGCCGGACGTCGGCGTCGGGATCGTCACCATCGCGCGCATCCTTCACCCGGATGCGTTTCGCTGATCTCGATGCGGTCACTGTCGACGGCTTCGGAACCCTTGTCGAACTCATCGATCCGGTGCCGGAGCTGGCTTCGATGCTGCGCCGCAACGGCACGCCGCGTCCCGAGGGCGTCGTGCGATCGGCGTTCGCAGCCGAAGCCGGCTACTACCGCGCGCACAGTCTGACCGGCCGGACACCCGAGAGCCTCGGCGCGCTGAGACGGCGGTGCACGAAGGTCTTCCTCGACGCCGCAGGCGTCTCGCTCGACGCAGCCGCCCTAGCGCCCGAGTTCGTTGCAGCCCTCGACTTCCGTGTACTGCCCGACGTCGAGCTCGCACTCTCGTCGCTTCGATCGCGCGGTCTCGAGGTCGCGGTCGTCTCCAACTGGGATATCAGCCTCCATGAGCGCATTGAGGAGCTCGGGTTGGGAGCGCTCGTCACAACGGTGGTCACGTCCGCCGAGGCTGGAGCCGAGAAGCCGGATCCGCGCATCTTCGTGCTCGCGATCGCCCGGCTCCGCGTGCGGCGCGATCGCGTCCTCCATGTGGGCGACAGCGACGCCGACGAGCGAGGCGCCGCCGCCGTGGGACTTCGATTCCAGCCGGCACCGCTTGGCCAGGCGGTGAGCCGATGGAGGTGAGAAGCAACGCGAAGCTCGCGTACTGGCTCGCCTTCGTCGTGGTGCTCGCCGCGCTGAACTACGGGGCGCGGTTCGGAGGCGAGTCGAACGACCGAGACCTCCTCTACACGTGGGGCGCAGCGATCAGTGGTGCCGTCCAGGCGGGCGTCTTCGTCGGTCTCATGCTCCTGATCGCACGCGGCCTGCCGAAGCGGCCGGCCTTTGCGCTGATGCAGCCGTACTCGTGGGGCGCGGCGATCGGCCTCGACGCCGCAGGTCTCGTCGGCATCCTCCTGCTCGGCGCCGCGATCAGTTCCTTCTCGAACCCGGGCAAGGAGCAAGGGCTCGTGCCCGACCGCTGGGACCCGTCTCGGGCGGCACCGTTCGTCGCGAACGCCATCGTCGTGATCGTGCTCGCACCGATCTCGGAGGAGATGACCTTCCGTGGCCTCGGATTCACGCTCCTGCGGCGCTTCGGCAACTGGGCGGCGGTGCTCATGGTCGGGTTCACATTCGCGCTCGTCCACGGCCTCGTCGAAGGGTTTCCGATCCTGTTCGCCTTCGGGTCGGTGCTCGCGTTCATCCGCTGGCGAACGGGGAGCATCTACCCGACGATCCTCCTCCACGCGAGCTTCAACGCGATCGCGTTGATCGCCGGAGTCGCATGAGCTTGAAGGGAACCCCCTGCAAGGAGTAGAACCTTGGCGCGTATGCGTCGCCTCCTGCCGCTCCTCGCCCTCGCCGCACTCGCCTTTCCGGCCACGTCCAACGCAGCGCCGACGATCTCCGTCCAGGCATCGGCAACACGCGGCGCCGCGCCGTTGCAGATAACGCTCACCGCATCGGGAGACGCGGTCTCGTACCACTGGGATCTCGGCGACGGCACGACGGCGGATGGGGTGACGGTCCAGCACGTCTACCAGCGGGCCGGGGCGTACCGGGTCGTCGTGACCGGAACCGGCCTCGACAGCTCCTCGAGTACGGCAGCACTGGCGATCTCTGCGCTCGGCGTCACGCTCGCCGCACCGCGCGTGGCGACCTACCGCCACCGGATCCGGTTGCACGGACGGATCACACCGGCCGCGAGGGCCTCCGTGACGCTTCGCCAGGCCGACCGGGTCATCGGGCATGCGCACACGAAAGCGGGCGGGCGGTTCAACGTTCGGCTTCGCCTCCGGTCGGCCGGACCCCTGACCGCGGTCTACGAGGACGCTGTGTCAGCGCAGGCAGCCGTACTGCTGCGCCCGATCATCCGTGCATCCGTGCCGGGGTCGCATCTCGTCGGGCGGCCGCTCGTCCTCGCCGCCCGTGTGGTTCCGGCCGCCGGCGGCTCGATCCGCGTCCGGGTGTACCAGGACGGAATCAAGCGGATCGATCGCGATTTCGCCGGCCGCGTGCGGCTCAGGCTGACGGCGAGCGCGTCCCGTCCGCTATCGGTGAAGCTCACCACGAAGCCGGCGCCGGGCTTCGCGCCGGCGCACAAGACGATTCGTGCGCTCGTACGGCTGCCAGAACTCGCCCTCGGTGCACGAGGCCCGTCCGTGGCGCTGCTGCAACGAAGGCTAGTCGACCTCCACTTCGCGCTGCCGGCCGTCAACGGCGACTTCGGCATTCACACCTACGAGGCGGTGATCGCGGCGCAGAAGTACCTCTGGCTCCCACGAACCGGTCGCGTGACGGCGGGCCTGTGGGCGCGGCTGCAGGCGATGAACGTCCCGAAGCCCCGCTACCCGGGAGGCAGCCACATCGAGGTGGACAAGGCGCGCCAGATCCTCTTCGACGTCGTCAACGGGTCGCTCCGCCGGATCGTCCACGTCTCCACCGGCGCTACCGGCAACACGCCACTCGGCGTCTTCCACGTCTACAGCAAGGTGCCCGGTTTCAACTCCGAGCTGATGTACGACTCGCTGTTCTTCCTCCGCGGCTTCGCCGTGCACGGCTACCCGTCCGTCCCGGCGTACCCGGCAAGCCACGGCTGCGTCCGAACCCCGATCTGGGTCGCGCCGGCGATCTACGCCGAGCACAGCTACGGCACGACGATCTATATCTACTGGAGTTAGCGCGGGGGAAACCAGGTTTCCCCCACGAGCCCCCTTCTTAAACGCTTGACGCGCTAACCGCGCTGTGCCTCCCGCCGGGCACAGCCCGGCTCCGGCAATGGTCTCTTTGGCGAAGGCCAGCTTGGCTGGCCGCAGCCACAGCGCGGGACGCGCGTCTGCTGTTTAAGGAGGGGTCTCGTAGGGGAACCCTGGGTTCACCTGCGGTCCCTATGTTTCCTCTTCTTGATCCGCGAACTCCTCGGGCGTGACGTTCTCGAGGAACTCGCGGAACTTGATGCTCAGCTCCTGCTGTTGCTCCGGCGTCATCTCGTTCGCGTCGAGCGGGGCCTCCTCGTTCTCGAACTCGATCGCTGACTCCTCGATCACGTCGTCAGCGGCGAAGATCGGAGCATCGGCGCGCAGGGCGAGCGCGATCGCGTCGGACGGCCTCGAATCGATTTCGAACTCCTGGCCGTCCTGCTGCACCGTGATGCTCGCGTAGAACGTCGAGTCGCGCAGTTCGGTGACCGTGATGCGGATGATCTCGGCGTCGAGCGTCGACAGCAGCTCCTGCACGAGGTCGTGCGTCATCGGTCGCGGAGGGGCCGGCCCCTGCAGTTTCATGAGGATCGCCGCCGCCTCCGGATGGCCGATCCAAATGGGCAGGAATTTGTTTCCGTCGGCCGTCTTCAGCAGCACGATGGGCTGCTTGCCGACGAGGTCGAAGCTCAC
>Ga0075434_100000543_pt1 | contig 28760 bp, 24 predicted proteins | sample RhiMethybrSRZTD3_FD_75298 | JGI IMG/M metagenome (GOLD analysis project Ga0075434, IMG submission 75298) | Populus rhizosphere microbial communities from Tennessee, USA - Rhizosphere MetaG P. TD hybrid SRZTD3 | ecosystem: Host-associated > Plants > Roots > Rhizosphere > Soil | place: USA... | reverse complement strand
TCTCGCCAAGCGGGTCGTTGCCGACCCTTGAGCAGACGCGGGTTGGCACCCCTGCCGCCGCGAGGGTGAGCCCGGTGTTCGCGACGCATCCGCCGAGGGTGAGTTGTGCCGAGCCAATCTGGTAGAGCTGGCCCGGCACCAGTTCGGGAACACCGGTGAGCTCGGGGGTGATGTCGATGCAAAGGTGCCCGGCGATGAGTACCAAGTGCACAGCCATCACTGGCCCACCCCTACGACCTCGCCTGTTTCGTGCGATCGGATCGCCGCGCGGTAGATCACGTGAGTAAGGGCGGCCTCATCCGGTGTGGCGCAACCGAACCGGCCCCCTAGGGCTCCCTCTCGCTCGGCCAGGAACGCGGCCAACATCTGCAGGATGGCGTCGGAGAAGCCGGACTCGAAGTTCGGGCCGGTCACGGTGGGCCACACCGACTGGCTGCCGGCGTCGAGGCGGGACCAGACCTGCTCACGCCCACCGCCGGGCACGTCCACGATCGAGAAGATCTCTACCCGCTTCGGGTTCTTGGTCGAGAATCGCACCCCGCCGTCCAGGCCCAGCGCTTGGAACTCCCAGGTGTTCTTCTGTCCAGGGTCGATCCGCTTCATCTCTGTCGTCAGCGGGAACGCGTAGTTATCCGTGGCCACCCACCCGTGCAGGACTGCGTTGTCCCACGTGTCGCAGCGCTCCCGGCCTCCGTTCGGGGCCGGCCGTTCGGTGACGATGTCCTGGAGCACGCCAAAGATCCGGTCCGGCGCCCAGCCGAGTCGCAATGGCACATGCCAAGCGTGTAGCCCGAGATCGTTCATGACGCCGGCCTCGCCGCAGTACCGCGCCTGCCGCTTCCAGTTGATCGGCTTGTTGACATCGAGGTCGCTGGCGTGCAAGAAGCTGCAGCGAGCCTCGATGATGCGGCCAAGGGCGCCGGACCGCACGTAGTTGACGGCCGCCTGCGCGCCCGGGAAAAACGGCATCTCGCTGGAGCACCGTACGAATGACTGCGGGTTGGCCGCTATGGTCGCCACGATCGCCTCCGCGGCGGATCCATCGATGCCGAACGGCTTCTCGGCGAGCAAGCTTTTGCCGGCCTGGATTGTGTCGACGTAGAGCTGTCGGTGCAGGTCGTGACGCACGGCGATATAGAGCACGTCAATCGCATCATCAGCCAGTAGGTCGGCGTAGTCCGTCGCGGTCCGCGTCACAGTGGGTATCTGGTCGAACCAGTCCAGGGCTGCCGGGTTGATGTCGCAGACCGCGGTGAGCTGTGGATGCACAGGGTGATCGATCAGCGCGGGCCACCGCTGCAGCGCCGTGGCGATCTCCCGTCCCATCAGACCGCCGCCCACGATGGCCACGTTCACGGGCTTCGTCATCGCGTTTCTCCCACCAGGCGCAAGGCGTCGTCGACACCCGCCTTGTCGTGAAGCACCGCCATCAGCGCTCGGGTGATGCCGGTTGGGTTCTCGTGCTGCACCACATTCCGGCCGTACACGATGCCGCGGGCCCCTTGGGCCAGCACGGCCGCCGTCCGCTCGAGCAGGCTGCGATCATCGACCCGTCCGCCGCCGCGGACGAGGACCGGAACGTCGCCGGCGACCTCGATCACCTTGTGATAGTCCTCGACATTGTCCGTGGGGTCGGCCTTGATCAGGTCGGCACCAAGTTCCCGTGCCTGGCGGACCAGGGTCATGATCTTGTCGGTGTCCCCATCGACCATGTATCCGCCTCCGGCGGCATTGTCCTGCATCACCAGCGGTTCGATCATCAGTGGCATGGCGTACTTGGTGGCCTCGGCCCGCAGGGCCATGATCGAGCGGATGTTCGCCTCGCGGATCTCCGGCCGCCCCGGCAACTGCATGAGGTTGGCGCAGATCGCCACCGCGTCCAGACGAACGGCCTCCTCGATCGCGTTCGGGATGTGGTGGCTGAACAGGTGCTCATCTAGCGGGTTCCCGTAGACGTTCGCGACATCACTCCTCAAGACCAGGGCCGGCTTCTGCTTCCCCGGAACGGCCTGGAGGAGGCGGGCGTGACCCAGCGTCAGCTGCACAGCATCTGGATTCGCTGCGACCAAGCGGCGAACCACCGCATCCATGTCCTCGATGCCGGTCAAGAAGGATCGCTCACCGAAGAAGCCATGGTCCACCGCCACGTCGAGCGCTCGCCCCGATTGTGGGTTGAACAGGCGGTTCAGGCGGTAGACAGACACGTGACAAGCCTCGATCCTGGAGAACGTTCTCCAATAATGAAAGACAAACACCGGAACTCGAGTGGATGGTCCGCGCGGAAATCAGCGCCGTCGGGACGAGAGCCTGCGAGAGCATGATCAAGAGCCGCCTCGCGCCTCCGCTTCCCAGATCGCCCACGCTGCCTTAACCAGGCCGATGTGCCGACGATCTGGTGATCGCGTCATCATGCTCCTGCGGGGTCGCCCTGCCCTTGCCGAGCACGCGAGACCTGGGTCAGCCGAAGACCAAGCAGCGCGATCCACAGGAACAAGACGGAAACGAACACACGTTGCAACACGCCGCTCCAAGATCCTGCAGCGCCGATGACGAAGCTGACCAGCAGCACAAAACCCAGCAGACCGGTGACAACGGAATAGCTCCGCAGATCGCGCCAATGCTCCGCACCGCGGAATGAGCCAGCAAGCATCAAGGGTGCCGCTATAAGGGCGAGAAAGAGCACCAGACTGACCATGTCATGGACCGTGGAATGCCAGGAAACATCGCCTGCGTCGCCGCGCTCGGCACAAGCCGGCAACTCGCCGCTGCAATCGTTGCGGGCCAAGCCAGCCACGAGGAGGCCGATGCCGGCGATCATGACAAGAATTGACCCGATGACCGCACGACGGCCCTTCAGCGTCATCACGAGGCCGACCCCTAACGCCACCGTTCCAGCGGCGAGCAAGAGAAAGCCCGTGATCATGATCCATGCGTGCTGCGCGTCGAGAGCCGCAAGCGCACTGATGTCTTCCCGCCGCACGCTGTACTCGTCCTGCGCCAGCCCCGCAAAAAGCCACGCGACCGTAAACGCAATCGGGCCAGCAACCGCAAGACGGCCGAGCCAAAGACGGGGGTCGGTGTCCATGGGCGAAACCTACTGTCCTTTTGATCGGAGTTTCCGCCTGATCCTTCGTCAGCTTGACGCCGCGGCGCGGCTCTCACGAGTGGAGCTGGTGTGGCAAATGGAGTCGGCAGGGGTGTGCGGGCCGCCTGAATGGAACACGCGGTCGGGTGGTCGCGGCAGAGTAGCGTTTCGGCATCTCGACCCCGACGACGATCGGAGACCCTCAATGGCTGTGCCAACTGCCGGGATCACATCCGCCGATCGGTCACATCTGGAGCGGACGGTCGCTCTTGCCTGGGAGGCTCGCAATCGGGGAGATCACCCGTTCGGGTCGCTTCTCGTTGCGGCGGACGGCCGAGTCTTGGAGGCGCGCAACAGTGTCGTCACAGGTGTCGACCCGACCGGTCATGCGGAGACGAATCTCGTCCGGCTCGCTGGGACGCTCGACCTTGCGACCCGGATCACGAGCACCCTCTACACCAGCACGGAGCCGTGCGCGATGTGCGCAGGCGCGATCTACTGGTCGGGTATCGGCCGCGTGGTCTTCGCACTCTCGGAAGTCGCCCTGGCCACGATGGTCGAGGAGGAGGAGGGCGTGCCTCCGCTGCATCTGCCGTGTCGGGAGGTCTTCGCCAGAGGCGGCCGCGCGATCGTGGTCGACGGTCCGGTTGACCTGGCTTCCGCGGCCGAGGTACACCAGGGGTTCTGGACCTAGGACCTTTGCGAGTCGCACGACGAGCCGTCGTTCCCCCGACCGCGCACTCGGTCAGAAGTTGAGATTGGTTGTTGCCGTTTACGGGGCCGTGGTTTCACGTCCGCTTTCACATCACTGGATGCACATGGCTGCAATGGCTGCCCAGGACGTCACAGCCCCGCATCACATCCAGTTCATTGGTGATCGGCATCTGCTGACACGGACGCGAGGAAGCGTTGCCGATCAACGATCGCCCGGTCGATCTGGCCCGCCGCGACGACATGCCCTGAACCGTCGATCGCGTGTACATCGAAGGTTAGACGGCTCCCGGCGACGTCTCGCGACGGCGTTGCAGTGATCTCGACGCTGCCTCCCACCGGCGTCGCACGACGATGTTCTATCCGGATCGCGGTGCCGACCGTCGTCTGGCCCGTCGCGAGGATGGCGGCTGCGGCCCGCACGGTTGCCGCTTCCATCCACGCGATCAGGCGTGGTGTCGCGAGCACCGGAACTTCACCACTTCCCAGGGCTGCGGCGGTGTCCGCGTCGGTCACCTCATGGCGCATCCGGCCACCCTACGGCTGCGCCCCGACATGGCCGAGAGGGGCCAGTCGTTGCCGTGCTTTTTGCTGTACCGGCCGAAATGCACAGCCACCGAGCAGGGCAATCGGCTGTACCGAGACGGACACCGCCACCACATGGCTAACCCGTCGGGGTGGATAGCCTGGCTGGCAGCTTTTGTTAAGTTTCAGGCGCATGGGTCGCGGTATGGGATGCTGGGGCTGACGTTGGCGCGCCATTCTGGTTCGGAAAGACCCGAGGTAGTAGCGCATATTCGCTTCTTCCAATCGGGATGTTGCGAAAGGTCGACTGTCTTAAGCCGAAAACCTCTGTTCAATATCAAGGTTTGTGGGGATGGCCACGAGAGTTCAGCTCCGTACGAGTATCCAAGCACCTTGTCCTCGGATTCGAAAATGGGCGGAAGCGTTTGAAGGCCGGTGGCCGGATCCAGGACTTGAAGCGTCCCGTCACTTTTCCAGACTGCTATTCGAGAGGTATCGGGCGACCACGCGAGCTGCGCAGCACGACCCTGGATGTCGATCTTCCGGATTTCGACGGGTGGCGAAACGGACATGATGGTCAAGATTCCGTCATCATCTACGAGAGCGATGGACTCGCCGTTGCTCGCGATGGCTGCATTGGAGAAAGCGCCCGGAACCTCGCGGCGATGGCCTGTGGCAGCCTCGATCGTGTAAACCTTTGAACTTGGGACAGCAATGTAACCATGCCCCAAACTGAGCTGGCTTACTACCGGAGGTGAGTCCCTAACATTCTTGAAATCACGGCTGACGGCGAGATCGATATTTGGCAGCCGGTTGCCGGAGGGCAGCTGCCATCTGCAAATGATGGCGCCTTGAGCCGCAACCAGCATATCCTCGTCCGGTGACAGGCTGACGAGGGCATTACTCCCCATATTGGGGTCCTGACACCTATCTCGAAGGATCAACCTTTTACTATTGAGTTCCCATAACGCAACAAAGCCTCTCTTATCACTGACCATGCGGTAGCCAGCCGGTAGCCTGTCAAGGTCCGCTTTCGTGATAATGCCGCCAACTGTACCAATGAATTGTTGGGAGATGACAACATCGTCTGGCTCAAATACAATGCCTCGCTTACTCTGCTTCGCTGGAAATGGAGCAGAGTAGGTGCTGACAACTGGTCCGATCGGCGTTGTGTGTGAATACCCTGAATGGCGGCTCACTTCAATACTGCTGCCTCGCTTAGCAGTGACGGTTGCGTCGCCTGCAGGATTGATGTCAAATTCGAACGCCGGAACCCGTCGGTTGTAATTTGCGGCGGTGTCAATGACGATCATTTGCCCGCTGAGATCGATCGCTATTAATTTGTGCGCGTCAATGTACTGGACCGAGTCGAAGGAGTGCTCCTCACCGGCCCTGAAAATATCAAACTTGGACGTATCTCCTGACTTATCGTCCGAAAGGCCCAAGAGACTTATGTACGGACCATGTGTGATAGCAATCTCATTTGATTCCGACACGACAATCTTTTCTACACCATCGGACGTCGCACTCTGGAATTGTTCCCATCCTTTTCCGTCGAAGCGACTGAAGCCTCCTGTTCGCTTACTCGACAATATCGTCCCAGACCCTGCCGGCACGGTATACCAAAATTCACCGTCGTTGGCAGGATCGTGGTTTGAAGATTCGCCGAGAACGTCGAGAGCATGCTTTTTCAAATTTAGCCGGAGGACTTCGTTTCGGTCGTCGGTTTCAAGGGTTATCAATACGGTCCAACCCTTGTGTCCATCTTCGTCAACAACGTGGCGTATCCCATCGTCTCCGTCTTTTGGAAGCCGGAAGTCGACCATAAGCTTGCTAAGCTGGTGCTTCATCTCGGGACGCCATAGCCAACACTGGCCATAAATGTTGGTGAGGAGCAGACGCTGCCCGTCGGGCGAGAAGTTCACAAAGATCTCAAGGTCACTAATACTGCCGCCTGGACGAGGAACCGATGAAATCTTGGTGAGGCGATTTTGCTGGTCGATGTTATACACGGTGATCGTTGTCGAACCTAGGGCAGCTAGCCGGTCGCCTTTTCTGCTTAGGGTTAGTTCAACGGATTCAGACCTGCCATTGTCGCCGGTTGTCGGCATGGGTTCGTTGAGCGGCTGCATTGTTGTGAGCGAGTAGGCAACGATGCCGTTGTCGGTGCTGAGCCATGCAGCGGTCGGACCGATAACAGCGGAATGTGACTTCGGTATCGCTATAACTTGGGCATTGTTCGGGTTATAGCTGACGGCGGTAGCCATGGCAGTCGTGGTTTGCGGAGTGGGATTGGTTTGGTGGGCGGCGAGCGCGGTGACCGCGGCGAGCTGCGGGTTGGTCCTGAGCAGGTCGGCGGATTGGTCGGCGAGTTGTTCGGACTCAATGACCCGCTGTGCCGCTGCCTGCTGCGCGGCGTGACGCTGGTTGGTGACGCCCATCGCAGTGGCGCCAACTCCGAATATTAGGGCGAATACCAGGATGCTGGCGACGGTGTAGCGGAAGCGGCGGTTGAGGTGGCCGCGGGCGAGTTTGGTGGCGTCGTGGACGGTAGCGGCGCCACGTATCTGGACCTCCTTGCCGTGGAGTGTCTGCTGGGCACTGTCCAGGTCCTTGTCGGCGACGATTAGACGAAGTCCCGCGTCGGCCGCGGCCGCCACCTTTCGGTCGAGTCCCGTGACTCCGGTGAGCGTTCCGGTGTGGTCGGCGACGGCGGCGGTAATCGCACAGCGAGGGTCGAGGTTGCGCGGTTGAAGGCTGCGCCGGATCCGTTTGTGTGTGGTGAGTTCGTTGAGTGCGACGGCGACGGCGGCCGCGAGTGAGCCGCCGCTGATGCTGGTAACTGGTTGGGCCGCGTCAGTGCTGAGACGGAGCGTCCAAGTGATGCACGCGGCCTTAAGGCGCGGTGGCGCACAGGCCCATGCTTGGCGGATGCTGGCCGTGAATCCACGGTCGGCGCGGAGAAAGCACATATTGCCCGGATTGGGGTGGAGGCCGGGGGGTCCGTTTGACGAGAGTTCGAGGATTAGCTTCCCCGTGGCTCCGACTCCGGTCGCCCCAAGTCCGACTGCGTCTCGTGTGTCCCCAGCGAATACGACAGGCACGGTGACCGTGTCGACTGTGGTTGGGAAATGCCCAGTTAGGTCGAGGGCGAGCAGTTCAACGAACGGCCGGGCTCGGTCGTGACGGCGTCTGCGGATTTCCTGCATGACCCTGGTGACGGCGTCGCCGATCCCGGTTGGGTCACCGTCTTCGTCCGTACTAGCGGTTGGGCCCGGCGTTGGCGGGATCTCGGCATCGGAGACGAGATTGGCTTGGTGGGCAATGCGGAAGGCCGCGGCGACCCCGTCGCGGGCGTCGAGCTGTCCCACCAGGGCAAGGGTGAGAGATCGAATGTTAGCGGCGACCTGCCAGTCGTAGCTGATCGGTGGGGCGGCTAACGGGTCCTCAGTGGGCGGCCGCGCGGTCCGGGTGTCACCGGTTTGCAGGGCGCGTGCCGCAGGGCTGCTGTCGTCCGTAAGTTCTGCGAGGGCGGTGGGATTGCCCGAAGCGGCGGCCCGGCATCGCTTCAGCCAGCCCTGGTTCGCTCCGACGAGATCCAGCCAGATTGCGCTCTCGGTAGATGAATCGTTCATGGGATGGTTCATGCCTGCGCGGAGAGTCCGCTAATAACGGCGTCGCGCAACGGATGCCCATCGGGCGTAGCAAGCGCGGCACGGCGCCACGCGTCTTTCCAGGCGAGTTTGGCAGCAGCAACACTGTTTCTAACCGCTGCAAGATTCGTGCCGGTCAATTCGGATGCCTCGATCGGAGTGTTGTAGACGAACAGCTTGTCCGAAGTGAGTGCGGGGTCAATGTGTAGCCGACTCTCCGCATGACTAGCCGCGGGCACCCCTGGCCCGGCGGGGATGAGCAAGAACAGCAGCCGCGTGGCAGCAGGTTGATTTTCTCCTAGGGAGAGTAGTGCGATGACCGGGAAGGTGCCTTCGGCTTCGATGTGGGCGGATTCAATGGCAATGTCCAGGACCCCCTGATCATGGAAGATACGTCTCACGACAACAGTCCCGGCCTCGTCCGAGTGATCGTCGGTAAGGATCTCGGGCAGACCGGCCGTGCTCGCGGCGAGGGCGTGCTGAGAGCGGCTACGGACATGGATGATGTGCCCCGTACGTTGGAGCAGTTCTAGGTGAGCCTTGCCCGTCGCGTCACCCGACTGAGCAATCTGAATGATCGCCTCAGTCGGCGAATGGTTTTGCCAGTAGCGGGTTAGGCGGCTGAGCAGATGCGGCGCGTCGAGGATGCTGTGCGCCTGGTCGGTGGTGAAGCCGTAGCGGGCAGCGACGACCAGGTCGATGGGGTGTAGCCCGGGAGTGTGGTCGGCGGCGACGGCGGCGACGAGTGCAAGGAGCTCAGGATCGCCGGTGCTGCGGGGCGGCTGTTGGGTTGTCATCGTGGTTGTCTCCATTCAGCTCCGGCGTCAGATCTCGATTGCGCGGTTAAGTTGCCGGGTGTGGCACTCGCAGGCGTTGACGCAGTTTGGATGTGAAGTGCCGGTCAACCGGGCAACGTGCGTTTCGGCGGCGTGAACTGCCTCGACCTGCTCGTTGCAAGGACCATGCTCCGGGTTCACGAGGAGGGCGCGCTCGACACGCGTGCCTCTATCGACCGTGGTACGTACGGCTGGCGCCGCGGCGGTGAGCACAGCGTGGTGCGCGGCACCGTCTGGTTGCTGGCGCAATTGGTCAAACTGGTCGAGGTGGGCATGAATCGCTGATGGGTTGAGCAGGTTGCCGGGCGGCGCGAGCACGCCGGCGATGTAGCGGGTGATGGTGAGCGCGGCGGCGACGGCTTTGAGGGACTTCGATACCGCCTGCCTACTGACGCCGAGTTCAGCGGCAGCGGCGGATTGGTTGCCCGACTCGGGATCGCTATACCCTCCCATGTCGCGCCACCGTGCGCGGGCTCGTTTGTCGACCCCTAGGGTCAACTTGTGTAGTTGGTCGTCAGTGAGCTCGGTGGAATCCTCACTCGTGGGCCGGCTGGATTTGTAAAGGGCGGCGAAGATATCGAGTTGACGTTCAGTGATGTGAGTGCGGTGACCGCCGCCACGTCGGCCACGTTCGAGCAGTGTCTGGAGTATCGCGTTGACTGCTTGCCGAGACCGAAGCGTGTCTAGGTGGGCGGCGACTTGGTCCGGGGTGCGTGGGTACAGGCCTGGCGGCTCGGACTCGAGAAGGTTGCCGAGCCGGTCGATGTTGGCGGGATCCACGCCGAGGTCCTCGCCGCCCGCCGCCTCGGCACCATCCTGAGGATCGGTGGCGTCCTCCCATCTGGCTGGCCCCGAGCCGACAGCGTCAAGACAGAGGTAGATCAGGGAGCTGAACACGTACGCGGGCGTTATCCACTTTTCCATAAGTGAGCCAAGGGCTCCGGGATCGTCCGCGCTTTCGTCAACCTGGGCCAGGATCTTGACGAAGAGCTCCTCGACCATGTCTTCGGCCTCCAGGGATCGAAATCTCTTCCGGACGAGCCCAAGAAGCTTGCGGTAGCTGGCCTTGTAGAAGGTGGCGATCAGCGCGACAGCCTGCTCGTGCGTATGGAAAGAATCGCCTTCGAAGTCGATCATTGGTATCTCCCTCATAGGCCGAGGCTCGGCGCGTGTCTTCGAGGACGTGCACGTAATCATGGCTCGCGGCGTCCCTGCCACACTCCGCTCATTCCAAACTGCCGTCGTGGACATGCCGCGTGCAGGGTGTTGCGTACGGCTTGGTGCGGATGTATCAGTCATCCGCGGCTCCGTTCTCCAAGGGCCGCGCGTGTCGGCCAGGTTGGGTTGGCGGATGAGCGCAGTGTGCCGGGAAGGCAGATGTTATGGGACCGCACGGGTCCCGCTGGGGATGGCGACGTCCCGCACCCGCGGCCGTCGGCGCAGGGCGTCATCGGCGTGTGATGGACTCATCCGGTCTTGTCCTTAGCGCGACGGCGGTCATTAACGCAGTTGGCGGTGATACCGGGGCCCGTGGGTTACGTCAACCGCCATGTCAACGAGGGATCCGTTACGCACAGGGGGTGCCTTGAGCAGGTTCATCAGTGCTTGCAGCGTCATTGCGATGAGCGTGCTCGGCTCGGCGATCGGCATAGTGACGTCGAGGCGATCACCTGCCACGACGACCTGGGATTCGGTTGGATAGACGCGGCCCGCGATCGGTTCGCGCGCTTACTTCGTCGTTTATGGACCTCTACACCGGCTACCCACTCGTGATCAAGTGAGCTGTGAGCAGCGTCACCCCGACGACGAGGCGTCCGGAGGGGCAGTCGGGCGAGTATGACGGCGGCGACGATGACCGACGCGGCAGTGAGAACCGTGATGATGTCGAGCTAAAGGGCGCCGAGCAGGAAGGCTACGGCGCAGGCGACGACGGCGACGTACGCCAGTTGGCGGGGCAGCGGCAGCCTGGAGATCTGCGCGCCGGCGGGACTGACCACGAAGACCACAACGTCGCCGGCGGCGGCGTAGATCAGGATCCGGCGAGGGGAGAGCGCCGAGTTGATGCTGCTGTCGAATAACTCGAAGATGTAGCAGGCTGTCAGTCGGCTGAGAAGCAGGCAGCCGTCCTAGCGTTCGGTGGCCGCGCTGATAGGCATCGCGTTGATGCCGATGACGTCGATGATCGCCGCAGCCAGGCTGATCAGGGCCGGACCCCCACTCCGTCACCACCCGCAGCCCAAGCCGCCACAGCACCGCACAGGTGAGACCCAGGATGAGACCGACGCCGATCCTGCCGGCGTCGATGGCGTCCGCCGCTGTCAGCGTCCCGGCCCCGATGGCACCGACGATCAGCAAGGGCCACAATGATCGGTCTACGTAACGGCGGAGGATGGCGAAGTGCTGCGCGTGCAACTTCGTCTGGACTGGGTCCAGGGGCACCTGGGCGACGCGGCGCAGCATGATGGCGGCGAGCTCGGTCACCAAGCTTTATGCTGCCGCTGTCCGGTGCGGTGCTGCTTGGTCTGCTTACCCGTCATTGCATTGCTCCCGAGATCCGGATGAGTAGTGCGTTACTTCACGCTCAACTTGCTGATCAGCTTCGCGTCGCGCTTGGCGGCCATCAGGGATGACTCGAATTGAGCCGACGGCCGTGGGCTCCAGAGAGGGTTACGAAGGGCCGTGGGTTACGTCAACCGGTTGAATGAATTCCTACCTGATGCAAGCCGCTGGGTGGGTCGAAGTTGGCGGCGGCCTTGGCATGGAGCTGCCGGAGCTGGTCAGGGGTTGGGCACCAGGTCGATTCGAAGGTAGTGGTATCCCAGCCGGCGAGGCGGGCACCAGCCTCGTAGGCGCTCTGGCAGAACGCGAGCAGCGTTGTTTTGGGGTTGCTTGCGGTGCGCACGGCCTGGTAGGGGAGGATCGCCAGTGAGCCGGAGCCCGACTCCACCCACGCCCCCGCCGACAGCGGCTGATCGCGCAACCCGTCAGGCTCTGGAGCGGTGTAGGAGTAGTAGGCAGCGTCGCCGATATTGTCGTCGCCGGGCCAGAACCCGAACGAAATGACCTCGTGCGTGTAGGCCTCCCGGGTGACCCGATCGGCCTCTACCGGCCGCGCTGGGCGGCCGGAGAACCGGGTCACCGCAAGGTCGAGGCTGTGCCAGAACAGGTGCACAGGGCTGGTCTTGCCGTTGAACCATCCGCTGAATTCCTCGAACACCGAGTCCGACCAGTCGAGGATTCGGCCAAATCGTGCAATGGCCTCGCGATCCCAGGAAGCATGCACCATGTCCAGGGCGAATGGCGTAGTCATGGGAACACCGAACGGCTCTTCCCTGATTTCGACATCGATGCCAAGTTCACCGAGGATCGCGTGGATGTTGGCATCGAAGTCCCCGACCGGCACTCCGCCGCCGAGCCCGAACGATTTGGTCCGGCCGTCAGCGGTCCGCACGACCAGGGCATGATCGACGAAGTCGATGGTGATGTCGAAGGTCGTGCCGCGATGATGAAGGCGGCGCGTCGTCAGACCGCGGACGTCCACGTACAGCGGGACATTCCACCAGTGGTTGCGTGGTGCCGTGGTCGCCAGCCGGATCTTCCCGAGGATCTGGCTGTACAGGTGCAATGTGTCCTTTGTTGCACGCCAGTCGGCCAGATGCAGCTCCGGCAGGGTCATGGTCTGGTAACCAGGAACGCGACGTTATCGATGTAGCACCAGCTCCAGTCCCTCCCACGGGTCGCCGCGCACGTGATCGACCGCTTCGTCAAGCGGCTCTAGGGTCGAGCACGTCTACTGGAGAGCGCTCTTGGTCGGTGGGCAGTCCGGCTGGCCACGGTATTGCCATTGCTCCATCCTTCACTCACCATCGTCGCGGCCTATACCCAGACAGCGACAGCGCGACTATCCCTGCACCTAGCGCCGTCCGCGCGAAGGTCCGTTCAACCCACGGATCTGAGTCGGTAGACGGGTTTGTCGGCGGGTGGTGCTCGGCTGGGCTGTTTGCCCACGTTCGAGTAGTGAGAAAGCCGTAGGTGTGATCCTGGTGCTGTTGGCTGTGTTGAGTTATGCAAGCGGCCGTGCACTTCGCCCTGCTGATGGCAAGTAATAGTGAACGCGTTACCGTCATTTTGGCAACAACCCCAGGGTGGCGCGATGAGCACGACCAAAGACCAGAGCCAACCGAGTGGGGCGGGACAGTCGGCGGCAGGATTGTTGGGCGGCGAAGTTCGTGAGGGCTACGCCGAGGTCGGCGACCAACGGCTGCATTACATAGAGGCCGGCGAGGGGCCGCTGATCGTTCTGCTGCACGGCTTCCCCGAGTTCTGGTACGGCTGACGGCTCCAGATCAAACCGCTGGCGGCGGCGGGATTCCGCGTCGTCGCCCCCGACACGCGCGGCTACAACCTGTCATCAAAGCCGGACGGCGTCGCAGCCTACGACGCTGGCAAGCTGGCCGCCGACATCCGCGGTCTCATCCAGGAGCGCGGCGCCGAGACTGCGATGCTCGTCGGCCACGACTGGGGTGGCAGCATCGCCTGGGCCATCGCGATGAACCATCCCGAGGTCGTCGACCGGCTGGCCATCCTCAACGCGGCCCACCCGCGCAAGCTCTTGCAGGGACTGCACCACCCAGGCCAGCTTCGCAAGTCCTGGTACTTCTTCTTCTTCGACCTCCCGGACCTGCCTGAAGCCGTCGTACACGCCGACCACTGGCACTTCTTCCGGAACTTCCTGCGCGACGCCAACCCGGCCTACACACCGGAGGAGATCGAACGCTACATCGAGGCGTGGTCACAGCCCGGCGCGGCAACCGGGATGATCAACTACTACCGGTCCTCGGTGCGAACCCCGCCCAAGCGCGCCGAAGAGCAGATTCGCCCCATCTCGGCGCCCACGCTAGTCATCTGGGGGGAACGCGACCGCTACCTTGGCGAAGAACTAGCCGAGCCCGAGCACGACGACGTGCCCAACCTCGACCGCGTCGAGCGCCTGCCCAACGCCTCACACTGGGTCCATCACGACGAGGCCGAGCGCGTCACCCAGCTGCTCACCGACTTTTTTCGCCCCCGCCCCGCCGGGCAAGGACTGACCAAGGGGACCTTCGACGAGCATCGCCGGCCAGCCGCACCGACCCGGCCTTAATTGAGGCGACCAGCGAGCTTGGCGCTGCAATCCGCGCGGCAGTCGCCAACCAGACCGGCTGGGCGACTCCAGACCAGATCGCCAGCCGGATCGATCTGCCGACAACCGCCATGACGCCTCACAGCAGCATGGTTGCCAGCGCCGAGCTAGCCAACGTCACCCGCGATATCTGCCGATCACCCTGGTCTGGCTGCTCCTGCCCGGGTCGGCGCTGGGATGCCCGAGTGCACAGGCACTAGCGAGCCTCGAGGCCGGTGAAAACCAACCGGTAGAGCGCACGCGCCCTCGTCTTCCAGTCTGAGGCCGGATCAATCTCCCACAGGCCAGCGAACGCAAGGATGACATCGTCCGGGTTCAACCCCGCACGCACCACCCCTGCAGCTTCTGCCGCGGATAGCAAACGGCCGAGGGCTGCGACGATCGGTTGATAGGTCTCGGCGAAAAGTGAGTCCTCAGAGATCTCGGAAGCCGTGACGGTCCTCAGGGCCTGCGCGAGGCCATGCTTCGTCATTGCATATTGCGCCAAGCGGGCTACCCAGCGTTCCAACGCCTCGCCAGGGTCGTGACGCTGGAGCAACTCATCCGCTGTCTCAGCCAGCACGCGCACCTCCCGCCGGTATACCTCCAGGATCAATACCTCGCGGGTCGGAAAGTGCCGATACAGCGTCGCGTTGCCGACACCCGCGAGCTTCGCAATCGCATTCAGGGAAACCTCGCCGTCGACAGCCAATGCTTGCGCCGCGGCCTCGATGATCGCGCTGCGGTTCTGCTCGGCATCAGCTCGTCGCACCTTGGCCTCAGACATGGGACCTCCCTCGACCGTTGTAAATGGGGAACTCCCCGCCTAGTCTCCTAAGAAACGGGGAACTCCCCGATACCGATCCCGCGCCGGCCCGGCGCCACTGCGTCCGATTCCCGGAGGTCTCACCATGTCCGTTCACAGTTCCGTTCCCCTTGCCGAAGCTGCCGACCGTCTGGCCCTTCGCGAACTGTTCGACGCCTACGCTCACTGCGCCGACCGGCGTGATGCCGAGGGCCAGATGGCTCTCTTCGCGCCTGGCGCCCGCTTTGCCGTCTACATGAGCGGCGAAGGATCAGAGCCTACGTATGTGTTGGAGGGACGTGAGGCATTGAGTCCTGTCTTCGCCGACTTGAACCAGTACGACGTCACGACACACTTCAACGGCCAGAGCACCGTGACCCTCGACGGAGACACGGCGGCCGGCGAGTGCTACACCATCGCTCACCACCTATCCACCGCCGACGGCGAACGCAAGATCATGATTGCCTCGCTGCGCTATCTGGACACCTATTCCAAGGTTGACGGTGCGTGGTATTTCGCCGAGCGAAAACTCATCGTCGACTGGATGGAGACCCGCACCTCGATCGCCCCGTGACGAAGGTTCGAACAACGTCGGCAGATCGCGGAGAACAGATCAGATGAAGGCTATCGCCCGACGGCTCCTGCGTGGTGCGCAGCCTTTCCGCCGGTCAACGTGCGGCGCTCGTCTGGAATCCGGCAGGTCGTGCCCCCCGAACCGGGTTCGGTACCTTGCCGCGGGATTGCGTCGAGGTTCTCTCGCTGCTCGGTGCTCACGGAGGATCTCCCTTCGGTTGGAATTCGCCGGGCAGCGCACCTTGGGCCCATCTCAATCGGCTGCCTGAGAATGTCTTGCCGGCGAGGCGGGCCACTACACAGGCTTGCCGCCAGGCAGGTGAGGAGGCGTCACCGGATCATGGTGATTCGCGCGGCCGGAGCGCCGGAGAACCGATCTTCCGCGAGCAGCCGTGCGCGCGCTGGTTCCGGCCAGCCTGTGCCGCCCGTTGCTCCTAGAGCCCGCTCCGCATGATGTTGTCGCAGTGATCTGATGTGATCGCCACCATTCCCTCGGTCGCCACTTGAACCGAGCTTCACAGATCGGGTCGGGTCACTAGCCACTGTTCGAATGTCTTCGTTCGCGGTGCCAACGCCCTGGTGGCGGCAAAATCGGCCTGAAACGCCGGCAGGTGGGCGAACCACTCGAACATCGCTCGCTGGTCGAGGTCGCCACCAAGCACTTCGATCGGCAGAGACTCGTACCGTGCGGGGACGTCGTAGCGGTGCTGGTAGGCATCGGCGATCTGCTCGCCGGTCAGCTCGTCGCCAGCGATTTCTATTGATCCACCGGCGACGCGGTCGGGGTCCAGCGCCGCAGCCGCAGCAACGGCACCGACGTCCTCGGCGGTGATCATCTGTAGCGGGATTCCGGCTGGCAGAGGTAACCGCACCAACAGCGTGCCGTCCTCCATGGTCGACGTGGCGAACTGTGCGAAGTTGTCCATGAAGAACACCGGTCGTACGAAGGTGGTGGACAGACCCTGCGAGTCGAGATATTCCTCGATGTCGCGTTTGCTGTCGAAATGCGGAATCCCGGTGTGTCGCTCCGCTCCGCCAACCGAGCTATAGACCACGTGCGGCACGCTGACTGCTGCTGCCGCGTCGGCGATCGCGTGGCCGTGCGTCACCTCGAGGTCGATACGTAGCTCGTATCCGGGCGTGGTCATGGCGAAGACTGCGTCCACGCCGGTGAACGCCGCGCGGAGACTTTCGGGATCGTCGAGGTCAGCCACAACGAGGTCGACGCCGAGCTCGGTCAGCGCGCGCGCCGCATCGGAGTCGGTGCGGCGTGCCAACGCCCGGACCAGGGCGTTCGCGCCCAGAAGCGCGCGGACGGTGGCCCCGCCCTGGAGGCCGGTCGCACCGACCACCGCGATCGGTCTCTGCGACGTCGCGCCGAGGGATGTCACAGGTCTTCCTTTCGTTGCCAGTCACTGCTGGGCAGGTAGTCGCTGGTGAACCGGTCGTACGTCACGTCCAGCGCCCGGGGCGAGTTCGGGAGGGTTGGCTTTCCGCGGCCAGTGGTGCCGTTGATGGTTGCGTGCACGATCGGGACTTGAAAGGTCTTGATGTCTTGAGGATCGAGACGGCGTTCTTGACCAGGGGGCAATCCATCGAGTGGACGCCGGCCAGCCGGGCGGGCTGGTAATCGATGAGCGCGAGCGCTGCGTTCTGCGGCGTGTTGAAATGGTCTGCGAGGGGGCCGCGCGCGAGCGCACTGGTCATGGGAGCTTCACTTTCTGGCGACCGGTCGCGCCCGACGGTAGTGGCAATCAAGGTGAGCGGCTGTCGCCTGATCTTGGTGATTTCTGGTGCTGTGTGAGCTGGCGGACCTCGACCAGGTCCAGGCCGAGCGTCTCGATCTGGGCCAGCACGCCGTACAGGGCGGACCGGTCCAGCAGGCCGGTGAGTACGGTGTCGGCGCCGTGCCACTGCGACACCAGCGCCGGAAACGCCAACAGCACCGTAGGGCCGAGGTGGCCGTGGATCTGGATCACATACCGGGCGGGGGTTGAGTCCACGATGTCAGAGTCGCGGGCCGCCGGGTGAACCCGCATCACCAAGATCAGGTGACCGCCGGGCTAGCGTGTGCGGCGGGCCGAGAGCAGCCGGAGTTCTCGTGCGCGCTGCACCGCCGAGGAGCGGTCGCTGGCCTGGAGCTTGGCGTAGATGCTGCGGATGTGGGTGTTGACGGTGTTCACCGACACGGACAGTTCGCTGGCAATCTCGGGCCGGGAGAGGTTGGTGGGGAGGTATCGCAGCACCCTGAACTCGCTTGGGCTGAGCTCCTCGGTGTGCGGCGAGGGGGACTGGTTGCTGGCCGTTAAGGATGCGCCGTGCACGACGTCGAGGATGTCGGCGAGCAGCGCGGCGTGCGCTGTCGCATGCCGCGGCAGGGACTCCAGCAGCTCCTGTGCGCCCGTCGTTACAAACGGCAGGACCAGCCGGTCCGGCTCGGCGAGTGCAAGGGCACGCTCGGCTGCCATGTTCGCCGCGTTCTGGTCGCCGAGCGCACGGTGGGCCAGCGCGGCCAGCAGCTGGGCTTCAACGACCGTGATGTACCCGATGACCGCTGCCGTGCCATCGAGGACATCGGCCAGCGCGCCGAGGGCTCCGGCCGGATCGCCCTCGGTGAGGCAGATCGCCGCGCGGGCATTGCGGATTTCGCCGGAGTTCGCTTGCTCGTCCGTGAGGGCCGCGAGGGCGGCGCGGGCTTGGCCGGGCATCCCGAGGCGGGCTTGGGTGGTCAGGATCCAGCCGGTCACCTGGCTCGCCAGCGCGTGGGATCCTTCGAGCTGTGATTGCAAGTGTTCGGCCGCGCTGAACTCCTCCAGGGACTCGTGGTAACGGCCGCGGCCGGCGTGGAGCCTCCCGGTCGCTAGGTGCAGCAGCTGCCTGATGCCCGGTCCGGTGTCGGTTTGCAGGGCCTGTGCGGTGCGCTGCAACCATCGCTCGGCTTCGTCAAGCTCGCCCGTCCAGACCAGGTTGGCGGCAAGCGTGACGAGCGCTGGCGCAATCACCGGCTCTGCCCCCCAACCGTGCCGGTCGGCGAGCGCGATCGCCTCACGGCATCGCTGCCGGGTGATGGCGAACGAGCGGATCCTCGACGCGAAACCCAGCTGCGCAAGGCAGCCGACTTCTAGGTAGGGCCGGCCGATGCTCCGGGCGAGGAGGGCGCCCTCCTGGAGGTGGCGTTCAGCGTCCGGCAGCCCCAGGGACCACGCCTCCACGGTCCCCAGGTTCATCAGCGCCACCGCGCGCAGGTCGCTGCCCAGCGCGATTTCTTCGTCGGACTGCCCCGATATCGGGGAGGCAAGGAGCCTGGCCTGTTCGATGACGCCGGCGAGGTGGCCGCGCCGCCTCGCCAGGGACAGCTTCAGCGACACGATCGCCATCTGGAGGCGGCGCTGGCGATCTAGTGGCGTCGTCTCGACGTGTGTCTCGGCGACCGCCAGGTGGGCAGTCGCCTCATCCAGGTGTCCGTGGAGCAGGTCGTCCGCAGCGCGCACCAGGGCCAGCTCGGGATCATCGGTGGGGGCTCCCGGCGGGAAGGCTCGCAACAGCGCCTGGATGGTCTGCGCCTGCCCGTCCAGCGTCAGGCTGAACGAATGGTCGGCCAGCAGCCGGGCTGCGACGGGCCAGTCGCCTGCCGCTTGCGTGTGCCGGATGGCCTCGACCACCTGGCCCTGCAAGGTGAACCATCCGGCGGCGCGGCGGTGGAGTTCGGGTACTTCTTCGGGCAGCGTACGGCGCAGCTCCAGCCGCAGGAACTCCCCGAACAGCTGGTGGTAGCGAAACCACGTCCGCTCAGCGTCCAGCGACACCACAAACGCGTTGGCGTCCTCGAGCTCTAGCAGGATCCGTTCTGAGCCCAGGCGGCCGGTCAGCAGATCGGCCAGTTCGCCGTTGACACGATCAAGCAGGGACGTACGCAGCACCAGATCCTGGACATCGTCGCGCTGCCGCTCGAGCATCTCGGCGAGCAGGTATTCGGCGACGGTGCGGTCGCTGCCGGAGAACTCCGCCACGAACCGTTCGGGGTCGGGGTGACCAGCCAGCGAGAGCGCCGCCAGCCGCAGGCCCGCGGCCCACCCTTCGGTCCGCTGGCGCAGCAGCGCCGCCCCGGCTGCGGACAGCGCGATCCCTTCGGTGTCGAGCAGCTCGCGGGTTTCGCGCTCGGTGAAGCGCAGGTCGGCCGCGCGTATCTCGGCTAGCTCTCCTGCCAGGCGCAGCTGATGCAGTCCCAGCGGCACATCGTGACGCGTGGTCAGGATCGCGTGCACCTGTGGGGGAAGGTTCGTCAGCAGGCGCGTGAGCAGCGCGAGGGCCTCCTGGGAGTGCAGCTCGTGGAGGTCGTCGATGACCACGATGAGGGGGCCGCGGTGGTCGGCGAGCTCCGACAGCACCCGGTCGACCATCGCCCGCCCGTTGAACTCAGGCGTCGCTGCCGGCGGTTCCGCCCGGCTGGGTGTGGCGGAGGCATGACGGACCGCGCCGAGCAAGGCAAGCCAGAACTGCTGAGCGTCGTTCTGGTCGCGCTGCACCTGCAGCATGGCGAGTCGATGAGCCTGACCCGGACGGTGGGCCCACGCGCGCAGCAACGACGTCTTCCCACTGCCAGCGGGAGCCGAGATGATCGTCACCTTTCCCGCCGCGGCGCGATCCAGGGCAGCAAGAAGATCACCCCGGTCGATCAGCCGGGGAGTTGACCGATCCACCCTCAGATGCCCGCCTTGCTGTATGTGCCCGACGCCCTGCCGCCGACGACCCAGTCCTCTCGGTATCAGGCCAGCGTGCGCACTGTCAACGGCGCGAATCACCCGGATCTGGTGACGACCTCTCACCTGCCCGGCGGCCAGGCTGGAGCCCTCGCACCGCTAGGTAAGGAAAACGCATGAGCGCACAGGTGGCGATTGTGGCAGGCGGAGGTGGCGAGCTTGGCCGCGCGACGGCGATGGCTCTGGCCGCTGGCGGCCGCTCAGTGGTGGCGGTCGACCGGAACGAGCGGGGACTGCTTGACCTCCCCAGCGGTATCCGCCGCGAGGTGGCCGACACCACAGACCCCGCTGTGGCGGCCAAGCTCATCGACCGGATCGTCGCCGAGGTTGGACCGCCTCAGGCGCTGGTGAACACCATCGGCGCGTTTGTCCCCGGGGACGCGCTCAGCACGACCCCTGAGACGCTGCGGCTCATGATCGACGTCAACCTGGGACCCGCGCTGTGGCTGAGCCAGGCGGTAGCGCCGCACATGCAGCTGGGCTCTGGTGTCATCGTTCACGTGGCCGCCCGCCCAGGACTCGAGCCAGCCGGCGGCATGGCGGCCTACAGCGTGAGCAAGGCGGCCCTGGTCCACCTGACCCGCACCCTCGCCATCGAGCTCGGCCCGCGCGGGATCCGGGTGAACGCGGTCGCGCCGCAGCTGCTCGACACGCCGCCGAACCGGGCCACGTTCCCGGCCGAGGTGATGTCTCAGGCGGTCGCGCCGGAAGCGGTCGCCGACGTGATCGCCTTCCTCGTCAGCGACGCCGCAGCCCCAGTCAGCGGGGCGATCCTGCCGGTGTACGGCGCTTAGCGGGGCCGACTTGGCGCGTGACTCACTGTCATCCGGTGACGACGTCTCACCTGGCCGGCGGCGAGCCTGAACCTGTCGCGAAACCTCGTACGGCCGCTAGGGCACGTGCCCAAGACTCTAAGGAGATACCCGTGACCTCATCAGCCACCACCGCCAGCGGTACTGCAGCCCTGCCCGACTATGCGCCGATTCCGCGGTCTGCGCTCGGCCCGGCCCGCAACGACGTCGGCAGCGGCTAGCGTCCATCGCGCCACGGCAATGACTCCCCGCCCCTGGGTCGAGCGGGAGGCGCGATGAAGATCGAGTGAAATCTGAAGAAGCGCGAACGAGTGCTCACCACCCGAACGCTAGCGAACCCTTTACCGCTCACCCCTCCGCAATCTCATTCCCGCTCGTAGCCACGGCCAATGGCCGATGGAGGAGGGGAGGACTACGGACTACTGGGATACTCACAAGTTATGAGCGAGCGCCTCCGACGCGCGTTGGTGCTCCTTAATCCATGGGCGCTGCTCCTCCTTAAGATGAGGTTTAGGAGCAGAGAAGCACTAAGCCGAAGGTGATACTAGCGATACGGTGTTGCCCGAGATCTTGATGTATGCCGAGTTCGTATTGTTCGAGTTGTTCGACTCCAAAAACTTATTGCCGGGATCAGCGATAACCTGGACTCGGTACTTGCCGTCCGCAAGACCGTTGATCTTGATCCACTGGTAAGCAAGGGTTGCTCCGTAAGTGTCGCCCCAGCCGACTGAGATGCCCTCAACCACCTTCAGTGAAGACTCAGTACCACAAGCTACGCCAGGCACGTAGTGCGGAGAGGACGGTGCGCCAGGCAATGTCAGCTCCACCTTCGTGTTGTCGGTGAAGCAGAATCCAGTCTTTGCGCCTCGACCTTGAATCACAGAGTCAGTAGTGCCATCAGCATTGACCTTACGGATAGTGAACTCTTGAAGCTTGAAAACGTGCCAGTGATCGTGACCATCGCCTGCATAAAATCCATGGGTGTCAGGCACATTGACGGTGCGGAAGGTGCCATCTGTTCGGTACACACGCTGTGCGACTGTCATTGTCGGAGTCGAAGTGTCGGGACGCATCATACGGACTCCGAACTTGCCTGCCCCGGCATTCCACATGACCGTCTTGAATCGAAGTCGCTTCTCTCCGGATGCTTGCTCGATATAGAATCCCGAAGGCGCTTTCATCTTCAAGTCTGGCAACTTTTCTGTGGCAGCGGATGCTGGCAAAGCTGTCATCGCCAGTAGAGCGGCCAGTATCGCGATGATGAGTGTTTTCATCGTTTCCCCCGATCTAGGATTTTGTCTACTGAGACTGGGGTACGATCACCGGCTTCGACGCATATGCAGGCGAAATCAGCAACGCCGCCACTAGCCGTCCCCCAAAGACCGAAAGAATCATCCTTCGCATTGCCACCCCCGATTACCTGCAAGACTCACGGAACTGTACTGGATGGTGATGCGGCATGTGACCTGTTCCCGCTTCTCCGGACGGTTTCGGGTGTGGTGATCATGCCGTGTTCTTGGTGGCAATGTGAAGGGCTTCATTTCGACGACGAGCTCGGTGCGGAGATGGTCGGCGATCGACCAGTCCACGATTCGCCGGGAGTACACGTCCAAGACAGCAGCGCAATACACCCACCCTTCGGCAGTGCGGTGCTGGGTGATGTCGGTGAACCACAGCCGGTCGGGCCGGTCGGCGTGGAACCGTCGCTGCACGCGGTCCTCCCAGACCGCGGTGCCGGGCTGGTGATACCGCCAGCGGCGCCGATGCACCCCTTGCAGGCCGGCGATTCGCATCAGCCGCGCCACCCGCTTATGCGCCACAGCCAGCTGCCGGCCGAGTCGCAGCTCGGCGCGGCAGCGGCGCACACCGTAAGTGCGCCGCGAGCCGGCATGGATATCGCGGAGGGCATGGATCAGGTGCGCATCCTCAAGGTCTCGGAGCGACGGGCGGCGATGCCGCCATTCGTAGAAGCCGGAGGTGGAGACCTTTAAGACTCGGCAGGTCGCCGCGACAGGGAAGCCCTGCGCGGCCAGCTCGCGGACCAAACCGAACCCTATTTTGAGAGCACGTTCTCCCGCGCGAAGTAGGCACTGGCCCGCTTCAAGATCTCAATCTCCATGCCTGCACCCGGTTCTCCCGGCGCAGCCTGACCAGCTCAGCCCGCTCGTCTTGGTGAGCCCCGCTTGTGACCGTCGTCGACATCGGCCTGGGTCCATCCAGCGCCGCAGACACGACAGCCGAGCCAACTCCACAGCCCGTTGACGAAACTCTGACGACTTAGGTGCAGGCATTACTCGGACTCCTCTCCGAGACGATCATCGCCTCAGACTCGGTGTCCGGAAAACCGGGAACAGCTCAGAGTGGAGCCAAGGGTGTCGTGGTTCGAGACATCGTTCATAGGTGAGTCGAGACATCGTTCAGAGCGGATTCCGCATCGACGCCCTCCCGTTCCCCAGCCGGCTCGGCGCCGGTCTGGCGATCACGACGCTGCCCATGATCGGGGAGGCTCAGACGGCGGGGTTCCTCCATCCAGGCCAACCCTGCCGGCGCGCAGCCGCGGTCAACATACCTACCGAACCGAGCCTGCCGGAGCAAGCTTGACCGCGGCGAGCACTGGCACACCATGCAAACGGAGGACTCCGCCGCCAGCCAGTAGAACGACAATCCGTCTAGAACATGCGCTCCTTCGACGATGACCCATGTCCAAAACAGCGGGTCATCGCCTTATAGGTGGTGCCGCGCAAATATGAACGATGTCTCGATTCATATATGAACGATGTCTCGACTCATCACAGGAGTGGAGCCAAGGGGACTCGAACCCCTAACCCCTTGCTTGCAAAGCAAGTGCGCTACCAATTGCGCCATGGCCCCAGTCAGCCGAGGCCCCATCCCCGAGAGCGGCCCGGCCGACCCACGATGCTACGTCATGGCGATCGACCCCACCAGCCCCGAAAACCTCACTCCAACGGAAGGCTCGCGATGACCTGACGCTCGGTGCGTTCGGCGGGGTCAATCTGGAGTGAATTTTCTGGGGTTAGGTGCGAGCCAAATTCTCAGAATCGCCCCCGAGCAGAGGCCACCGGTCATTTTTTACGCTCAGCGCAAGGCAGAAGTTCCCGCTCGGGGGCGATTCCGCGAAAGATCCCACGGGCTCGCCACCACCGCCGAGTCCCACGTACGCTGTTGCCCATGTGGTCCCAGCGCGAAGTCATCGACTACGCGCTGCAGCGACGCTCCACCCTCCAGGCGCTGCAGCGCCCTGGTCGTTCGCTCGCACGGCAGGAGGCCTGTGACGCCGATCCGATGCTGGTCCGCGCGGCCAAGCATCACGGTGAGCCGGCGAGCGCAGCTTGCCCAGTGTGTGAGTCAGACGAACTGGTCAATCTCCAGTACGTCTTCGGCGATCAGCTGGGACAGTATTCGGGGCGGATCAAACGGACCGCCGAATTGGAAGAGATGGCGCACGAGTTCGGGGAGTTTAAGGTCGTGGTCGTCGAAGTTTGCCCAGCCTGCGGCTGGAACCAGATGATCCTTTCCTACCTTCTGGGTGACGGGGTGAAGCGCAAGCCTCCACGCCGCCAACAGACGGTTGAGGACATTTATGGCTGATCCCCATTGGGGACCGGTCGAACCACACCCCCGCGGTGCCGACACGCGCCGCAAAACGACCACACGCGGCCGACGCTGGGCTCGCGGCATCTTCATCACCATCGGCTCGCTGACCATCCTCGGCATGATCAGTGCGATCGCCGTCGTCGTCTACGGCTACAGCACGACAACGCTGCCCGCCGCGAACGCCGACTTCAAGACCGCAACCACCTATATCTATTACAACGACGGGAAGAGCGAGCTCGGCAGCTTCGCGATTCAGAACCGCACGCCGCTGACCTTCAAACAGATGCCGGAGTCCGTCAAGCAGGCCGCCGTCGCCGCCGAGAACCGCACCTTCTGGACCGACCAGGGCATCTCGATCCGTGGCATGCTGCGTGCTGCCTGGACGATCGCCCGCGGCGGCGACGTTCAGGGTGGCTCAACGATCACCCAGCAATACATCAAGATCTTGTACCTGAACTCCGAACGCACGCTGACTCGCAAGTTCCGGGAACTCTTCCTCGCCTACAAGATCAACAAGGAGATGAGCAAGGAGGACATCCTTGCCGGCTATCTCAACACGATCTACTTCGGGCACGGCGCGTACGGCGTACAAGCGGCCAGCAAGGAATACTTCAACATCGACGCCAAGGAGCTCACCGTACCGCAGGCCGCGTTCCTTTCCACCGTTGTCAACAACCCGAGCATGTACGACCCGTCCGACAAGGACAATCGCCAGCGGATCCTGAGCCGCTATCGGTACGTGATCAATTCGATGGCCGAGATGAACTACATCAATCCGGCACAGGCAGCCAGCTACGCCCAGAAGCTTCCCAAGTTCCCCAAGGTTCCCGCCAACCAGCGCTACGGCGGCCCGAAGGGCTTTCTGCTCAAGATGGTCGAGCGTGAGCTCAGCGCGGCAGGTTTCGACTCTTCCCAGATCAGCGGCGGCGGCCTGAAGATCACCACGACCTTCGACGAGCAAGCGCAGGCAGCAGCCGTCGAGGCGGCCCAGAAGTACACCAGGCAGTCCGCTCGCGCTGCCGGGCGTAAGTCGTCCAAACTGCACGCCGCGGTAGCTTCGGTTGATGTGAACACCGGCGAGGTTCTTGCCCTCTACGGCGGCCCCGACTACGTCAAGAACAGCCGTAACTGGGCTACGACTCCGCGCCCGACCGCCTCGACATTCAAGACCTATGCCCTCGCGGCCGGGCTCAAGGACGGGTTCAACCTCTTCGACACGTTCAACGGCAATACCTGGACCCCGCCTGGTGACAAGAACCCGGTGCGTAACGAGTTCAGCCATCAGTACGGCCAATCGGTCAATCTGGTCAAAGCCACCGCCGACTCAATCAACACCGCGTTCGTCGATCTGACCACCCAAATGGACAACGGCCCGCGCAAGATCATGAAGATGGCGCAGAGCGTGGGAGCGCCAAAGGGTCCTGGTTGGGACAACAACGATCGGGTCCCGCTCGGCACCGCGGAGGTCAGCCCGCTCGCGCAGGCCAGCGCGTACGCGACGTTCGCGAACGACGGCATTGCCGTCCCCGACCATGTGGTACGCGAGGTGCGGGACCGGAAGGGACGGATCGTCTACCAGGCGCATCCGGAGAAGAAGCGCGCAGTCCAAGAGGACATTGCGCACGACGTCACCTTCGCGCTTTCCAATGTGGTCGAGCAGGGCACCGGTCACAATGTGCAAACCCTGAACCGTCCGGTGGCGGGCAAGACCGGCACCAAGGACCGCTCTAACCCTGACGGGACGAGCGACATCGTCTCGGCCTGGTTCGTGGCGTACACCAGACAGATCTCGACCGCAGTCATGTACGTCGCCGGTAGTGACGGCAATGGTGATCTTGACAAGTACGCTCGCCCCGGCGACAGCACATTCTTCGGCGGCACGTATCCGGCGCTCACCTGGGCTGACTACATGAAGACCGCCACCAAGGGCCAAGCAGTCAAGGACTTCCCGGGACCTGCTTATGTCAACCGGGATGAGCTCCCGCAACCAGAACAGACGGTGCACGAGACGCTGGAGCCGACTGATCAGCCGACAACGGAGGCTCCCAACCCGCAGCCCACTCAGACCTGGAAATGGCCGCCAAATTGGCAGACGCCGAATCCGAGTGCCACGAAGCCGAAGCAGGGTCCGGGAGGCGGCAAGACACGCTGGAGGCAGCCGCTCCCGAGTGGGAATCCGACTGGCGGGCAGTGAGCAGACTCCCGGCCGTGTTCGACGCTCGATCGGCTCAGAATCTGCCATCGGCGACTGACGCTTTCGTGAGCCGGGTCAGCCAGCGCATCGGCGGACCGCTAGGACGCTACGCCGCCACTGGCAGCGCATGGTGGAACCCGCTGCGTGTCACTTTGCTGGTCGGGACTTTTGTCTATCTGAGCGGTGTGGCCTTCCGGCTGCCCTGTCGGATCACTATCGCGGGCCAGCCGCCACCGGATCACTTCAAATACCTGTGCTACTCCGACATTGGTCTTTTGTACGCCGGTCGCGGGCTGTTGCAGGGCCAGACGCCCTACCTCGATTCCGGTGGCTACCCGGTTCTGGAGTACCCCGTGCTCACGGGCTGGTTTCTTGAGCTGGAGCGATTGATCACAAAAGCGCTAGGTGGACTGCAGGGCGTTGGCCTGACCGATCAGCAGCAGGTCGACTCGACGTTGATCTTCGTCGATGTCAACACGGTACTGCTTGGCGCCTTGTTCCTGATCGCGCTCTGGGCCCTGGTGCGTACCCCTGTGGGTCGCCCCTGGGACGCGATGATGATGGCCGTCTCACCCTGCGTCGCCGCCGCTGCATTGATCAACTGGGACATGCTGCCGGTCGCGCTGACCGCCCTCGCGATGGCGTGCTGGTCCGCACGTAAACCTGGCCTCACTGGAGTCCTGCTCGGCCTTGGCGCCGCGGCCAAGCTCTATCCCGCACTATTGCTCGGCCCACTCTTGCTGCTCTGCCTACGAGGCAAACGGATGGGCGACTTCGTGATGACCTTGTCCACATTCCTGGTGAGCTGGGGACTGGTCAATCTGCCGGTACTGCTGCTGGCGCCAGATGCCTGGTTCAGCTTTTGGCAGTACAACAGAGATCGCAGCGGCGACCTCGGCTCCATCTGGTATGTCTTGTCTCTCGCCGGTCACCCGGTGCCGTATCTCAACTGGGTCAGCGGCGGGTTGTTCCTGCTCTCCTGCCTCGGCATCCTGATCTTGATCTTGCGGGCGCCTCGACGGCCCCGATTCGGTGCCATGGCGTTCTTGGTCGTCGCGGCATTTCTGATGACCAACAAGGTCTACTCGCCGCAGTATGTGCTCTGGCTGTTGCCACTGATGATCTTGGCCCGTCCGAGGTGGCGTGACTGGTTGATCTTCACTGTCGGCGAGCTGATCTACTTCGTCGCCATCTGGTGGCATCTCGGCGGATTCCTCACACCCGGTGACAGCTCGCCTGATCGGATCTACTGGGCCTCCGTGCTGATCAGGCTCTGCACCCAAGGCTGGGTCGTGATCATGGTCGTCCGCGATGCGATGCGGCCGGATCGTGATCCGGTACGACCCGAAGGGATCGACGATCCCACCGGCGGCGTGCTCGATCAATCGACCGACGGCCGGTGGTTCCAAGTATTCGCCGGCATCACGGTCCCGAGGCGGAACGCATGACGATGGCATATGAGCGCTGAACTTGTCGACGTGCGCCCCTCGACAGGCTCAGGGCGCGCCTGGATGCCTTCCTCGCCAGGGCGGATCGTCATCCAGGCGTGGCTGGCCAGCCGGGGGATGATCTTTGCGGTGGCCTTGGTGCTCGCCGTGGTGCAGCACCGAACTCTCACCAACATGGTGAGCAACTGGGACGTACAGCATTTCGCCGAGCTGGCCGGCGGCGGATACTGGGCCGAGCCCGACGGCACTCTGATGGCCTTCTTCCCGGGCTGGCCGGCGATCTTGTGGTTGTTCGCTCAGCTGGGCATACCGGTCGCGATCAGCGGGGTGATCATTTCTACCGCCTGCTCCGCGCTCGCGGCCGCCGCGTTGTACCGACTGGGCGGTCAGTGGGCAGCGGTGGCGTGGCTGTTCGCCCCGACCGCCGTCTTCACTGTGGTGCCCTACACCGAGTCGCTGTTTTGTGCCGTGGCCTTCTGGGCCTGGGAGCGGGCTCGAGCCGACCGCTGGCTCGCGGTTGCGCTGCTCACGGCGCTTGCCTGTACGGTGCGGGTCTCTGGCCTGTTCCTCATTGGTGCCCTG
>Ga0075434_100000541_pt1 | contig 28796 bp, 29 predicted proteins | sample RhiMethybrSRZTD3_FD_75298 | JGI IMG/M metagenome (GOLD analysis project Ga0075434, IMG submission 75298) | Populus rhizosphere microbial communities from Tennessee, USA - Rhizosphere MetaG P. TD hybrid SRZTD3 | ecosystem: Host-associated > Plants > Roots > Rhizosphere > Soil | place: USA... | reverse complement strand
CTACGGCGGAGTCGCTCGCCGGTTCCGCGACCGCCCGCGCCTAGATGAGTGGCCATGGCATAATCGGAGTTTGTTCTTCCTTCCCACTATATGACTGATACGACGACTCGCGGGGGACGCACGAGCGACGCCACCACCCGCGGCATCCGGATTCAAGTGCAGAGCGAGTTCCTGCCGGACCGCAGCTCCCCGCGCGATGGATCGTACCTGTTTCAGTACCACGTGCGCATCACCAACCTGGGCACCGACGTCACCCAGCTGATCTCGCGCGAGTGGATCATCACCAACGCCGACGGCGAAGTCGAGCGGGTCCGCGGACTGGGCGTCGTCGGCGAGCAACCGGTACTTCCACCCGGCGGCTCATTCGAGTACACGAGCTTTTCCGAGCTCAAGACCGCTGTCGGATCGATGCAGGGCAGCTATCAGATGGTGACGACCAGCGGCGAGCGATTCGACGCCGTGATCGCTCCGTTCACGCTGGCCGTCCCGAACGCGCTGAATTGAGACGGGCCGCCTGCCGCCTTCGCGCCGCGCGCTTCGGCGGCCAAGGAAGGCGGCCCCTACTTCTTGTTGTTGAAGCTGGCCATCGCGGCCTCCTCCGACTCGTAGGTCTCGAAGACGGTCAGCAGCTTCGTCAACACCAGCAGATCCTTCAGCCGCTTGGTCAGGTTCAGCAGCTTCAGCGATCCACCGAGATGGCTGGTGGTCGCATACACCTGCACCAGCTGACCGAGGCCGGCGCTGTCGACGTAGGACACGCGGCCCAGGTCGAGCAACATCTTGCGATACCCCTGCTGCAGCAGGCTCTGAATCTTGTCCTTCAGGATGACGTCCCCGCCCTTCCCCAACGTGATGTCGCCCAGCACCTGAATGACGGCGACCTCGCCGACCACTCGCTGTTCAATCTGCATTCGTCCTCCTGAAAGAGTCCGGCCCCGGCCGGACACTACGTACACTACGTACGTGCGCCGCGAAAGCGAAGAATGAGCGCCGTGATGTCGTCGGCCTGCGCCGCGCCCTGCGAGAACTGCTTGATCACCGAGAGCAGGTGATCGCGCAGGAGATCCGGCTTCTGGCCATGGCGATCCTTCATCGCTTCGACCAATCTGTCGCGCCCGAATTCGTCGTTCGCCTGGTTGCGCGCTTCGGTCACGCCGTCGCTGCACACCACGACCAGATCGCCGTCATTCAACGGCACGGTGTCGTACGCATACGTCGCGATGCTGAGCAGACCCAGCACGGGTCCCCCCTCTTCGAGCCACTCGATCGAGTCCTTGCGCACGACCAGCGGCGGCTCCTGCCCGGCGTTGCAGTAGCTTAGACGCCCGTCGCTGGTAATGGCTCCATAAAACATGGTCGCGAAGCGCGCTTCGATCGCCCGGCGCAGCAGCGCTTTGTTCACGCGCTCCAGCGTCTCCGCGGGATTGGCGCTGATCGGCGCCTGCGCCGCGAAGTTGGTCTGCACAGCCGCGGCGAGCAGCGCCGCCGGCGGTCCCTTGCCGGCCACATCCCCGAGCGCGAACCCGAATCCTTGGTCACCGACGTCCAGATAGTCGTAGAAGTCGCCGCCGACGGTGCGACACGGAATCGAGGCCGCCGCCAGATCGCAAATGGCGCCCTCGTACTCCGGTTCGGGCAGCAGCGCGCGTTGGATCTCCGCGGCGATCCGCAGGTCGCGATCGATGCGAGCCTTTTCCGCCGACTCGGCATACAGGCGGGCGCTCTCGATCGCCAGCGCCGCCTGGGTCGCGAACGCCTCGAGCGAGGCGCGCGTCGCGTCCGACATCATCGTGCTCTTCTCGCGGCCGTCGAGCGTCAGCACTCCGATCACGCGCTGATCGCGGGCGCCGGATCCCGCCTCAGACATCGGCGTCACCTTGAGTGGCACGCACAGCACGTGGCGGATGCCGACGGCAATCGTGCGATCGTGCTGACCGGCGAGATTGACGTCCATGAGATCGGCTACCACCTGGGTCTTGGCGGTCTTGAAGACCTCCAACGGGATCTTCTTGCTGGTCTCGAACGTCGTTCCCGACAGCGTGGTCTTGCCCTTGCCGCGCGCGATCTTGAATTCCAGCTCGCCCTCGGTGTTGGCCAGCATCATGAACCCGCGCTCGGCCTTGGTGACCTCGAGGGCCGAGTCCATCACCAGCCCCAGCACCTCGTCGAGCACGCGGCCCGATCCGAGCGCGCGCAGGCCGTCGAGAATCGCGGCCATCTGCCGCAGGTTCGTGGCATCGGACGACGCGTCGAGGAACCCCGTGGTCTTGGCCGCGTCGGTCGCAAAGATCAACTCGATCGCGTCGGTGCGGCCCAGGCGAATGCGATCGCCGTGCTGCAGGGCGCGCTCGGAGATCTGCTCGCCGTTGACGAACGTGCCGTAGCGCGAGCCGCGATCGCGGAGCGTAAAGCGGCCGTCCTCCTGAACGATCTCGGCGTGCTCGCGCGACACGTCGGTGCTGACGATCTGCAGATCGGCGGCCGTGCGCCGGCCGATGAGAAACAACGGCCGATCGAGAACGACGACGCGTCGTCCCTGGGAGTCGCTGACGTGGAGGCGGGCTTCGGACATCGACGCTAGATCGGCTTCGCCTTGAGCGCTCCCACCTGCACCAGCATGCCGGTGAAGTCGTAGATACGGCGCTCGTGGACGATCAGGCCATTCTGGAAGGTGTTCGAGAGCACCAGCGGGACGTCGAAGGAGCGGCCCTTTGGTGGCGCCAGCAATCCGCCCGTATCGGTGCCTGAGAGGCGCCCGACCAGCATGACGCGAGCGCCGTCGATGAGCAACTCGTCCAGCTGCAGCTTGGCGTCGGGAAATGCGTGGAAGAACGACCGATAGAGATCCTCGATCGCCGCTCGGCCGCGTGTGACGCCGCCGGCAAAGGGGCTATCGACGACGCTGTCCTCACTCAGATCGCGACCGAGCGCAGGGATGTCACGGCTGTTGAAAGCCTCGAGCCGCCGCGCGAATAAAGCGGTGATGTCTTCCCGGGTCATGGGTCCGAAGCTATACAGCTTAATCTAGGTGCGCCCGCTCCGAATCCCCCATCTGAACCCGTCCAGATGGGAAATATTCCTTCCATCGCTGGCCGACCCGGACGGCAATGTCGTCGCGGCACGACAGCTCCTTCGGATACCAGGGCTTCATGCGGGCGTCGATGACAATCGGACCGCGGTAGGAGATGTGATTCCGCACGATCGTGCGATCGGAGGCGTGAATGTCGGCCGCCGGCTCGAAGCGAGTGAACGTCGTCCATAGGAAGTTCATGTCGCTCCGCGACGCCCGTGCCGGCTCGTCGGTGACGACCACGAGCGGCCAGGACGCGAACGATTCGGTCTTGGCCAGGCGTGCCGCCGCCTCCGGCTCAGTGGCATAAGACGACGCGTTGACGACCAGACATCCGCCGCAGAACACACGGACATCGCTCACGCCCGCAGGCGTCTCGCCGGTGAACTGTCTTGGCAGGTCACGAACCGGATCGCCCAGACCCAGCCACACGCCCTTCGATCCTTCGTTGACGGTCGGCCCCGTGTAGTCGAGCGTGTCCATCGACAGATTCGAGAACACGTAGAGATCGGTCTCGGGGCGCGTCCGCGCGAGTACGTGCTCGAGCGTGAGCCTGAAGTTCTTCAGGTCGACGTGTCGATCGGTGAGAAAGAGAAACTTGGTCAGCGACAGCTGTCCCTCGCCGAGAATGCGGAACGCGCTGGCCATTGCTTCTCGTTTGTAGCGCTGCTTGACGATAGCCGCCGCGAGCGAGTGATAGCCGGTCTCGCCATACGACCACAGGCGTTCGACGGCCGGCATCACCAACGGGAACAGCGGTGACAGCAGCTCCTGCAGCAGATCGCCGATGAAGAAATCTTCTTGCCGCGGCTTGCCCACCACCGTCGCCGGATAAATGGCATCGCGGCGATGGGCGATGCTCCGGGCGTGGAAGACCGGATAGTCATGCTGCAGCGAGTAGTAGCCGTAGTGATCGCCGAACGGTCCTTCAGGCCGCCGCTCATCCGCCGGTACCTCGCCGATCAACGCGAACTCCGCGTCGGCGATGAGCGGGTGCGGTCCGGGTCCCTGAACCTGCGGAAGACGACGGCCGGCAATCAGTGATGCCAGCATCAGCTCGGGAACATTCTCGGGCAGCGGCGCAACGGCTGCGAGCATCAGCGCGGGCGGCCCTCCGAGAAAGACCGTCACCGGCAGGTTCTGGCGGCTCGCTTCCGCCACCGCGTAGTGATAGCCACCGCCCTTGCCGATCTGCCAGTGCATGCCGGCGCTCGCCTCGTCGTACACCTGCATCCGGTAGATGGCGAGGTTATGCCCGGCGCGAGCAGGATGCGTCGTGTACACGAGGGGGAGCGTGATGAACGGCCCTCCGTCTTCAGGCCAGCACGTGAGCGCGGGCAATCTATCCAGCCGCACCGTGTTGGTGACCTGTTCCAGCACGGGACCTGCCTGCACACGCTTGGTGCCGACGGTGAGGAGATCCAGACCGACATCGCGCGCGCCCCAGAGTTTTCCCGGCGTCGGCGGCAGCAGCGTCTCGGCCAGTTGCACGACGCGCCGAATCAGACGAAGCGGCCGATCGCCAAACGCGAGCTCGGCGCGGCGCGCGGTGCCGAACAGATTCGTGACGAGCCGGAAGTCGGACCCTGTGACGTTGGTGAAGAGCAGTGCCGGGCCGCCGGCCGCGATGACGCGGCGGTGAATCTCGGCCACTTCGAGATGTGGATCGACCGGAGCCTCCACCGTGACGAGGTCGTCGTCACGGCGAAGCTGGTCGATGAAGGCGCGGAGATCGGGGAAGCTAATTCGGCACCACTTCCGCGTCCGCGCTCGGGCCGTAGATGTTCGGCACCTTCGAGCCCATGGCTCGGAGATAGGCGGCGAGCTGACCGCGATGATGGACGCTGTGATTGTTGGCGAAGCCGATGTACTGCACGGCCGGCATGCTCATCATGCCGAAGAAACTGATCGCCGGCGTGAGCTTCTCGCCGGGCATCGCGCGCAGCTGCTTCAGCTTCTCTGGAAACGTCTTCTGGTAGAACGCCACCACGTCGTCAGCGCTCTTGAACTGCGCCTGCGCGTTCTTGGCGGCTTCCTCGTTCCACTCGAACGCTCCGCTCAGGATGCTGTCGATGAACCAGATGTCGGCCATGGCCAGGTGGGTGGCGATTTCCCACGCCGTGCGCGACTTCGGATCCGGTTTGTACTCGCGGTTGCCGTTCTTGACGGCGGCGATCACCTGGCATGTCGCCGGAAACTCACCTTCCCACACGGTGGCCAGCATGTCGGCCGCCGCTTTTGCTTGTTCTGGAGTCATGAGGTTCTCCTCCTCTATCGGGTCAGCTTTCGGTACTTGATGCGATGCGGCCGATCGGCTTCGGCGCCGAGCCGGCGCTTCCGATCGGCTTCGTAGTCCTGGTAGTTGCCCTCGAACCAGACGACGCGGCTGTCGCCTTCGAACGCCAGCATGTGCGTGGCGATGCGATCGAGGAACCAGCGATCGTGGCTGATGACGACGGCGCAGCCGGCGTAGTTCAGCAGCGCCTCTTCGAGCGCTCGCAGCGTGTCGACGTCGAGATCGTTGGTCGGCTCGTCCAGCAGCAACAGGTTCGATCCTCGTTGCAGCAGCTTGGCGAGGTGGAGACGATTGCGCTCGCCGCCCGACAGCGTGCCGACCTTCCGCTGCTGCTGTGCGCCCTTGAAGTTGAACCACGACACATACGCGCGCGACGGCACGGGGCGCTTGCCGATCATCAACTCGTCTTCGCCGCCGGAGATCTCTTCCCAGACGCTCTTGTTCGCGGCCAGCGAATCGCGGCTCTGATCGACGTATCCGGGCTGCACCGTCTCACCCAGCCGGAGCGTACCCCCGTCGGGCTTCTCCTGCCCGGTGATCATCCGAAACAGCGTGGTCTTGCCGGCGCCGTTCGGTCCGATCACGCCGACGATCCCACCGCGCGGCAGCGTGAAGGTGAGATCGTCCATCAGCAGCAGATCGCCGTACGCCTTCCGCACGCCGCGCGCCTCGACGACCAGGTCGCCGAGACGAGGACCGGGAGGAATGTAGATCTCGACCTGCTCGATCTTCTGCGCCGTGTCCTCGTTGAGCAGCTGTTCGTAGGCATTGAGACGCGCCTTGCCTTTCGACTGGCGGGCGCGCGGCGACATGCGAATCCACTCGAGCTCACGCTGCAGCGTCTTCTGACGCTTGCTCTCGGACTTCTCTTCCAGCGCGAGCCGCTGTTGCTTCTGGTCGAGCCACGACGAATAGTTGCCTTTCCACGGGATACCCGATCCACGATCGAGCTCGAGGATCCACTGCGCCGCGTTATCGAGGAAGTAGCGATCGTGCGTGACGGCGACGACGGTGCCCTTGTACTCGGTGAGGAAGTGCTCGAGCCAGGCCACCGATTCGGCATCGAGGTGATTGGTCGGTTCGTCGAGCAGCAGCAGATCGGGCGAGGTCAGCAGCAGCCGGCACAGCGCGACGCGACGCCGCTCACCGCCCGATAACGTACTGACATCGGCGTCGGGAGGCGGACACCGCAGCGCGTCCATCGCCAACTCGAGTTGCGAGTCGATCTCCCACGCGTTCACCGCGTCGATCTTGTCCTGAAGACGGCCCTGCTCTTCGAGCACCTTGTCCATCTGCTCGGGCGAGAGCTCTTCACCGAGCTTCATGTTCAGCTCATCGTAGCGATCGAGGAGCGCCTTGATCGCGGCAACGCCTTCCTCGACGTTGCCCTTGACCGTCTTGTTCGGATCGAGCCGGGGCTCCTGTTGGAGGAAACCGACGCTGATGCCTTCGGCAGGAAACGCCTCGCCGATGAACTCGGTGTCGTCGCCGGCCATGATCTTCAGCAGCGAGCTCTTGCCCGCGCCGTTCAGGCCGAGCACACCGATTTTGGCTCCGGGCAGGAACGAGAGCCAGATGTCCTTCAGTACGACGGAATCGGGAGGATGCACCTTCCCGAGACCCTTCATTGTGTAGATGTATTGCATGCAGTACGTAGTGTCCGGCTTCAGCCGGACCAACGCGAACGCCCAGTATATCTGAGCGTCAGTGAACGCGCGTATCCGCTGGTGCGGCGGAAATATCGAGGACCGGCGAGGTGACGATGCGGCGGCCGTCGACGAGAATCTCCATGCGGAGACCGACGCCAATCCATCCGACTTTCAGGAAGCTACCGCCAACGCTCGCGCCGCTGACGTGAGCGGGCGTGAGGCACGGGAAGAACTGGCCGCCTTCGACGAGCACCGCATCGCCCGCCGACACGATGATGCGGTACTGCGAGTTGCGCGTCTGCACGTGAAGTGTGGTCATCGGCGCGAGGTCGCGGAGATGAACGCCGTGCGTCGTGGCGACGGCGGCGGTGAACCCGGTGAGCGTCGCCGCCCGTGTGATCGTCGTGGTCGTGCTCGCCGTGGTCGGCTCAACCGGCGTGCGCCGTTTCACCGGTCTATGGTAACAGGTTATTGCGTTTGTCCCTTGACCTCAGGCATCAGCGTCACCACGGTGCGCCGATCCGTGGGGAAATACTTCTTGATTGCGGCGTGGATGTTCTCGACGGACAGCGAGTCGGCACGCTCCATACGCTGCAGGATCCGGCGCGGATCGCGGCCGAGCACATGCATCGCCTGCAGCGAGTTCAGCCAGTAGCCGTTCTGCAGCATCGATTCCTGCAAACCGCTCTTCTCCTGCTCTTTGACGGCCTGCACATCGGCAGCTGACGGACCGTCGCGACGGAGGCGGTCGAGCTCGGTCATCACCGCCGCGGTCAGGCTCTCGACATTTTCGGGCGCGCTCCCGAACTGCACGCTCGTGCTGCCATAGCCCGGCTGCGGCGACGTATTCGAGTAGCCGACGTTCACCGAATACGTGCCCCCGAGCTTCTCGCGCAGGATGTCGCGGAGCCGCATTTCGACGACGTTGGTGGCCGCTTGCACCCGATGGGTCTCGAGCTCTTCGAGCCCGGTGTCGGCAAAGAATGTCATCACCGTCTGACTGCGCGGCTCCTGCCCTTTGGTCACTTTCTCCTGCACGACCGCGGTCGGGAACTGCAGCTTGAGATCGCCGAGCTTTGCGTCGCGCACGCCACGTGACGGAAGCGATCCGAGATACGTGGCGATGAGCGGTGTGATCTCGTCGACCTTGAAGGCGCCGACAAAGAAGAACGTGAAGTCGGCGGCATTGGCAAACCGCTCTTTGTAAAAGGTCATCATCTTGGCGGGATCGAGCTTTGCCAAATCCTCGACCTTGAGCGGCTTGCACGTGTAGTGGTTCACGGTGTTGATGCAGCGGACACGCTCGCCGAACACCGCACCGGGACTCTGTGCCTGATTGGCGAGCAGCGCCTCGAGCCGCTGCTTGAGCAGCGTGAACGCCGCCGGGTCGTTGTTCGGCGCGGTGAACTCGAGGTACGCGAGCTGCAGCGCCGTCTCGAGATCCTTGGGCGTGCTCGATCCGCTCACGCCTTGCGTGGCGCTGGAGATGGACGACTGTGCGTTGGCGATCTTGCCCGCCAGCAGCTTCTGCAAATCGGTGGGCGTGAACCCGCCGTATCCGCCGAGCCCGACGAGCGAGTTGGCGAGCGACGCGGTCTGATAGTCGGCCTCGGAGACGAGCGACAACCCGCCGCGCGCATACGACGTAAAGATGATCTGGTCGTTGCGGAAGTCGGTTGGCTTGAGCCACACCTCGACCCCATTCGCCAACGTGAGTACGGTGACGCCAAGCTCGGCGATCTCGCGTCGGCCGCTGACCGTACCCGGCGTTGGCGCCTTCGCGAGGAGCGCTCGCCCGGCGATATCGTCCTTCCACGGTGGAACGGTCGCAGCGGCGCCGGCGGTCAGCGCGCTTCGCAGCGACGCCTCGGTGACGGTATCGACGCCCGGTTTCTGCGGTGCAGTCGCGATCACCACGCGGTTGGCGTCGGTCACGAACTCACGGACGATGCCGGCGAGTTCGGCAGCGGTAATCGTCGAGAGGAAGCGGCGCGCGTACTGCACCTCGAGTGTGATGCCTGGCGCGGCCTCTCCTTGCAGGAAGTGACGGACCAACTCCGAGGCCAGCGGCTCGCTTTGCGACTTGTCGCGTTCGTTGTAGGCGCGCTCGTAGCCGGCCAGCGAGTTCCGTCGCGCGCGATCGAGCTCGGCTTCGCCGAATCCATGCTGACGCACGCGCGCGAGCTCGGTGCCGAGCGCGGTGAGGCCGCGCGCGAGGCCGCCGTCCTTCACGCGGGCCGAGACTTCGAACGATTCGATGGTCCTGCCAAGTGTGTCCTCGCCAGCCGAGGCGCCGAGGAACGGCGCATCGGGCTGACGTGCGATCTCCCCGAAGCGCGCATTTATCATCTGAAACATCAGGCCTTCGGCCAGCGTCCGTCGATAGTCGGCCATCGTCCGCAGCTCGCGCAGCGGATGCTTGTGCATGATCGTGACTGACGAGGCCTGCAGCTCGCGATCCGACAGCGAGACGTAGCGCGTGTCCTGATGATTCGGAATCTCATAGACCGGCCGCGGCGCCGGCGGCCGCGCCGGCATGCCGGAGAAATGCTCGCGGACCAGCGCCTCCGCTTTCGAGGCCTCGATGTCGCCGACCACGATCACCGCCATGCGGTCCGGACGGTAGAACTGTGTGTAGAAGTCGCGCAGCCGCTGCGGCGAAAAGGTCTTCAGCGTGTCAGGCAGACCGATCGGAATGCGATCGATGTAGCGAGAGGCGCCGAACATCGCCTTCATCTGCGGTTCCTGCAGACGCGTGCCAGCCCCCAGCCGACCGCGCCATTCTTCGATCACCACACCGCGCTCGCGATCGATCTCGGTGGGATCCAGCGTCAGGCCGCTGGCAAAGTCGCTCAGCGCATCGAAGCCGCGCTCCAGGACGCCCGGCTTCTCCGTGGGTACGTTGAGCATGAAGACCGTCTCGTCGAAGCTCGTATAGGCGTTGACGTGCGCACCGAACTGCGCGCCGATCGACTCGAGGTACGACACCAGCTCGCCCGGCTTGAAGTGCGCGGTGCCGTTGAACGCCATGTGCTCGAGCATGTGCGCCAGCCCGCGCTGATCGTCGGCCTCATCGATCGAGCCGGCCTTGACGACGAGACGCAGCATCACGCGATCGTTGGGCAGCGCGTTGTGGCGGATGAAGAACGTCAGGCCGTTCGGCAGCGTGCCGGTGCGAATCGCGATGTCGAGCGGAAGCGGAGCGTTGAGATCCTGCTGCGCTGCCTGACCGCTGCTCGCCGATGGCGCGAGCAGGAGCACCGCGCTCACGAGGTATGCTGCCCGCATGCGGCTCAAGATCAGACGGCTGGACTCCACGGTTTCCCTCCCTGCGTACGGCACCGGCGAATCGGCCGGCTTCGATCTCGCGGCAGCACACGACCTGACGATCGCGCCGCGGCAGATCGCCCTCGTCCGGACCGGCCTGGTGATCGAAGTGCCGTCCGGATACTTCCTGGGAATTTTCGCCCGAAGCAGCACCCCACTCAAGCGCGGATTGCTCGTGGCCAACGGCGTCGGCGTGATCGACCCGGACTATTCAGGGCCGAACGACGAGGTGATGATTCAGGTGCTGAATATCACCGATCACGACGTCCGAATCGCCCGCGGCGATCGCCTGGCGCAGGGAATCGTGCTCCCTGCCCCGCGCGTGACCTGGGATGAGGTGAACGAGATTCGTGATGTCACGCGTGGGGGATTCGGGGCCACCGGCGCGTAGGTCACCGCTGTAGTGCGCGGCGAATGTGCCCCAAATGATGCTCGTTGTGGGCGGCAACTTTGTCGAATTCGTCCTTCAGCGTGCGCAGCCCCGATCGGCTGTGGACGAACGCGATGGACCCATCGGGCTCGTAGTGGCGTCGCGCGTCCGCGATGATCGCGCTGCGCAAGGCTTCGTACACGGGGCGCGACGCGTCGAGCGGGCGCGTGGTGTAGTCGAGCGCCTTGGCCCATGCGTCCTGGTCGTAGTACCAGACGATCATCGCCGGTTCGCTAATCACGCGGCGAAGGCGCTCGGTGAACACGACCTCGGAATCGGTGAGGTGATGCAAGAGGAACCGCACGGACCATTTGCCGGGACCATACGTGCGCGCGAGATCGGAGTCGCCGAGCGAGAAGTAGCGAAGCGTCTCGTCCCGTGTGCGCTCGAGCTCGCCGATCAAGGCGTCTGTGCCAGACATCACGGACAGCCTAGATCGGGTCGCTCGGGATGTTGTCCTACAGACGCCACGAACGGACGCGGCGTCCGGAGCCGCTTCCAGAGGAACGCGACGTACGCCGCGCGCCGGCGGGACCTCGCCGTGTCACTCGCTTCCGCCAAGAAATCATCGGGAACGTGTTGAACTGCGGATTCCAGGACGGCACGGGTCAACCGCGCGGATAGCGCTTCGTCGACCCGCGCGATCCGCATCGCCCGTTCGTACAACACGTGCCGCCGCGCGTCCCATCCGGCGCGCGGCGAGTCCTCCGTGATGCGGCGCCAGTCATGCTGAAACCCAAGACTGGCGCCATGATCGATCAGCCACAACCGCCCCTCGGACCACAGCAGGTTTGGATTCTTCGCCGTGCGGTCGAGATTCTGCACCAGACCGTCCAGCCATACGATCGTAGAAGCCACCTCCGCGTCCACCCGCGGCACATCGAGCGCCGTGAAGCCGCGCACCTTGGGCAGGAGTTGAAATCCGAGATTACGACCGACGCTCCAACGCAGTAACTGGGCCAACTCCTGATGCGGATCGTCGATTGGGATATCGTCGGGAATGTCGACGAGCACGCGAGACGGAACCGACAACCCGAGCACGTCGGCCAGAGCGCCGACGATGATCTCGGCAACGAGGCTCGCCGGCGCTTGAGCCGCGCCGCGAAGCTTGGTGTAGAAGACACCGCCTTCGGTCTCGACCATCACTGGCCAGGAGCTGCCTCCGCGATCGGCACGAAGCACCCGGCGAGCCCGATAGGTTTGCATGAACGCACCTTTGACTTTACCTTTGCCCTTTGACGTTTGACCTGACGTGCTCCGAAGGATCCTTCACGTAGACATGGACGCGTTCTACGCGTCGGTTGAGCAGCGCGATCGGCCCGAGTTGCGCGGGCGGCCGGTTGCTGTCGGCGGCGATCCCGACAAGCGGGGCGTGGTCGCGGCCGCCAGCTACGAAGCGCGCCGGTTCGGCGTGCGCTCCGCCATCCCCATGTCGCGCGCCGTCCGCCTCTGTCCCTCACTCGTCATCGTCCATCCTGACTTCACGAAGTATCGCAACGTCTCGCAGCAGGTGTTCGCAATCTTTCGATCGGTCACGCCGCTCGTCGAACCGATGTCGTTGGACGAGGCTTATCTGGACGTCACCGAAAACGCGTGGGGCGAAGAGCTCGGGATGAACGTGGCCAAACGGATCAAGGAGGAGATCCGATCGGCCACCGGGCTGACCGCATCCGCGGGGGTGGCACCGAACAAGTTCCTCGCGAAGATCGCGTCGGGATGGCAGAAGCCGGACGGCCTCACGGTGATCGCGCCAGGCCGTGTCGAGCAGTTTCTGCAGAGTCTTCCAGTCGATGCGCTGTGGGGCGTGGGCCCGGTCACCGCGCGGAAGCTGCGCGCACGCGGGATCGAGAAGCTGATCGACGTGCGCGTGGCCGATCCTGCCGTGCTGCGCGAAACCGTGGGATCGCTCGCCGAGTGGCTGCAGACGCTCGCACGCGGCGAAGACGATCGTGCCGTCGTGGCCGACTACGAGGTCAAGTCGTCCGGGAGCGAGAACACGTTTGCCAGCGACCTGACCGACCTTGTGGAGATTCAAGAAGAGATCGCCGACATGGCGCGGCGCACCGCCGTGTGGCTGCTCAAACGCGATCTCTACGCCAGAACGGTCACGATCAAGATGCGCTACAGCGACTTCACGACGATCACGCGCAGCCATACCGAGCCGGCCACACGCGACGAAGAGCGAATCGTCCAGCGCGCCCTGACGCTGGTCGAGCGCACCGAAGCGGGCCGGCGTCCCGTTCGTCTGCTCGGCGTCAGCGTGCACAACCTGTGTGAGACGCAGGAGGCCGAACCTGAAGGGCCGCCGCGACTACCCTTCTACGATTGAAGTGGGCCGCCCGATTGGAGTGGGCCGCCTGAAGGCGGCCCCTACGAAGGCAAGCGATGGATAGCGGTGACGACGCCCACCAGGAAGTCGAGCCGCACCTTATCGCCGGCCTGAATGCTGGTTTCGATCGCCTCGCCGCCGATGCGCGCGACGCGGACCGGTCCATCGGGATCGTCGGCAAACGTGTAGTGCACGTCGTACGACAGCTGCCCGTGGACGCTGATCGGTTGCAGGCGATGGAGAACGGCGTCGCGGGAACCCTTGAGCATTACCTTTTCTCGACGGTGACGCGACTGACGTCGATCCGGGTAATCGGCGCCTCGCCGTTGAGCGGCGCTTTCTCGATCTTCTCGACTACGTCGAGACCTTCGACGACGCGACCAAACACAGTGTACTTCCCGTCGAGCGACGGCGTGCGAGCAAGCACGATGAAGAACGAGCTCGACGCGCTGGCTGGATCGTCGAGGCGGGCCATCGACACGATGCCGCGATCGTGCGGCGTGTCGTTGAACTCGGGCTGGAGGAAGCGCACGAAGCTGGTTTGGCGCTCGTCGAGCGGCTCGCGCCGTGTCGGCATGTGTCCACCTTGAATCACGAAGCCGGCGACGATGCGATGGAAGGCCGTGCCGTCGTACACACCCAACGCAGCCAGCCGCAAGAACTGGCGCACGTGATTGGGCGCGCGATCGGGAAAGAACTCGAGCGTGATGTTCCCCATCGACGACGCAATCACCGCGCGGTAGCTTCCCAACTCCTCCACTGACGATGTGGAAAACGGCTCTGGCACCGGGGCCGGCTTCTCGCGAATGGTGATGCTCTTGATCTCGATCCGTGCGTTCGGAACGTTGTTGGACGCCGGCTCGGTGGAGATCTTCTGGGCGACATTGATCCCCTCGGCCACGCGTGCGAACACTGTGTATTGCCCATCGAGCGCCGGTTGATCGGTGATGACGATGAAGAACTGCGAGCCGGCACTGTCGCGATTGCCAGGCACGAGCACCGCGGCGACCGCTCCGCGCGTGACTTTTTCCGCGTTGGCTTCAAACCGCAGTACGCCGAGACCGCCGGTGCCGTACTTCGCCGTCTGCGCTGGGTCTTTCGACAGCGGGTCGCCCCCCTGAACGATTCCCATCGCGATCACGCGATGGAAGGTGGTGCCGTTGTAGGCCCCTTCGCGGGCGCGGGTGATGAAGTGCGCCACGTGCGTTGGCGCCGCGTCGGCCAGCAGGTCGAGCACGATGGTGCCGTGCGTGGTGTCGAGGACTGCCTGCTTGTTGCGAATCTCCGCGGGCGCGAGGGTGGACGTGAAGAACGGGTCGCGTGGCGGCGCCGGACGAGCCGGTCGTTGCACCTGAGCGGCAGCGACGATCAACGTCAGGACAAACGGCAGCATTGCTGGGATTATCTGCTATATTCTCGACAAGTTGAGCGTCGCGGTCACAGGGCCATCACGCGAGGGCATTCAGTACGAAGAGTTCTATGGCTTCGTACAGTCGCCTTTCACACTGGCGCCCGATCCCAGGTTTCTCTATCCCAGTCCCTCGCACGACGAAGCCCTTCATCTCCTTCTCAACGCCATCAGCCGCAAGGAAGGCATCGTCGTTCTGACAGGCGACATTGGTACGGGCAAGACGACGGTGTGCCGCACCGTGCTCGAGCGACTCGACATGACGGTGTTCACGTCGCTCGTGCTCAACCCGTTCCTCTCGGCCGAGGAACTGCTGCGCGAAGTGCTGCTCGATTTCGGTGTGGTGTCGCGCGTCGCGGTGCGGAGCGGACGCATCGCCTCGGCGACCAAGCACGAGCTCGTCACCACGCTGCACGAGTTTCTCGTGTCGCTGACGCCGATCGGCGGAACTGGTGTGCTGATCATCGACGAAGCGCAACATCTCTCGCCAAAGGTGCTCGAAGAGCTGCGCCTGCTCTCCAATCTCGAAACCAACGACTCGAAGCTGCTGCAGATCGTCCTGGTGGGCCAGCTCAATCTGCTCACGCTGCTGGCGGCGCCGGAACAACGGCGCGTCGATCAGCGGATCTCGCTGCGGACGGTGCTGTCGCCGCTGACGCGTCGCGATGTCGCCGGATATGTCGGCCATCGCCTGTCAATCTCACATGGATCGTCAACGGTGGCTTTCGACAGTGCCGCGCTCGATCTCGTGCACGCAACCAGCGCCGGCGTGCCGCGAGTGATCAACCTGATGTGCGATCGCGCGCTGATGTTCGGTGCACGGTTCGGCCTGCGTGTGATTACCGCAGACATCGTGGCCGAAGCCGCGCGCGCGCTCGGGTTGCGTCCGCGCGTCTCGCGATCGATGTCCTGGCTGCAGTCACCGCGATGGCTAGCCGCCGCGGCCACGGCATTGATCGTGCTCGGCGCAATCGCCCTGTACGAGCCGATTCGCGACATCACCGCCGTAGATCTCCCTACGGTGTCGCGCCCGCCATCGCATCCGTTTGCACCGCCGCCGTTGCCGACTCCCGCGGCACCATAGGGCCGGCGCTATCGCGCCGGTGGGGCTGGCCCCTGCGGGGCCAGTGGGGCGCGCGACTTCGTCGCGCGCCGAAGCCGAAGGCGAAGGCGGACGCGCCCCACGCGCACGAAGTGCGCGCCCTACCGTCGGCGAAGGCGGACGGCCCTACGATCCGCGCTTGCTCTTCAGGTGAGCGCGCATCGCCTTGGCCCCGATGCGGCCGCGACGCTTGTCTTCGATCTGCGCCCGCTCGTCCTGTTGTCGCGCAAGATAGGCGAGCTCGTCCTGGAGCTTCAGATAGCTTTCGAGCCGGGCAGCCGGCAGACGATCGTCGTCGACCGCGGCTTTCACCGCACACCGCGGCTCGTCACGATGACGACAGTCGGTGAAGTGGCACGACACTGCGAGCGCCTCGATATCGTCGAATGTCCCGCCCACCGATCCGCTGGCATCCCACAACTGCAGCTCACGCATTCCAGGCGTGTCGATGAGAAGGCCTCCCGCCGGCAGCCGCACGAGCTCGCGATGGCTGGTGGTGTGGCGTCCTTTCGAATCGGCCTCACGCACTTCCTGCGTGCGCTGCACGTCGCTGCCGACAAGACGATTGATGATCGTGCTCTTGCCGACGCCAGACGATCCGAGCAGCGCACCGGTACGACCCGGAGTCAGGTACTGCGCCACGTGTTCGAGCCCTTCGTCGTGTTTCGGGCTGAGGACGTGAACGGGAACACCTCCGGCGACGGTGACAACGTCGGTGACGTGCGCCGCAACGTCTTCGCACAGGTCTGGCTTCGTGAGCAGCACGACCGGGTCGGCCCCGCTCTCGCGCGCCATCAACAGGTAGCGTTCGAGCCGCCGCACGCTGAAGTCGTCGTCCAGCGCCATGACCAGGAACACGACGTCGACGTTGGCGGCGACCACCTGCTCGTCAGTGACCTGCCCCGCCATCCGCCTCGAGAAGCGGCTGCGCCGCGGCAGCACGGCGACAATCGCGCCGCGGTCGTCGTCGGGTTGCCGCCGAACGACCACCCAATCGCCAACCGCAGGGAGCTCGCCGCGACTCGACGCCTGATGCTTCACACGACCGGCGAGCACCGCCTCGATTTCGCCCACATCGGTGAACACTCTGTAGATGTAGTTGAACCCGATGAGCACGCGGCCCCGACTGTGGCCCGTCTTCCCGGCCCAGATCTCGTAGGCGTGTGCGAAGTGCTCGCTCCACCCGAGGTCGTCGAGCGCGTTCATCGGTTTCAAGTGTAGTCGGTCGCGCCGTAGGTACAATCACGGGACGTCATGCTGTGGTCGCTGCTCGCGCTTGGCATCACGGTCCTGTCGCTCGCACTCCTTGGTCTTGCGGGCCCGAGTTATCGCCTCGGCCTGTCGCTCGGCTCCGCCTACCAGATCATCATCTGGACCTCACATATTGCAGGAGCGGCCGCACTCGGTGCGATTGCGATCGCCGTCTTCGCGTATCGGGCCCGGAACTGGATGAAGCTCACCGTCGCCGCACTCACCATCATCATCGGTCTCACGTCGTTCGCGATTGGCTTCGACGCCCAGCGCCGCCGCGAACACTCGCCCGCTATTCACGACGTCACCACTGATCTCGACAACCCTCCGACGTTTACTGCGGTGATCGCTCGCCGCGTCGACGCGCCGAATCGCCTCGATCGCTCGCCGGGGCTGGCGGAGCTACAGCGACAGGGCTACCCCGATCTCGCGCCGGTCACGGTTCAAACCCGACCCGACCAGACGTTCGATCGCGCGCTTGCTGCGGTGCAGTCGCTCGGATGGGAGATCGTCACCGCCGATAAATCATCAGGCCGCATCGAGGCCACTGACACCACACGGTGGTTTGGCTTCGTTGACGATGTAGTCGTGCGCCTGACGCCGTGGGGCACCGGCACGCGCATCGACATGCGCTCGGTGTCGCGTACGGGCGTTGGTGATGCGGGGCGGAACGCGGCACGTATCAGGGGGTTTCTCAGGGAGGTTCAGAAGTAGGAGGCACTCGCTGCACTCGTGCGTGCGGGCGCTCACTTCGTTCGCGCATCTGCGGGGCTCGCTTACGCTCGCCCGGTGCAGCGATCAGTTATCGTTCTCGTTGCGATGGATTTGAAACGAGTCGGGGCGCTGGGCTACGAGGCCACGGATGCGAAGGCGTTGATCGTGCTCGCCCATGGAGCGGGTGCGGGGCAGCAGCATCCGTTCATGGTCGGCGTTGCTCGTCTCCTTAGCGCTAAAGGCCTGTCGGTTGTCACATTCGACTTTCCCTACATGCGAGAGCGGCGCAAAGTTCCCGATCGTGCTCCGGTACTCGAGGCGGCGTTTCGCGAGTTGATTGCCGCTGCGCAGGAGTGGGCGCCACGACTGCCGCTGTTCATCGGCGGCAAGTCGATGGGTGGACGCATGGCAACGCATCTTGCTGCGCAACAGCTCGATGCCCTGAAGGGTGTCGTCGTGTTCGGATACCCTCTTCATCCACCAGGCAAGCCCGACCAACCGCGCACTGCGCATCTACCTTCGATCACAGTGCCGGTGTTAATTGTCCAAGGCGAGCGCGACACCTTCGGTACTCCCGACGAACTACGACCCGTGGTCAAGACGATGACCGCGCAGGTCACGCTTCACGTTGTGGCAAAGGGCGATCACTCTCTGAGCGTGCGTGGTCAGAAACGCGACGAAACGCTCGCCAACGTCGCGGACATCGTCGTCGGTTGGACAAACAACGTTCGAACGTGAACTTGCACCTGCGCGAGGCCAAGCCGAGCGCCCCGCACCCGCGCGAGCGAAGCGAGCGCCCTGCACCCGCGTGAGGCGAAGCCGAACGCCCGCACCTGCGAGCGAAGCGGGCCTAGTCCGCGTATGGCTGTCTGAGATGAATCGGCTTCGACTTCCCCCGCACCCGCAGATTGATCATCTCGACGAAGATCGAGAAGCCCATGGCGAAGTAGATGTAGCCCTTGGGAATGTGCTGCTCAAAGCCTTCAGCGATGAGCGACACGCCGATGAGCAGCAGGAAGCTGAGAGCGAGCATCTTCACGGTTGGATGCCGCTCGACGAATTCGCTGATCGCCGAAGCCGACAGCATCATCACACCCACCGCGAGCACCACGGCGATCACCATCACCGCCAGGTGTTCGGCCATGCCGACGGCCGTGATCACCGAGTCGAGCGAGAAGATGATGTCGAGCAGCAGGATTTGCACGATGATGCCGGCAAACGACGCCGCCACGCGCGTGCTGCGCTCGCCTTCGTCGCCTTCGAGCTTGTCGTGGATCTCGTGCGTGCTCTTGGCGATCAGAAACAGCCCGCCGACCAGCATGATGAGATCGCGCCCGGAGATCTCGTGGCCGAACGTGGTGAAAAGCGGCGCCGTGAGCCGGATCACCCACGTCAGCGACCAGAGCAGCCCGAGGCGGATGAACATCGCCAACGACAGGCCGATGCGCCGCGCGCGGGCGCGATCCTCCTGGCGCACCTTGGCCGACAGGATCGAGATGAACACGATGTTGTCGATGCCGAGAACGATTTCGAGGATCGTCAGCGTGGCGAGCGCGATCCAGCCTTCGGCGCTCGCGGTCCACCCGAACGCACTGCTGAACCAGGCTTCCATCGACGCGATCTACGACGCGCGCGGCGCATACTCGCCGATTTCGGGCACGTCGGCGAGCGGCCCCCAGGTGTCCGGATCCTGCCAGATCAGCGTCGCCAGATAGAGCGCAACATCCTCGGCCGGGTAGATCGCGGCAATCGCCCGCGCCGCCTCGGCCAGGCGCTCCTTGGTCGGCGGTTCGAGATCGCCGTCAGAGATGAGGCCGTTCTCGTGAGGGATGCCGAGCGCATCGAGAAAGCTGCCCATCATTGGCCGCTTGCTCCGCAGATGAAACGCCACCAGCAATCGCGCCGCCACGATCTCCGACACGCCAGCGAGCGACGTGAGATAGCGCGACTTCTTCTCGCGGGGCATCGTCTGCACGCTCTTCAGACGGAACTTGATTCGCTGCGCGATCGAGATCATCGCCTCGGCCTGCTCGGCCGCGGCGTTCTCGTCCTGCCAGAACGCGTCGGCCGCTTCCATCTTGCGTTCGGACGAAAGCTTCTTCCACAACTGCGACGGACGCGGAATATCGGGGAGAGCGGCTTCGGGCATAGTCGGTTCGAGGTTCGACGTTCGAGGTTCGACGTTCGCGGTTCAAAGCAAGGTTCGAAGTCTGTGACCGTCGAACCTCGAACCTCGAACCTCGAACCCCGAACGTCACCATACGTTAACATAGCGCCCATGCCCACTCTGTCGGTCGAAGGCTTCCCTCCCGTTGAAGTCGAGTCAGGTAAACGTCTGGTGCTGGCGATCGAGCAGGACGCCGGTGTCGACATCCTGCACGCGTGCGGCGGCAACGCGCGATGCACCACGTGCCGGGTCGAGTTCATCAGCGGCGAACCCGCGCCGATGACGCTCGCTGAGAAGACAAGGATGGAAGAGAAAGGACTGACCGGTGTGAGGCTCTCGTGTCAGATCGTCTGCGATCACGACATGACCGTTCGCGCGATCAGTCGACTGACGGGAAGCGGACGGCCGGATCCGGGCAAAACACCCGAGCCTACGATCCAGCCGCCGCCGGAATGGGTGTGACTACTCGATCGAGATCTTTCGCAGCAGATTGAAGTCCGAGAGCATCTTGCCGGCGCCGAGCACGACGGCCGACAGCGGATCCTCGGCCACCTGCACTGGCAGGCCGGTCTCGTAGCGCAGCCGCTCGTCGAGGTTCTGCAGCAACGCGCCACCGCCGCTCAGCACGATGCCGCGATCGCACACGTCGGCGGAGAGCTCGGGTGGAATGCGCTCGAGCGCATCGCGCACGGCCTGCACCATCATTTTCACGGGCTCGGCCAGCGCCTCGCGAATCTCGTTGTCATTGAGTGTGATCGTGCACGGCTTGCCTTCGAGCACGTGCCGGCCCTTGACTTCCATCTCCTTGCGCTTGACCAGCGGCGATGCCGATCCGAGCTCGATCTTGATCCGCTCGGCGGTGCGCTCGCCGATGAGGAGATCGTGCTCGCGCTTCACATACTGCGCAATCGCATCGTCCATGGCGTTGCCGGCCACGCGCACCGACTTGCTGTAGACGATCCCGGCGAGCGAGATCACGGCGATGTCCGTCGTCCCTCCGCCGATGTCGACGATCATGTTGCCGGCCGCTTCAGTGATCGGCAGTCCGGCGCCGATGGCCGCAGCCATCGCTTCTTCGATGAGGTGCACCTCGCTGGCCTTGGCGCGATAGGCGCTGTCCTTCACGGCGCGCCGCTCCACCTGCGTAATCTCCGACGGCACGCCGATGACGACGCGCGGGCGGACGAAGCTCTTGCGGCGGTGGGCCTTCTTGATGAAGTAACCGAGCATCTTCTCCGCGGCTTCGAAGTCGGCGATCACCCCGTCGCGCATCGGGCGGATGGCGGTGATGCTTCCCGGGGTGCGTCCCAGCATCTCCTTGGCGTCGAGGCCGACCGCCTCGATCTGGTCGTTGACGTTGTTGACCGCGACAATGGACGGCTCGTTGAGGACGATGCCGGTCCCGCGCGCGAACACGCAGGTGTTGGCCGTACCCAGGTCAATCGCCAGGTCGTGGGAGAAGAAGGACAGCGCGCTCAGGAACATCGTGTGGACCCTTTTTCCTCTGCAGAAGCAGTGAATAGATAGATCGTTGGCACCAGTGCCAATGGCAAGGAGTGTGCCGCACCAGCGCACTTTGGCGCGGCGCTGCCTCGGCCGTAATCTGCACGCGATTGCCCGGGACGCTCGGAAGACACAGCAACTTGGATGTCGCCGGGTTGACACACGAAATCTCAAAACCGTTATTCACATCACGGTTCCCAACCGGGGATCGGCTATATTTCGCTCACTCGAGTAGAGGTTCTCATGAAGAGCGCCGCCCTTCTTTTGATCTGCGCGCTGGTCGTTTTCCCGGCACGAGCCCCGCTCGCGCAGGAAGGTCACCCGTTGACCGGAACCTGGTCGGGCGACTGGGGCGTTGGCGCCGCCAAACGCACGCATATCACCATGGTCATGGCCTGGGACGGCACATCGATCACCGGCACCATCAATCCGGGTCCGGATGCGATTGCGGTTCCCGCCATCGCGCTCGACGTGACCACCTGGACCATCCGTTTCGAGGCCGACACCAAGGACGGTCGCATCGCCGCCGAAGGCCGCATCGACGACATCGCCGCCGCGCACCGGACGATCGCTGGCACATGGCGGCAAGGCACCACGAAAGGCGATTTCAAGCTGACGCGAGATTGAGATATGCCGTACGTAGGGGCCACCTTTAGGTGGCCCGGAACTCTGATCGTCGCGATTCTAATCGCCGTCGCAACGCTGCATGGACAACGTCCTGCGTCGGCGACCTACGACGGCGAGCGACAGATCCGTCTCGAAGGCAGTATCACGCGGATCGACTGGGTCAACCCGCGCGCGTTCCTCTTCATCGACGTTCGCGACGCGAGCGGCACTGTGGCCAACTGGGCAATCGATATCGGCAATCCGATCGAGCTCGAACGTCAGCAGTGGAGGCGCAGCGCGGTTCGGCTCGGTGATGTCGTTGTCGTACAGGCGATGCCTGCGCGCGGTCCGGCACGTCAAGCACTCGCTCGATCGGTCATGCTCGGGGCCTCTCGAAAGCAGCTGTTCACGTCGCCGACTGTGCGTGCGGCGGCGCGACACGCGCCGACCCCGCGCTGGCCAGATGGACAAGTGCGGCTCGGTCCACCTCCCGGACAGAAAGGCTATTGGCGACCGGCAGGCGCGAAGGCGCTGGTGGAGTCGAGCGCGGCATCGGTGCGCATGAACGATGACGGGTTGCTCGCGAATCTCTCCGACGCCGATCGCGTCGCTCCCTTCCAGCCCTGGTCGAAAGCGGTCTACCTCCATCGCCAACGCACGCTGCTCAAGGACGACCCCATTGCCCACTGCATGCCGCCGGGTGGTCCGCGGCAGTTCATGTCGCCGAATGGATTTCAGTTCGTCGAGCAGCGCGAGCTCGGTCGGATCCTCGTGCTGCTCGGCGGAGGCAATCGCAACTGGCGAGTGATCTATGCCGATGGCCGCGCGCAAGGCCAAGCCGCCGAAGCCGTGCTGACGTTCTACGGCACGTCGGTCGGCCGCTGGGAGAAAGACACGCTCGTGGTCGACTCGATCGGGTACAACGAGCGTTTCTGGTTCAGCAACGGCGGGCTTCCCCACACTGAGGCGCTGCACCTCACCGAGCGATTCTCGCGACCCGACGTCGACACGTTGAAGTACGAGGTGACGGTCGACGATCCGCGCACCTACACGCGGCCATGGAAGGGCGGTTGGGACGTGGCGTGGGTGGCAGGCGAGGACATCGAGGAGTACTTCTGCGAGGAAAATGCGGAAGCGACGTTCGTACGTTGATGACAGGAGAAAGCCAATGATCCGTCCCGCGCGTCGTCTCGCGGCTCTTTTCATCTGGTCGTTGTGTGCGGCTCCTCTGGCCGCGCATCATTCATTCGATGCGGAGTACGACTCCAACAAACCGATCACGGTCACCGGCGTGGTCACGAAGCTCGATTGGGCCAACCCTCACGCCTTTGTCTATCTCGATTCGAAGTCGTCTGGCGGAGAAGTCAAACGTTACAAAATCGAGATGGGTCCACCCTACGCGCTGGTACGCGGCGGTTGGAAGCGCGACACCTTGAAGATCGGCGATACGGTGACAGTCGAGAACGCTGCGCTCGCCAAGGACGGCAGCGACTCCGCGGGCTCGATGCCGACCACGCAGATGCGGCTGTCGAGTGGGCAGAAGCTGACAATGAGGTGAAGGTGCAGAAGCGGCTGACGCGCTGGTTTCCGCCTTCGCCAAGGCTATGGCGGACAGCGCTCTACGTTGTCGTGGTTGTCGCGCCATCCCTGGTCTTCGCGCAGGCGAAGCCGGGTCAGCCGCCGTCGACGGCGCCGGCGAATCTCCAGACGCCGCGATGGCCGAACGGGCGCATCAACCTCGGATCGACTCCCGATCAGAAAGGCTATTGGGAGATCAGGCCAGGGCTCGGCGGTGTTCCTCGAGCGGCCGACATTCCGTTCCAACCGTGGGCACGTGCGCTCTCGGAGTATCGCGGGTCGCGCACCGATCTCTATCCACCACTCGTGCACTGCAAGCCGGCTGGCGGTCCCGGTTTCTTCAACGCTCCGGGTTTCGAGATCGTCGACGTCCCGGACCAGCAGCGGATCTTCATCCTCAACATCGCCGGCCCGCACTCGTGGCGGGTGATCTACACCGATGGCCGCACGCATCCTGCCGATCTGCGACCGACGTATCTCGGACACTCCATCGGCCGCTGGGACGGCGACACGCTCGTCGTCGACACCGTCGGCTTCAACGAGAAGCAATGGATCGTCGGCACGTATCCGACGACCGAACGACTGCACATGACCGAGCGCATCCAGCGTCCTGATGTCCGCACGCTGTCGTACGAGGCCACGATCGACGACCCCGGCGCCTACACCAAACCGTGGGGCGTCAAGTGGACGATCTCGGCAACGTCGAAGTCGTCGTGGATGCCGGGCGGAGAAACCTTCGAGTACATCTGTCAAGGCGACTGATGAAAGTGGAAAAGTAGAAAGTGGAAAAGTGGACAAGTCGATTCGTATCCGCCTGTTGACGTCGTCCGTTCTGCTGATCGCGCTGAGCGCGGTTGCGTCGAGCCAGGCCCCCAAACAGGTGGACGCGGCGCGACTGACGGGTGCTGATAGCGACACCGGCAACTGGGTGATGTACGGCCGCACCTACGACGACCATCGTTTCAGCCCGCTCACGAAGATCAACGAGCAGACGATCGGACAACTGGGCCTGATGTGGAGCCGCGAGCTCGGCACGACGCGCGGCCTGGAAGCGACACCGCTGGTCGAGAACGGCGTCATCTACACCACCGGGTCGTGGAGTGTGGTCTACGCGCTCGACGCGAAGACGGGCAACGTCCGCTGGATGTACGACCCGGCCGTTCCGCGCGATCGCGCGTTCTTCATCTGTTGCGACGTCGTCAATCGAGGCGTGGCGCTGTACAAAGGCAAGGTCTATGTCGGCGCGCTCGACGGCCGGCTGATCGCGCTCGACGCGCAATCGGGAAAGCCCGTGTGGAGCGTACCGACCACTGATCCAAAGCAGCCGTACGCCGTCACCGGCTATCCGCGCATCGCCAAGGACATGGTGATCATCGGCAACGCGGGTGCGGAATACGGCGTCCGCGGCTACATCTCGGCCTACAACGCCGACACAGGAAGAATGGTGTGGCGCACCTACACCGTGCCTGGCGATCCGTCTCGCGGCTTCGAGTCGAAGGCGATGGAGCAGGCGGCGAAGACGTGGAGCGGACAGTGGTGGACCGTGGGTGGCGGCGGCACGGCGTGGGAAGGCATCGTCTACGATCCGTCGCTGGATCTTCTGTACTTCGGCACCGGCAATGCGACCGCGTGGTACCGCGACCTTCGCGGCAAACGTCAAGACGACAACCTGTATGCGGCGTCGATCCTCGCCGTGCGCGCCACCAACGGCGAGCTGGTGTGGCACTTCCAGACTGTGCCCGGCGACAACTGGGATTTCGACGCGACGCAGCCGCTGGTGCAGGCGGATCTCACGATCGGAGGCCGACCGCGCAAGGTCATCATGCAGGCCTCGAAGAACGGCTTCTTCTACGTGCTCGATCGTCAGACCGGAGAGTTCATTTCAGGCACACCCTTCGTGAGTGGCATCACGTGGGCCAAGGGACTCGATCCGAAGACCGGACGGCCGATCGAATCGCCGACCGCGTACAACGGTTTCCAGCCGGTCATCGTCTCGCCCGATCCAGGTGGCGGGCACAACTGGAATCCGATCGCGTTCAGCCCCGCGACCGGTCTGGTGTATCTCGCGGCAAAGGACGGCACGAACGCACTGCATGCGCCCGACAAGCAATGGAAGTACAACCCAAAGGACGGCAACGTCGGCGCTGACGCGCGCTATGAAGGACCGCTCCTCAAGAAGCTGATCTCAATGCCGCCGCCGACCGGCGAGCTGCTGGCCTGGGATCCCGTGAAGCAGCGCGCCGCGTGGCGCGCACCCTACCCTGTTCTCGAAGGCGGAGGCGTCCTGACGACGGCGGCGAACCTCGTGTTCCAGGGTCGCGCCGATGGCATCTTCGCCGCCTACCGCGCGAACGATGGCAAGCAGCTGTGGCAGTTCGATGCGGGAACCGGCATCATGGCAGCGCCGATGACGTACTCGGTCGACGGCGTGCAGTACGTATCAGTCATGGCCGGTTGGGGCGGCCCGACTGCGACGTTCAACGCACCGAATCACGGCAAGATGAAGCCCGGGTATGGACGCATCCTGACGTTTGCGCTGGGAGGAAAAGCCACGGTGCCCGTTCGGGCATTCGGTCACAGCGGTCCGCCAACGCCAGCCATCACGATAAACGCGTCACCGCAGATGATTCACGATGGACAGCTGCTCTACACTGCGAACTGCGCCCAATGCCACGGCCTCGCGGTCGTGGCCGGCCCGCTTCCGGATCTTCGCTATGCGACCCGTCAGGTGCACGAGCAATTCCAGGCCATCGTGTTGGGCGGAGCGCGTTCGACCCTCGGCATGCCCTCGTTCAAGGATCTGCTGACCGCAGATCAAGTGAAGAACATCCAGGCGTACGTGCTCTCCCGAGCCGCGGAAGGATCGAAGCCAGCCAAGTAGGATTCAGGACGCAGGAAACAGTACGTAGAGGCCGCCTTTAGGCGGCCTTTCAGTCGTCAGCGTTCACGACACACCGAGGCACAGAGGCACCGAGACAGGCGTTCGCTCCCCTTCGGAACATGACCCAGGCTGAACTTCTTTCGGAAGTCGTGGAAACGTTCCGCTACGTTCCCCGACCGTCGCTGTCGGAAATCAGGTTCCATAAAGACGAGTGCGCCCACTGCGAGATGACGGCCAAGTTCCTGGCGGGCTACACGGAGCCAGCATTACCTGCATCGGCGATTCGCTGGCTCTGTGACGAGCTGTCGTCCCTCTCTGCAGAGGCTACGCGTTGGCTGTTGCCCTCGTATTTGCGTCACGTCCTGACCGATCCAATTGAGATGGAGCGACCGATCGAGTTTCTTATCTACAACATCAGTCTCTCTCCCAGCGACGAGTTACAAAAACGCTTGTCGGGGCTGAACGATCGACAGGTCGAGTGTCTTCGAGCGGTCATCGACTTCTGGTGTCGCGACGAACATTGGGGCGATTACTGCTCCGAAGAGCTCGAGCGCGCAAGAACCGTCTTAGCGAGGACCCGCTAAGAATGTCGAGGCACTGTGCCTCGGCGCCTCGGTGTCTCGTGCCGCCTAGTCTTCTGACTTCTTCGGCCGCATATTCGACGCGAGGATTCTCTTCCGCAGCCGAATGCTCTTTGGCGTGACCTCCACCAGTTCGTCGTCGTTGATGAACTCGATGGCTTGCTCGAGGCTGAGAATGCGCGGCGGGATCAGACGGATCGCCTCGTCGGCGGTCGAGGCGCGCATGTTGGTCTGTTTCTTTTCCTTGGTGACATTCACGTCCATATCGCTGGGCCGTGAGTTCTCGCCGATGATCATTCCCTCGTAGACGGTGGTGGCGGGCTCAACGAAGATCTCGCCTCGCTCCTGGAGGTTGTAAATCGCGTACGCCGTGGCGACGCCCGTGCGATCGGCGACGAGGGCGCCGGTCGAGCGCGAGGGGATCCCTCCGTGCCACGGCTCCCACCCCGCAAACAGGTGGTTCATGATGCCGGTGCCCTTGGTATCGGTGAGGAACTGCGAGCGGAAGCCGATCAGACCGCGTGCCGGAATGCGGAACTCGAGACGCACACGCCCGCTGCCGTGGTTGACCATCTTCGTCATGACGCCGCGGCGCGTCCCCACCTGGGCGATGACGACGCCCTGGAATTCTTCCGGCACGTCGATGACCAGATCCTCGACCGGCTCGTTGCGCACGCCGTTCAGCTCCTTGGTGACGATGTCGGGCCGGGAGACCTGGACCTCGAACCCTTCGCGGCGCATCATTTCGATCAGGATCGACAGCTGCAGCTCGCCGCGGCCGATGACCTTCATCTGCTCGGGCGACTCGGTGTCCTCGACCCGCACCGATACATTGCCGAGCAGTTCGCGGGCGAGCCGATCGCGAAGGTTGCGTGAGGTGACATACTGCCCGTCCCTGCCCGACATCGGCGACGTGTTGACGCCGAAGATCATCGACACTGTCGGCTCGTCGATGGCGGTCGGCGGAATGCGCAGCCGGTGCTCGGTATCGGCAATCGTTTCGCCGATGGTGATGTCATCGATGCCCGCGAGGCAGACGATGTCGCCGGCGGCGGCCTGCTGGATCTCGATCCGTTTGAGGCCGTCGAACGCGAACAGCTTGGTCACCTTCGTCTGCTGCTCGCTGCCGTCCAGCTTCAGCACACTGACCGGATCGTTCAACTTCACGGTGCCGTTGAAGATCCTGCCGATGGCGATGCGTCCCAGGTAGTCGCTCGAGTCGAGATTGGCCACCAGCATCTGCAGCGGCGCAGCCGGATCGCCCTTCGGCGGCGGCACGTACTCGACGATCGACTCGAAGAGCGGGCGGAGGTTCTCACCCGGCGAGCGCAGATCCACGGTCGCCGTGCCGGCGCGGGCGTTGGCGTAGAGGACTGGGAACTCGATCTGGTCCTCGGTGGCATCCAGATCGATGAACAGGTCGTAGACCTCGTTCAGCACCTCTTGCGGCCGCGCATCACCGCGGTCGATCTTGTTGAGCACGACGATGGGCGGCAGCCCACGCTCGAGCGCCTTGCGCAGCACGAAGCGCGTCTGCGGCAGCGGTCCTTCCGACGCATCGACGAGCAGCATGACGCCGTCGACCATCGACAGCGTGCGCTCGACTTCGCCACCGAAATCGGCGTGGCCCGGCGTATCGACGATGTTGATGAGGAGATCCTCGTAGTGCACCGCGGTGTTCTTGGCCAGAATGGTGATGCCGCGCTCGCGCTCGAGATCGGTGTTGTCCATCACCCGGTCGGCCACCTGCTGGTTGGCGCGGAAAGCCCCGCTCTGCCGCAACAGCGCATCGACGAGCGTGGTCTTGCCATGATCCACGTGCGCAATGATCGCAAGGTTGCGCCGATGAGGATTGGCCACCTGCGAGGCCTTGCGGTGGGAAGACATCTTGCCAGTATAACCGG
>Ga0075434_100000539_pt1 | contig 28823 bp, 14 predicted proteins | sample RhiMethybrSRZTD3_FD_75298 | JGI IMG/M metagenome (GOLD analysis project Ga0075434, IMG submission 75298) | Populus rhizosphere microbial communities from Tennessee, USA - Rhizosphere MetaG P. TD hybrid SRZTD3 | ecosystem: Host-associated > Plants > Roots > Rhizosphere > Soil | place: USA... | reverse complement strand
TCGGCGATGCGATCGCGGATCATCACCAGCATGTTGCGATACGAGGCCACATCGGCGGTATCGGACAGTCGGCCTCGCCCGGGCACAATCCACGTGCCACCCTGCGAGCGATACTCGGCGACGGCGAGATCGAGGATGTGATTGAGCCCGTCGATGACGCCCTGAATCGTGCCGCCTTTCGCCGTGTCGATGAGCGGATAGCTGATCGTCGAGAACAGATCGCCAGCCGCGATCACTTCCGAGTGGCGGAAGAACACGAAGCTGTCGCCGTCGGTGTTCGCCGCCTTCGCGTAATAGAGGATCACCGGCTCGCCGTTCACATACTCGGACAGCTTGTGGAACTCGTCGAAGAACGTGTCGACTGGCCACGCCGCTTCGGGCGCGGGCGGTTTCTTGTCGGGCGGCGTGCTCATCGCGGCCAGCACGCCTTCGTGCGCCACGATGGTTGCCGCCGTCCCGAGATCGCGCGCGGCGCCGCCGAATCCGGCCGCGCCTCCGGCGCGGCGGAAGTTGGCCGACGCCGACAGCTTCTCGTTCCCACCAACGTGATCGGGAGCCGCGCTCGTGTTGATTACGTAGCGCATCGCGTGTGCCGGTGCCGGTGATGCGACCACCGCGTTGAAATATGGACTCGACCAGCTTGGAATCCCGGGGCAGTTGGCGCCGAAGCACGTATTCGTCACCGCCGGGTTCACCACCGCCTTCGACAAGTCGCTCAGCGCAGCCAGGATCTTGTCGGTCATCTGTGCTGTACCGCTGTTGACGACCGCAATGCCATCCCTGCCGACGGAGGCGGTGATGTTCGTGCCGTCGGCGACGAGCAGATAGATGTTTCCCTGCACCGGCAGCACGTGCACCTGCCCGTCGCGCGGGCTCTCGTCGGCGATGCGCTTGGCGACGTCGTTCGCCGACTTCGACACGGGCACAGTAAGCGTGTTGAGCGCCGCCGACCCACCCATGACGTTGCGGTATTCGGGATAGATCGTCTTCACGCCGCCGCGGACCGGCTCGAGGGGAATCCACGACTGCGTCTTGATGAACTCGCCGATGGCGGTGTTCTGCCCTGGGAGGAAATGCGGCACGTGATGGCGATCGCGTCCGCCGTTCTCGGCAAACGACGAGCCGCTGCAATTCTCGGTGGCCGGTCCGGCGTTTGGATCGTAGGTGTAGGTGATCGACAACACGTACGGCTCGTCCAGGTAAATCGGATCGTCGACCACTTGCAGGATCGAGAGCATGTCGTCATGCCGCGTGATGTACTCCGTCATCGTCAGCATGTCGGAGGTCTGCGGACCCCCGCGACGCAAGTAGCCGTCCTTCAAGTGAGTGGTCGTGACCTTCAACGTCTGGCCGATCCACTCGCCCGTGGAGAATCCGCTCCAGCTGTGCGGCGCCCACGCCGGCGGATGCGGACGCCCGTCCATGAAGATCGGGCGGTCGAGCGATCGCATGAACTGCAGTCGATAGCCGACGATCTCGCGCGAGATCGGATCGAGATCCTTGAGGATGCGCGCACCGCCGACGCCGCGCCACTGATGCGGCGCCGAGTGCGGCCGGCACTGGTACTCGGGCGTGCCCCAGATCGACTCCGGGGTGGTGTCGGCGCGGAGTCGGCCGGCTTCGTTCAACGCGAGGCCGAGATAATCCGCGAGCGGCGGTTGTCCCGGATCTTCGGCGCTATCGAGCCGCCACTCGCCGGCGATGTCCGGCGGCCGCCCACCGCCGCCGAACTGCGCGGTGACGCGAATGTTGATGGACGCAGCGGCAACAACTGCGAGCGCCAGCGCAGCCGTCCGCGTCCGGTTCCGTCCGATCATTCCGTTTCCGTGATTCGCTGGACGCATATGTCGTCCGCAGATTATGCGATCACCCGCTCGCGTTGTCACGAGCCACGAAGAGCCACGAAGAACACGAAGGACACGAAGCGCACGAAAAACGCGAAGGTTGCCCCATTTCTTCTTCCTTCCTTCGTGATCTTCGTGCTCTTCGTGGCTGATCTTCGTGATCTTCGTGGCCCTAGGACGTCGAGGCCGCGCGGCGCCGCTCCATGAGGATGCCGAGGAGCACGAAGGTCGCGATGACCGGCATCGTGCGAGGGGTGGCAGCGATGCCGATGCCGACGATCGGCGCGAACACGGCCATCGCCGACCAGATCAGCAGCATCACGAGCACCAGGCTCAGCTCGTGCCCTCGAAAGTGTGGCGCGCTGCTGCGGCCGATCTGTAACGGCGCGATCGCGAAGAGGACGACGGCCTGGATCGCGTAAGTCATCCACGCCGGGATCGGTGGCCAATCGAAGCGGAGACGCAGGAGATCGACCAGCAGTTCGAGGCCGGTGTGGTGCGCGAGGATGTACGCGCCGCCCCAAATGAGTGTGACGACGACATACCCGCCGAGACCGAGAACGAGGCATAGGCCCATATAGAGAAACCAGGTAAACGCGGAGGCGGCGACCATCGCGAGCGGCGCGGCAAGAAGGTCGCGCGCGAGCAGCGAGAGCGCCACCCGCACGACGGACTGCCAGAACCACAAACGACCGCGCGCGTCGGCCTCCTCCATGAGATCGCCGACGGTGGAAGCCGCATGGTCGGCCGGAGCGACGAGCGACAGCAGTGCTTCCGCGACCCGATCTCTACGCATACACACCTCCGGGCAGGACCAGGCCTTTCAAGAGCCGCTGATAGGCGCGTTGGGCGCGCGCGACGGCACGAACACCGCTCGCCGTCACCATGAAGTAGCGCTTCGCGCGCCCGCCGCGGGCGGGCGTAGGATCGCCGTGCGTCGACCTGACCAAGCCCTTTTCTTCGAGCCGGTCGAGGGTCGTGTAGAGCGCGCCCGGCGCGGGCTCGCGCTCGGTACACGTCGCGATCTCGCGCCGGATGGTCACGCCGTAGGCATCGTCGCCCAGACGGAGGATCGCGAGCAGCACCACCTGTTCGAATTCGCCGAGCGCAGGCGTCGCCGCCATTTAGCCTACATTGTAGTTTCTGAGCACAGGGCGGAGTCAAGCGAAGAGCAGAGGCCACGGAGTTTCAACACGGTGACCACAAAGATCACGGAGTGCGGGTGGCTACCGGCCTACGGCGCGATTAATGCCTCACGGCCGTAGGCCGGCAGCCACCCGTTCTCTGTGGTCTCTGTGATCTCTGTGTTGAAACTCCGTGCCCTCCGTCTTCTCTCTGTGCCCTTAGAACGTCAGCGTCGCGTTGAAGCGGGCGAGGCGCGATCCGAGAATCGCAGTGGGATCGAGCCAGTTCGCGCCGTTGTTCGAATAGAGATACGTCTGCTGATACGTCGTGGTGGTGTTGGAGTTGAACAGATTGTAGAGGTCGACACCGACGTCGAGCCGGGTTCCCGCGAAGCGAAGGATCTTCGCGAAACGCATGTCGACTTCGGTCCGCCGCGTGAGCGGATAGAGCTCGCTCGGCGCCAGCAGGTTCACCGTCGTCGTCTGCGCGGCGGAGGCGCCGGCCGGCAGTCGGCCGAGCAGCGTCTGGACCACTGTGTTTGGCAGCTGGTAGTTGGCCGCCAGCGACGAGCCGTTGCTGGCGTTCTCGCTCGCGGTCGTGCGCGCCGATCGGATCGTCGAGCTGACCTGCACATCGACCTTCGGGAGGCGATACGACGCAAGACCGCGGAACGTCGTCAGCCACGGCTCGGTCACATCGCACGCGTCGACGCGATTGGACCCGACCAGCTGCGGACGCGCGGCCCACAACGCGCACAAATTGCGCACGCCTCGTCCCGTCGACGTGCCGGCCTGCAGCGTCAACGCGTTCTTGAGCCGCGCCGTGCCGTTGACGTCGATGCCGTGCCAGTACGCGGTTCGCGCGTCGCCGGCGACGTTGGTCTCCTTGGTCTGGAAGTCCTGCACGCCGCGAGCCGCGGCGGCCGGCGTGATGGCCACGAAGGTGGCGGTGCTGCCGGCATTCGGCAGATTCGGATTGCTGGGCACAGGCACTGACCACTGGTCGTAGTCGGTCGCGCCGACGAGGCTATTGTAGGTCACGAAGAAATTGCCCCAGGTGCGCCGGTTGTATCCGACTTCGAGCGACACGCCCGGATAGAGCTCGCGCTGCACCGAGCCGCCGTAGCTCCAGTTGTACGGCCGGATCCCGAATCCATGCAGGATGGACGGATCGACCGTGGCCACGTTGGGATTCAAGTTGCCGAAATTCAAGTTGCCGCCGACGAGCGCACCGCAGACGTCGCCGCCGGTGGCCGAGGCGTTCTGCGCCGCGGGACTCAGTAGATCGCAGTCGACCAGGAAGTTGTGATTCGAGTCGGTCCACGAACGGTTGTTGACCGAGCGGACGAAGTTGGCGCCCGGACTCTGCGACGAGTAGATGCCGTCGGCGGTTGCCGCTGAGAGATAGCGGCCGGCGCTCGCTTTCAACGCCGTCTTGCCGTCGCCGAACAAATCGTAGGCGAGGCCAAAGCGCGGACTCAGATCGTGGTAACCAGAGACGCTGACCGTCCGATCGAATCGCACAGGATTCACGTTGAAGCGCGTGGTCTGATCGGTGCCGTTGTGTTCGGCCGGCGCCCAGCTATAGACGTAGTCGTAGCGGATCGCGCCCTGCACGGTCATCCGGTTGCGCGTCCACTGATCCTGCAGGTAGATGGAATGCGCCACCGCGCGATTGGCGTTCTCCCACTGCTGCGACAGCGTGTAGTTCACCGCGGTCGGACACAGATTGATTCCGTCCTGCGCGACACACGACGTCGCCGTCGCGGGGTTCGCGGCGTTCGACGCGTTGAACGAGTAGCGCATCAGGCTGGGATTCGTGTAGTTCACCCAGTCGTACTTCATCTCGGTGCCCTGGTATCCCAGCTTCGCGCTGTGACCGCCAGTCACGTACGACCACGCGGCGCGCCAGTTCCACGACACCGTGTCGTATTCACCCCACCCGTAACCGGCGCGGTACGAGATGTTCGGACGGCCGTACAGATTGGAGGCCTCGGTGACACCGACGAGACCCATCGGCGAATCCGGCGGCATGTAACCCGAGCCGATGATGCCGTACCAGAACCGCGAGATCGCCGCGTCGATCAGGTGTCGGTTCGACACCGGTGAGGTGTAGGTGGCCTGTGTCAGGCTGACCGGACCGCTCTGATATCCGGGTCCCGCTTCAGGGGCTGTGGTCTCCGAACCAAACGGCGCACCAATCCAGCTGCTGCCGCGCACGCGGCAACCATCGGCGCTCGTCGTCAGCGTCGACCCGAGACATCGGTACTGAGGCTGATAGGAGTACGTCACGCGATTACGCGGCGTCACCTGTCCCGTCAGTCGCCCCGAGAAATCGAGCTTCGATTCGGTGAACCGGGTTTCGATGTTCGGCTCGGGCGCGTACAGCCATTTCGAGTTGTCACCCAGGTTGCGATTGGGTCCGAGGCCTCCCGCCACCACCTGCGCGATGCCGACGGAACGGAAGTTCGCGTAGAACCAGAGCCGATCGCGCTGAATCGGACCGCCTATCGCCGCGCTGCCATCCCAGTTCTTGCGCACGGTCGGCGGACTGGCGATGCCGCGGCTGCGCAGCGCGTCGGTGACGTTGTTCCCCTGGAACCGCGACGTCGTGCCGCTCATGAAGAAGTTGCCGTTGTAGGCATTGCCGCCCGACTTCGGAATGATGTTGGCGATGGGGCCACCGGTTTCGGATTCGCCCAGACCACCACCGACGAGCACCTGCATCTCCTGCGCGTTGGAGACGTCGAAGGCGAACTGCGTGACGCTGTTCTGACCGAACGGCCCGTTCACCGAGACGCCGTCGACGAAGACCCGTCCCTCGGTGCTGATGCCGCCGTGCGCCGAGAAGAGCGACATGCCGGGCATCAGGGCGTTGTTGTTGACGCCGGGCTGCACCTGGAGTCCAGGCGTCGCGTAGAGCACGCCGCCGTAGTTGCGCGTGATCGGCAGCGCGTTGATCGTCTCCTGATTGACGACGGTTTCCCGGCGCGTCGTCTGCGTGTCGACGACTGGCGATACACCAGACACCGTGATTGTTTCCTGCAGCGATCCCACGCGCAGGTCGGCGTTGATGGGGATCACGCCCTGGCCCGAGACCGTGATGTTGTCGCGCTTGACCGCACTGAATCCCGTGAGCGAAAACGTCACGCTGTAGGTTCCAGGCGGAAGCGTCACGATGCGGTACTGCCCCGTGCCATCGGTCACCGCTGTTCGCGACTTCTCGGTGAGAGAGGGGCTGGTCGCCTCGACGGTGACGCCGGGCAGCACACCGCCCGATGAATCTCTGACAATGCCGGCAATCGTGGCCTGCGCGCGCGCAACCGATGCCGAGAGCACGAGCAATACCGCCGCAGTGAGTACGATCTTGATGACCTTCTCCATCGTGCCTCCGTTTTCGCCCGCCCCGATCGTCAAAAAATGCGCTGATGGCGCGCGGATGTGGTGACATCGCCGCGCCATCTTTGCGCTCGATAAATGCGACTGACGTATATGCCCGCGGAAGCGCGGTGTCAAGAACCTAAACAGGTGCCCGATTCGAAGGCGTGTCCGGTGTCGCGCGCGGTCGCTCGCTCCCAGCCGAGGACAGCGACGTGCTCGCCGGATTCGAAGAACTCTCTTGCCTCGAATTCATGCACATCATCGGACTGCGCGACTCCATTGACCTCAAAAGGTGCGTGGCAGTACGGTACGAGTGTTCAGGAGAACAGCCATGACGACATGGATTCGAAGCATTTCACTAGCAACTGCCCTTGCATTCGTGGCCGTCGGCGCCAGCGCGGCGCAGGGCACGGGCGATACCAGCAAGGACGCATCGAAGAAGACGGGCACCACGGTGAGTTCAACCGCAAAAGCGGCGGGCACCGCCACTGCTGATGCTGCGAAAGCCACAGGAAAGACCGTCGAGAAGGGGGCCGCTGCGACAGCAAAGGGGGCGAAAGCCGTTGCCAAGAGCGATGCGGTGAAAACAACGGAGAAGACGACAGCGAGCGCAGCCAAAGCAACCGAGAAGACCACGACAAGCGCGGCCAAGACCACCGCGAAGGCCACGACGGGCGTGGCGAAGACAACCGCGAGTGCAACGAAGTCGACGACCGCGACAGCCGCAAAGGGCACGACAAAAACAGCGGAGGCAGCGGCCGGCGGCGCCAAAGCGACAGCAACAGGCGCGAAGAAGGTTGGCACCGGCGTCAAGGGCGCGTTGACCAAAGACAAAGACGGAAAAGACGAGAAGAAGCCGACCGACAAGTAAAACGCGGTTACGGCTGTCTCGACTGAGGCGGTGCCGGCACGATGCCGGCGGGCAGAGGCCAGTTGCCATCGTAGGGCGGCCAGTTCGGCACCGCGAGCTCCGGCGGCGGATAGAACATCGCCGTGTAGATGGTTCTGATCTTCTGCTCGTCGATCATGAACCACTCGCTGAACACGTTCCGCGGCGTCGGCGATCCCGGGCGGCGAACGAACACTGCAATCGCGAGCGCGACCTGCGCCTCTTCATCGACCAGTGGAATTCGTCGCGCCACCACCATTTGACCGTTGAAGTTCTGCAGGCCAGACACGCAGTCGTTCGACGGCGCGGGTGCGTTCGGGGCCGCCGGTGGGTTTGCCGGCGTCACCGGCGGAAGGAAACGCCCCGCCGGCGCCGGCGTGCCGTTCTCGACGCGGCCGCAGCCCTGGTAAGTCAGCGCAACCGAGCCATCGTGCGAGGTGATCGCGTCGAAGTAGCTCTCGACGATCCGCGTGAGGCTGGCGCGATCGGACCGCTTCTCGCGCGGAACGACGCGATCGGCCGGCGGATTCTTGGCCAGGTACTCCGGATTGTGGAGATTCGCGGGCGGACGTCCGGGCTGCCGCGCGCCATTCAAGCCGGGATCGTTTTCACGCGCGAGGAACCATTCGGCCTCGGTGAGCTGGCGGTTCTCCACTCGCACACGAGCCGTGACGATCGCGGTCGCACTGCCCTCTTCGACCGTTCCGTAGTAGGCCGCCTGGCCAGTGGCCGCATCCAGATACCGCCGTTGCACCTTGCCGAGACCGGTCACGGTCTTCCAGACGCCGTTGCCGGGCCGTACGTTGATCGCGTTCTCGGTTTGACGGAAACCGACGACGAGCGGCGCCGCGCTCGGGTCGTGCTTGATGACTGCGGTCAAGTACTGATCGAGCATCGTCCGCAGACAGCTTCGATCGCAGGCCGACTGCGCCGACGCGGGGCTCGCGGCGACGAGCATCACGAGCCACACACATGCAAGCCACGGCAAGTACCGAGACATCAAGTCCTCCTCCGGCGGCAACCGAACGCGGGGGAATCATCACACGAGGGAAACACCCCGTCTACTCCCGCACTACAGACCTGAGATCTTCAGCCTGCCGGTTCTGAGCGCACGCGCTTTCATGATGTAGAAGATCACCGGCGTGATGATCAGCACGTGAATGGTCGAGGTGATCATCCCGCCGATGATCGGCGCCGCTATCGGCTTCATCACGTCTGACCCTACACCTGTGCTCCACATGATCGGTACGAGGCTGGCCATGACCACGGTGACCGTCATCAGCTTCGGACGAAGCCGGAGCACCGACCCCTCGATCGTCGCGTGGAGCACGTCATCGAGGGTGATGGATCCGCCTTGTCGCAGGCGGGCGTCCAGTGCCTCGTGCAGATACACGACCATGACCACGCCGGTCTGCACCGCCACTCCGTAGAGCGCGATGTAGCCCACCCAGACGGCCACCGAGAAGTTGTAGCCGAGCAGCCACTGCAGAATGACGCCACCGGTCATTGCGTACACGACCGAGAGCATCACGATCGTCGCCTCCGATACCGAACGGAACGTCATGTAGAGCAGCAGGAAGATGATGAAGAAGACGACCGGGATGAGCCGCTTCAACCGCTCGCGCGCACGCAGCTGGAACTCGTATTGGCCGGTCCACTGCAGCGTGTAGCCCGCGGGCAGTGTGAGCGTGCGTGCGATCGCGGCCTTCGCTGCATCGACATATCCGCCGATGTCGTTGGTGTCGGTATCCACGTAGATATAGCCGGCGAGCTGCGCGTCCTCATCGCGCACCATCGCGGGACCGGTCGTGAGCGTCACGGTGGCCAGCTGCCCAAGCGGCACATTCGCGCCGGTTGGCGTCTTGACGAGCACGCGCTCGAGCGCCGGCAGGGTGTCGCGGAATTCCCGCGCGTAGCGCACGTTGACCGGATAGCGCTCGCGCCCCTCGACGGTCTGCGTGATGTTCTCGCCGCCGAGGGCCGACTGAATCACTTCCTGCACGTCTTCGATGGTGAGCCCGTACCTGGCGATGGCCTGACGATCGATGCCGATGTCGGTGAAGTACCCCTGCGTGACGCGTTCGGCGTAGACGCTGCGCGTGCCCGGCACGGTCTGCAGCACGCGCTCGATTTGCTGTCCGATCCCCTGAATCGTGGTGAGATCGGCCCCGAACACCTTGATGCCGACCGGCGTCTTGATGCCGGTGAGCAGCATGTCCAGCCGGTTGCGAATCGGCTGCGTCCACACGTTCGGGAATCCCGGGAACTGCAGCGACGCGTCCATCTCGCTCTGCAGCTGCGACAGCGTGAGTCCCGGACGCCACTGCGCGCGCGGCTTCAACACCACGGTCGTGTTGACCATGCCCATCGGCGAGTTGTCGGTCGGCGTGGTGCCTCGCCCCACCGTGCCGAAGACTTGAGCCACTTCGGGCACCTTCTTCAGCAGGCGGTCTTGCACCTGGAGCAGCCGCGTTGCCTCGGTGATCGACATGCCGGGCGGTGCCGTGGGCATGTACAGCATCGCGCCTTCGTACAACGGCGGCATGAACTCGCTGCCGATGACGAAGAGCAACGGAATGGTCAGCGGCACGACCGCGAAGTTCACGACGAGCGCGGTCCATTTGAACCGCAGCGCCAATCGCAGGATTGGTTCGTACAGCCACGCAAAGAATCGCGAGATCGGATTGGCGGATTCGGGGCGCAAGCGCCGGCCGCGAATGAACAGCACCATCAACACCGGTACGACGGTAATCGCGAGAAGCGAGGCCCAGACCATCGCCGACGTCTTCGTCAGCGCCAGCGGCCGGAACATCCGGCCTTCCTGCGCTTCGAGCAGGAACACCGGCACGAACGACACGATGATGATGGCGAGCGAGAAGAAGATCGCGCGGCCGACCTGTTTGGCAGCGGCCGTGATCGCGCGCGGCTGCTCGTCGTAGGCGAGCGGCTGGCCTGGCTCAGAGACGTGACGGTAAGCGTTCTCGACCATCACGATCGACGCATCGACCAGCACGCCGATGGCCAGCGCCAGCCCGCCGAGCGACATGATGTTCGAGGTGGCGCCCAAGTAGTACATCGGAATGAACGAGGCCACGACGGCGACCGGCAGCGCCAGGATCGGCACCAGCGCGGAGCGCACGTGGAAGAGAAAGATCAGGATCACGAGCGACACGATGACCGCTTCTTCGATGAGCGTGCGGCGGAGCGTCGCCATCGACTCGTTGATCAGCCCGGAGCGGTCGTAGGTGGGAACGATCCGAACGCCGGGCGGCAACGCGTGTTGCACGTCGTGCAGCTTCGCTTTGACGCGCTCGATCACGCGCAGCGCGTTCTCGCCGAAGCGCATGACGACGATGCCGCCGACGACTTCGCCCGTGCCGTCGAGCTCGGCGACGCCGCGGCGGATGTCGGGACCGAGCACGACCTCGGCGACATCGCCAACCCGAACAGGTGTGCCGCGTGCATCCGCGCCAAGCGAGACGGCGGCGATGTCATCGGTCGATTTCAAATAGCCGCGGCCTCGCACCATGTATTCGCGGCCCGAGAACTCGAGCAGCCGACCCTCGACCTCGTTGTTGCTCGATCGAATCGCCTGCACGACATCTCTCACCGACTTGTCGTACGCCGCCAGCTTGTTCGGATCGAGGTTGACCTGATACTGCTTCACGAAGCCGCCGATGCTCGCGACTTCAGCCACACCATCGACCGACGCCAGCGAGTAGCGGAGGAACCAGTCCTGTACGCCTCGCAGCTCGGCGAGATTGTGCTGTCCCGAGTCGTCGACGACGGCGTACTCGAACACCCAGCCGACCCCAGTGGCGTCCGGACCGATCGTCGGATTCATGCCCTCGGGCAGCCGGCCGCGTATGCCCTGCAAGTACTCGACGACGCGGCTGCGAGCCCAGTAGATGTCGGTGCCGTCCTCGAAGATGACGTAGACGTACGAGATCCCGAAGTCCGTGAAGCCCCGAACGGTGCGCACGCGCGGAGCCGACAGCAGCGCGGTCACGATCGGGTAGGTGATCTGGTCCTCGATGATGTCGGGGCTGCGCCCGCTCCATTCAGTGGAGACGATCACCTGCACATCCGAGATGTCGGGCACCGCGTCCAGCGGTGTGGCCGTCATCGCCCACAGGCCCCATGCCGTCAGTACGACGGCACCGGTGAACACCAGGAAGCGGTTGTCCGCGCACCAGTCGATGATCCTGCCGATCATGGCGGTCCCTCTGCGCCGCTATTGCGCGGCCATCGCGAACTGCTTACGGGCAATCTGCCGGCCGCCTCGGGTGACGGTCACCGTCACGTCCCATCGGCCGGCCATCAGCACCTGCGCCGGTCCGCGATACACCCCGCCGCCAAGATGCGGCAGCTTGGTCTCGCTCCGCATCGCCGGCATGTTCATCGTCGGCATTGCGGGCATGAGCTGCTGGACAGCCACCTCGGCATCGACCACCGGCTGGCCTGATGCGTCTTTCACCGCCACCTCGAACGTGTTGACGCCGGTCTTCGGCGGATCGGGCTGGGAGCGGAAGACGATGTCGACGTTCGAGCGCGAGGAGGAAGCGGCAGCGTCGATATGCGGCGGTGCGGTGTAGTTCTGAATCCCGGCGCGCAGCTGGCTCTCCGAATCGAGAAAGAACGTGGCTCCGGTGGCGACCTCCTCGCCTTCGGCGAGACCGTCGACGATCTCGATGCGATCGGAGAGATGACGCCCAACCTTCACCGGCCGCGGCGTGAAGACGCCATCTCCCCGCGACACGAAGACGATCTGTTGCGCGCCTGAATCGAGCACCGCGTTCGAGGGCACCGTCAACACGATCGCGTGCGTGCGCTCGATCTCGACGTTGGCGAACATCCCGGGTTTCAGTCGTGTGCGCGGATTCGCGAGCTGGAAACGAACCTTGACGGTTCGCGTGTTCTCCTGCACGAACGGATAGATGTAGATCGCGCGTCCGTCGAACGACTCGCCGGGATAGGCGTCGAGCGTGACGGTGGCGCGCTGACCGACCCGCACCTGCGCGATCTCGCTTTCATACACGTCGGCTTCCACCCACACCACGGAGAGGTCGGCGATCCTGTAGAGCGGCTGGCCGGCGGTGATGTGCATGCCTCGAACGACCGGCTTCTCGAGGACGTACCCGCTGACGGGCGAGCGGAAGGTCATGGCTTCTCGAGGCGTGCGCGCCTCTTCAATCGCGGCGATGTCATCCGACTGGATGTCCCACAGAACCAGCCGCTGTCGCGCCGCCTCGACCACGCGGCTGGCATACTCGCGGGCATCGGCGATCGTCGAGTCTTTGATCTGATCGCGGGTCTTGAGCGCGAGGAGATACTCGTTCTGCGCCACCAGCAGATCGGGGCTGTAGAGCGCGAAGAGCGGCTGGCCTTTCTGGACGAACTGGCCCGTGTAGTCGACAAACAGATCTCGAATCCATCCATCGAGCTTGACGTTCACGTCCGACTGACGCGTCTCGTCGTACCGAACACCGCCGGTGGTCCGCACCACGCCAGCCATCGTCTCGCGCATCGCGGCAGCGAGCCGCACGCCGATCAACTGCTGCCGCTGAGAACCAATGGTCACGTCACCCCGAGCGACATCGGCCGTCGGCGCCGCTCCCGCATCCGTCCTCGCCGCCGCAGCCGGTGCCGGGTTCATCGACTGTTGATCCCGCGGCCGAAATCGATCGCGAAGCGCGAATGCGGCCAGGGCCAGCGCACCGATGGCCACAATGCCAAGCGCGATTCCAAGCGCCGTTCGAGCCCTTGTGCCCATGGCTACCTCACCTCGTCCTTCGGCGCCGCAACGAATGGATTGACGATGTCGGTTCCGACTGCACGGGCGAGATCGGCAAGCGCGAGCTCCCGATCGGCGAGGGCACGGAAGTAGGTCAGTTGTGCATCGAGCAACGCCCGCTCGTTGTCAACGACTGCGAGGAAGTCCCCCCGATCGGCCTGATATGCGACGCGGGAGATCTCGAGCGTCTGCTCGGATTGAGGGACGACAGTCGTGCGCAGCAGCGCGGCGCGCTGGCCAGCGGCAACGACGCGTATGTAGGCCTCGTGTACGTTCAGACGAATCTGCCGCTCCAGGTCATGGACGTTCGCCAGCGCCGACTCCACATCGGCGACCGCCTCGGCTTTCTTCGCGTCCAACGCTCCTCTCGACCACGGCGCGTTCGGCCACGTCATCCCGACCGACGCGGTCCACGCGCCGGCTTCGCGAGGCATCAGCATGTAGCCGCCGCCGACGAAGAAGTCCGGCTTGTAATCGCGGGTGGCCACGCTCACTGCGGCGTGCCCACGCTCGACGCCAAGCGTCGCGGCCTGCAGCTCCGGCTGATGATCGAGCGCGATCCGCTGCAGTTCCGCCGATGCCGGCAACGTCAGGGCTTCACGTGGCTCATCGAGCGCACCAATCGGCAACTCGGGATCGCGATCGAGCAGCGTGTTCAGCCGCGCCGCGGCCACGGCCTCGGCCTCCTCGTGCATCACCAGGTCGTCGTGAAGCTTGGACATCTCGGTGACGGTTTTGAGCACATTCTGTTGAGACCCGCGGCCGGCGGCGTACTTGATCGTCGACGCCTCTGCGAACTGCCGCAGCAGCTCGACACTCGCAAGGTGGATATCGATGGCGCGGCGCGTGACGACGAGATCGGCATAGGCGCGCATCACGTCCCTGAGCACGTCGCGGGCCTTCACCGCGATGGCGGTCGAGGCGATCTCGACGTCCGTCTCTGCCACCCCCGCGCGAAGCTCGCGCTTGCCTCGGCCCGGCAGCTGTTGCTGGATCGTGAACATGTACATGTTCGTGTTCAGCGGATTCACGGTGGTGATTGGCCACTGCCAGATCTGCGCCTCGAATGTTGGCGGCATGAGGAATCGCTGCTGGGCGGGACGTTGCCGCGCCGCGTCGTATTGCCGTCGGAGCACGACGAGCGACGGATTCCGGCTCAGCGCGTCATCGAGCGCCGACCTGAGCGACAACGGGGGACCGGCGTAGACCCGTTGCGTGATCCCGTGAAGATGCTCGGGCGATTGCGCACGAGCGGGCCGCTCCGCCATCGACACCAGCAGCGCAATGCACGACAGACACACGACGTATGAACGCATGACCCCTCCTTCCCAGACCCGCAGAGGCACACTCGCACCAGGCGAGCGCGCGATGCGACGCGGACGGAAGCGGTCAGATCAGCAGCGACGATTGCTGAATGTAGATGGGAACGGTACGAAGAGTGGCGGTGACGAGGAGCTGGCGAAGCGAGCCGAGTAGCGATCAACGCCGAAGACGGCGACTCCTGGAGCGACGGCGAGATGCGGGTTGTGCTGCGCCGAGACGACGCCGCGCGACGCCGAGGCTCGCTCGCCGGCCGGTTGCGACACAACACAGCACGCCCCGATCGGCGCGGAGGCCACCGTGCGTTCGCCGCAGCATCCATGCCCGCGCTCGCCCACCGACGGCGTGCTCGTGCACGCGACTGCCGGCGTCGAGGCGACGGCAGACGCCACGACACACGTCAGCAGAAGTGCCAGCACGCGGACCATGACGCGTTTCATTTGAGCGCTGAATTCCAATACTACTGCCTCAGCACGGGTGGTGCCAGAACGACAGCCATACGCATCGCGGCATTTCGCGAACCGAACCTGAGATTGTGCGAGTTTTTCGGCGCGTGCGGGGGAAACCCCGAAACGCCGGGCACTGTCCGGGATCGCTGCTGCGCAGAATCGGCGATGAATTCGGGGAATCCGCCATGCGAATTGACCGCCCCTGCGGAACCGCGTATAACTCGCCACCTCGGGCGGGTCGGGTAGCATCTGCACCTGCGCAGTCATATCGCTGCACGGGACGCAGAATTCTTGGGAGGTCTTCATGACCACGCGTGCGTATTCATTTGCCTTTCTGCTGTGTACAGCGATCCTGCTGGCGCCGGGCATCGTCCTCGCGCAGTCGTCCATCGCGGGTGTCGTGAAGGACACATCCGGTGCCGTCCTTCCAGGCGTCACGGTCGAAGCGTCGAGCGATGTGTTGATCGAGAAAGTCAGGTCGGCGGTGACCGACAACAGCGGTCAGTACCGGATCGTCGATCTGCGGCCGGGCACCTACGTGGTGACGTTCACGCTGCCCGGTTTCAACACGTTCAAGCGCGAAGGGCTCGAGATCGCCACTGAGTTCAACGCCACGGTCAACGCCGAGATGCGTGTGGGCGGACTGCAGGAAACGATCACGGTCACCGGCGAAAGTCCGATCGTCGACGTACAGAGCGCGAAGCGTCAGCGCACGCTCGACAGCGAGCTGGTGCAGTCGCTGCCGACGGCCAAAGGCTACGCCGGCCTGATGGTGCTGATCCCGTCGATGGTGCAGAGCAACGGCGGCGTACCGAATGTGCAGCTGAGCCCCGGCATGGTGGTGTTCGGCGGACGCGGCGGACGCGGCAACGAAGGTCGCGCGCAGGTCGATGGGTTGAACACGGGCGCGTCGTTGAACGGCGGCGGCGTCTCGGGTTACCGCCAGGACGTCGAGAATGCGCAGGAAGTCGCGATCACAACCGCGGGCGGACTTGGAGAAACCGAGGTCGGCGGTCCGACGATCAACATCGTGCCGCGCGCCGGCGGCAATACCTTCAAGTCGCACGTGTTCTTCACGGGACTCAAAGGCGGCATGCAGGCCAGCAATTTCTCCGACTCGCTGAAAGCCGCGGGCCTGCGCACACCGGCGAAGACGAACTACATCTACGACACGAGCTACTCGCTCGGCGGTCCCATCAAGCAGGACAAGATCTGGTTCTACTTCCTCGGCTACTACCGCGGCAGCGAGAACACCATCCCCGGCATGTTCTACAACAAGAACGAGTGGGATCCGACGAAGTGGGGCTACGTGGCGGACACCAGCCGGCCGGCGCTCTCGGGTGGGCGTGGTCCGCTGCAGCCGGCGCTGCGTATGACGTTCCAGGTGTCGCGCCGCGACAAGTTGAACGTGTTCTGGGACGAGCAGATCAGCAACAACAGTCTCGGCGCAGGCTCGGCCACCAGTGCTCCTGAAACCGGCGGGCGCAATCACGGATGGCAGCGCGTGCAGCAGGTGAAGTGGACGTCGACGGCGACGAACAAGCTGCTGCTCGAAGCGGGCCTCGGCACCTATCTCTCCAACTGGAACACGCGCGAGCGATACGCGACCGACTCGCCGCTCTCGGTGGACGCACGACGCAACCTGATTCAGGTGAACGAGCAGTGCGCCGGCACGCAGCCGTTCGACGCCTTCGGTCGCGGCGGCACGTGTGCCGACAACGGCAACATCGCCGGCCTCACCTATCGGAACCAGGCGGCATGGAACGCCGACTGGATCGGCGCGCACACCTGGAATTCGGCGGCGACGTTCGTGAGCGGCGCCAACAGCCTGAAGATCGGCTACCAGGGCGCCTACCACGCGGACAACCGCACGCAGGAAGGCGGCACCAACGATCTGACCTACCGCTTCAACGAAGGCATTCCGAACCAGCTGACGCAGCGCCTCGAGCCGTACAAGACGTTCTCGCGCGTGCGCTACAACGCGCTCTACGTACAGGACCAGCTGACGCGCGGCCGCATGACGATGAGCGGCGCGCTCCGTTATGACCACTCGTGGAGCTATTACCCCGAGCAGTCGATCGGCGGTGGGGGCGTGCGCTTCCAGCCGACGAAATTCACGTGGGACCGAACGACCGGCGTCATCGGCTACAACGACATCACGCCGCGCATGGGCGTCGTCTACGATCTCTTCGGCACCGGCAAGACGGCGATCAAGTTCAACGCCGGCAAATACCTCGAAGCCGCGGTCAACGGCAACGGCAACTACTCGGCGCTGCTCCCTAGCTCGCGCATCGATCTCACGCAGTCGCGAGCGTGGACCGACTCCAACGGTAACTACACCCCCGACTGCGATCTGACGAGCGGCGCCTCGCAGGATCTGCGCGCGGGCGGCGGCGACGTCTGCGGTCCGTGGGGCAATCCGAACTTCGGCAAGGCGGTGGACGCCAACGGCAATCCGATCTACAGCCTCGGCTACGCGGAGAAGATCCTCAAGGGGTGGGGCACTCGGCCGTCCGACTGGCAGATCGGCTTCACGCTGCAGCAGGAGATCCTGCCCCGCGTGTCGGTTGAAGTCGGCTACGCGAGGCGATGGCTGCAGAACTTCACGGTCACCGACAATCTGTCGGTCAGCCCAAGCGATTTCGATCAGTTCAGTCTGGTCGCACCGTCGGATCCGCGGTTGCCTGGCGGCGGCGGCTACACGGTCAGCGGCCTCTACAACGTGAAGAACGAGAAGTTCTCGGTCGCGCCGAACAACCTGCGCACCTACGCACCGGACTACGGGACGATCACGCAGGTCTACAACGGGTTCGACGTCAACATCAACGCGCGGATGCGGAACGGCGTGCAGCTGCAAGCCGGCACGACCACCGGCCAGCGCGTCACCGACTACTGCGACGTGCGCGGCAAGCTGCCGGAGCAGACGGGCGGGTTCTCCACCGGGAGTGAGGTGGCCGCATACAGTCCGCTGAATCCGTTCTGCCATGTCGCCCCAGGCCTGACCACGCGGTTCACGAGCGCCGGCACGTATACAGTGCCGAAGATCGACGTGATGGTCTCGGGCACGCTTCAGAGCTCGCCGGCCGAACCGCTGCAGGCGAACTGGACGGTCTCGAGCGCGATCGTGGCGCAGACATTGGGACGACCGCTCGCGGGCGGCACGCCCAACGTCACCGTCAACCTCCTCGCGCCGGATCAGATGCGAGGGCCGCGCGTGAATCAGCTCGATCTGCGCGTCGGCAAGGTGCTGCGGATCGCGCGCCAGCGCGCCACGGTATCGGTCGACATGTTCAACGCCCTCAACGCTGACACGGTGTTGACCTACAACCAGAACTTCGCGCCCGGCGGCGCCTGGCTCGTGCCGACGAGCGTGCTCACCGCGCGCACGGCGAAGATCACCGTGCAGTACGACTTCTAAGCCACGAAGGACACGAAGAACACGAAGGCCAAACCTTTGCTCACTCGTAGAGGCGGGTCCTTGGACCCGCCTCTACCGGCTGTGAATGTCCTGCAAACGTCGTGATTTCCTATCCCTGAGCGGCCACGCCGCATTGGGACTCCCGTTGCTCTCGCTTGCGTCCTGCACGCGACGCGACTCCCAGTTGCCATCGCCAACGGCTCGCTGGCAATCGCTGATCGCGTACCTCGAGAAGGAGATCCCGTCGCTGCTGCAGCGCGCGCCCGCAACCCCTGGCGCCGCGATGGCGCTCGTCGCCGATGCGAAGCTGCTGTGGTCGCGCGGATTCGGGGTGAAGGATCGCACGACGAACGCGCCGGTGGACGCCGACACGGTGTTCGAGTTCGCTTCGGTCAGTAAGACCGTGTTCGCCTACGTGGTCATGAAAGCGTGCGAGAAGGGCATCCTCGATCTCGACACGCCGCTCACGAAGTACACGCCCGAGCGGGTGCTGATCGGCGATCCTCGACTCGATCTGATCACGCCGCGGCTCGTGCTGTCGCACCGCACGGGCTTTCAGAACTGGCGCGCAAAAACCGACCCACTGAAGATCACTTTCACTCCCGGCGCAGGGTGGGGCTATTCCGGTGAGGGGTATTACTACCTGCAGTCAGTGCTCACGCAGGTGACTGGCCACGTCGACTCCAACGACTGCAAGACCTACGACGATGGCCTGCGAGTGTGCGCAACCGACTTCGATGCGTACATGCGATCGAACCTGTTGATGCCGTTCGGCATGACGACCAGCGGCTACATCTATCGCGACGGTATGGCGAGGCCCCATGACGAGAAGGGGCGCATGCTCGCCGACCGGAAATCGACACGCGTCGATGCGGCGCGCTACGGATCGGCGGGACAGCTGCACTCAACGGTGCACGATTACGCGAAGTTCCTCATCGAGATCATCGCGCCGAAACCGCCCGATGCGTACCGCCTGAATGCGGCTTCCCTGCAGGAGATGCTTCGTCCGCAGATCAAGGTGTTCGGACCCATTTCCTGGGGCTTGGGGTGGGCTATAGAGCAGCATCCAGGCATGGGCGACATCCTCAACCACTCCGGCGACAATCCCGGATTCAAGACGATGACCGCGGCATCCGCGCGCCGACAATCGGCGTTCATCATCGTGACCAATGGCGACCGCGGCTTCGACGACATCATCAGGCCAATTCTTCGGAGCGGCCCGATGCGCGAGTTCCTGCCGGTCACCGTTTAGCCACGAAGAACACGAAGGTTGAGCCACGAAGACACGAAGAAGACGAAGCTTAGACTCCTTCGTGAACTTCGTGTTCTTCGTGGCTGTGACATTCCTGCGACAACAGGGTGAGTCGATGCGCTGACGTAAATACCGTGTCCCGGCTTCCTGGTATGGCTCTTATAGGAAGGTCGGTATGCGTTCGACGCTGTTCGTAGTGTCCGGCTTCAGTCGGACCGTCTTCATCTGTCTCGCCGTCGTCTCGCTGACAACGGCGTGCACGCAGACATCAGCACAACAAGCCAACACATCTCAGGGCGGGCGCCGCGGCGGGGGACGCGGCGGCGGGCGCGGTGGAGCACAACCGGTCGTCGTCGCCATCGCGAGGCGGCAGGATGTGCCTGTCGAGATCTCCGCGGTCGGGAACGTGGAAGCGTCGAACACTATCGCCGTTCGGTCGCAGGTCAATGGCGTTCTCGAGCAAGTTGGGTTTCACGAAGGCGACTTCGTGAAGAAGGGCGCTGTGCTTTTCACGATCGACCGACGGCCGCTCCAGGATGCGCTCGATCAGGCACAGGCCAACCTGGTGCGCGATCAATCGCTGGTCAGTCAGGCGGAAGCGCAGCTCGCTCGTGACAATTCGACCGCCGAGTACCAGGTTCTCAGCGCTCAACGTCAGGCGACGCTGGTTGAAAAGGGCATCGTGCCGCGGGATACCGGCGATCAGGCGCGCTCGCAGGCGGACGTGTCCGCTCTGACGGTGAAGGCGGATCGCGCCGCCATCGACAGCGCGAAGGCACAGCTCAACGTGCAACAGGCCGCGGTTGCGGCGGCTCGCGTGCAACTCGAGTACTCCGTGATTCGCTCCCCCATCGATGGCCGGACGGGAGACCTCGCGGTCAAGCCTGGAAACCTTGTCGCCACCAACACGACGCAGTTGATGACCATCGTGCAGGTCGAGCCGATCTTCGTCACCTTCGCCGTGCCAGCGGTCCATCTGGCCACGATCAAAGCCGCCGCCGGCGCAGGCCGCCGGTTGAAGGTGATCGCCGTGCCGCAGGACGGCGACCCTCACTCCGTTGAAGGGGAGCTCACCTTCTGGGACAACGTGATCGATCCCTCCACCGACACCATCAAGCTCAAGGCAAGCATGTCGAACAAGGACCACCGTCTGTGGCCCGGCCAGTTCGCGCGTGTGACTCTCGAGCTCGACACGCTCCCGAATGCCACGGTCATTCCTCAGCAGGCACTGCAGATCGGTCAGGACGGCGCTTTCGTCTTCGTCGTCACCGATCGGTCGACGGTAGAGCAACGGCCTGTCACCGCCGGGCAGCACGTGGGCGACGACGTCGTCATTCAAAAAGGGATCGACCCAGGCGAACGCGTCGTCACTGAAGGCCAACTCCGCCTGGAACAGGGCACTCGCATCCAGCGTGCCGACGCGAATGGAACCCCGTCGGCCGGACGTGGTGGACGCAGTGGCCGCGGCCGTCGCGGCGGCGACGCCGCAGGTGGCAACCCCGGGCAATGAACGTCTCGGCGATCTTCATCCGTCGGCCCATCGCCACCAGTTTGTTGATGGCGGCGATTGCGATGTTCGGCGCGATCGCGTATCGCGGCCTTCCCGTCAGCGACCTGCCGGCGGTCGACTATCCCACCATCAACGTTCAGGCCAGTCTTCCTGGCGCCGATCCCGCGACCATGGCGTCGACGGTCGCCAGCCCCCTCGAACGCCAGTTCACGACGATTGCCGGCATCGACGAGATGACCTCGTCCAGCAGCGCGGGCAGCACTCAAATTACGCTCTCGTTCGATCTCGATCGCAACATCGACAGCGCCGTCGTCGACGTGCAGACGGCCATCGCCGCAGCGATGCCGCTGCTGCCGTCGACGCTGCTCGCACCACCGTCGTTCCGCAAGCAGAACCCGGCCGACCAGCCAATCCTGCAGCTCAATCTCACCTCCGACACGCTCTCGATGTCGGCGGTCGATGAGTTCGCGGAAAACATCCTCGCCCCGCGGATCTCGATGATTGATGGCGTCTCGCAGGTGCAGGTGCAGGGTGCGCAGAAGTACGCGGTGCGGGTGCAGATCGATCCCAACAAGATGGAGGCGCAGAAGGTCGGCATCAACGAGGTCGACCAGGCGCTCTCCAACTGGAATGCGAACGAGCCCACCGGACAGCTGTACGGCTCGGCATCAACGTACACGATCACCGCCAACGGGCTGCTCCAGCGACCCGACGGAAACATCCTCGGCACGGCCGAGAGGTTCCGGCCAATCGTGATCTCGTATCAGCAGGGCCGACCCGTCCGGCTCGAGCAGGTGGCGAACGTCGTCGACAGCGTCGAAACCGTGACGCAGGCGGCATGGCTGTACACGAAGAAGGGCCGCCAGCGCGCGATCACGCTGCAGGTGCAGAAACAGCCCGGCACGAACGTCATCGAAGTCACCGACCGCGTGCGCGCACTGCTTCCATCGCTCGAATCACAGCTGCCGCCGTCGGTGCACTTGAACATTCGACAGGATCGCTCAAAGACGATTCGCGAAGCGTTCAAAGACATCCAGGTGACGATGGTGATCACGCTGGCCCTCGTGATCGCGGTGATCTTCCTGTTCCTCCACAACGGATCGGCCACGCTCATTCCAGCGCTCGCCCTTCCCTTCTCGATCCTCGGCACGTTCGCCGTGATGGCGATGATGGGCTACAGCCTCGACAACCTGTCGCTGATGGCGCTCATCCTCTCCATTGGCTTCGTCGTCGACGACGCGATCGTGATGCTGGAGAACATCGTGCGCCACATGGAAGCGGGCGCGACGCCGCTTCAGGCCGCGCTCACCGGATCCAGGGAAATCGGCTTCACCATCCTGACGATGACGACGTCGCTGGCGGCTGTCTTCATTCCCATCTTGTTCATGGCCGGCATTCTCGGTCGTCTGTTCCGAGAGTTCGCGGTGACGATCACTGCGGCGATCCTGATCTCGGGCGTCGTGTCGGTGACACTCACGCCGATGCTATGCAGCCGGTTTCTCAAGGTGGTGCATTCGAAGGTCGGTTTCGCGGGGTTGATGGATCGCGCCTTCGATGCGTTGCAGCGTGGATACGGCCGCAGCCTGCGTCTGGTGCTGCAGTACCGGTTGGCGATGCTGGTCCTCTTCGCCGTCGTTCTCTGGGCGACGCTCGAGATGTACGGCGTCGTGCCGAAGGGGTTCATCCCCGACACCGACAACGATGCGCTGTTCATCAATCTCAGGGCCGCGCAGGGCACGTCGTACTACGAGATGGTCGACACCACCGAGCGCGTGGCTGGCACCATCAACGGCAATCCGTACATCGACGCGATGATGGCCAACACCGGCGGCGGCAACGCCAGCGGCATGAACCAGGCGCGCGTGTTCATTCAATTGACGCCGCGCGCGACGCGGCCGATGAGCGCGCCGCTCATCGCCCAGCAACTGCGCGGCGTGCTGCAGCGGTTTCCCCAGTTCAGGGCCGGCGTCAACATTCCGCAGGCCCTGCAGATCGGCGGATTCCGCGGCGACAGCAGCTACAACCTGATGGTGCAGAGCGTGAACACCGACGACCTCTACACCTGGACGCCGCGACTCATGGACGCGATCTCGGCACTGCCCGAAGTACAAGACGTGTCGACGAATCTCGAGTCGCGGAGTCCGAGAGTCGATCTGGTGATCGATCGTGACCAGGCCGCCGCGGTTGGTCTCAACGCCTCGACGATCGCCAACTCGCTCAGCGACGCGCTCGGTCCGCGCTGGGCGACGACGCTCTACGGGCAGCGGTCGCAATATCGCGTGCTGCTGGAGCTCGACCCGAAGTATCAGCAGCAGACGGATTCATTGCGGAAGATCGCGTTCAAGACGCCGTCGGGCAACATGGTGCCGCTCGAGTCGGTCGTGTCGTTCAAGGAGACCGTCGGTCCCCAGTCCGTCAACCATCTGGGGCAGCTGCCGGCGGTGTCGATCTCGTTCAACGTGAAACCAGGCGTCTCGCTTGGTCAGGCGGTCGACCGAGTGACGGCGCTCGCCAAGCAGATGCTGCCGGCTCGCGTGACCACCAGCTTTCAGGGATCGGCGAAGGTCTTCCAAGCGTCGCTCGCCAATCTCTCGCTCCTGCTCGTGATCGCGATCGGCGTCGTCTACATCGTGCTCGGGATGCTCTATGAGAGCTACATCCACCCGATCACGATCCTCTCGGGTCTGCCGTCTGCCGGCCTCGGTGCGCTGGTCACGCTCTGGCTGTTCGGCAACGAGCTGAACATCTACTCGTTCGTCGGTCTGATCATGTTGATCGGCATCGTCAAGAAGAACGCGATCATGCAGATCGACTTCGCCCTCGATCAGGAGCGGCAGCACGGCAAGAGTCCGGTCGACGCCATCTACGAAGGCTGCATCATTCGATTCCGCCCGATCATGATGACGACCGCCGCCGCGCTGCTCGGTGCGCTGCCGATCGCGTTCGGCTACGGATCCGGCGGCGAAGCGCGTCGTCCGCTGGGCCTGGCGGTCGTGGGCGGTCTTGCGGTGTCGCAGCTGATCACGCTGTATCTGACGCCGGTCGTCTACACCTATCTCGCGGGTCTCGTGAAAACCAGAAAGATTCCCGCGGTCACGCCAAAACCAGCCACCGCCTAGTCATGAACATCTCCCAGGGTTTCATCCAACGTCCGATTGCGACCAGCCTGCTGATGGCGGCCATCGCCCTGTTCGGCGCCGTCGCCTACCGATCGCTTCCGGTGAGCGATCTGCCCAACGTCGACTTCCCCACCCTGCTGGTGACCGCGCAGCTTCCCGGGGCAAGCCCGCAAACCATGGGCGCCTCGGTCGCGACGCCGCTCGAAAACCAGTTCTCGACGATCGCCGGACTCGAGTCGATGACTTCGGTGAACTCGCTTGGGTCTACGCAGATCACGCTCGAGTTCAATCTCGATCGCAGCCTCGACGGCGCAGCCGTCGACGTACAGGGGGCGATCACGCAGGCCGCACGTCTGCTCCCCCAGGGTATGCCGACGCCGCCGACGTTCACGAAAGTGAACCCGGCCGACCAGCCGATCCTGTATCTCGTGATGCGCTCGAAGACGCTGCCCGCATGGTCACTCGACGAGTGGGCCGAGACGCGCGTCGCGCAGCGCATCTCCCAGGTGAGCGGCGTGGCGCAGGTGCAGGTGCTCGGCAGCCAGAAGTTCGCCGTACACGCGCAGCTCGATCCGCACGCGCTGGCCGCGCGCCAGGTCGGCATCAACGAAGTCGAGAACGCGCTCAGGGCATGGAACGTCAACGTGCCCGCCGGCAACATCATCGGCCCGCATCGCGCCTACACGCTGCAAGCCAGCGGGCAGCTGATGAACGCCGACGAGTTCAAGAGCATGGTGGTCGCCTACCGCAACGGCGCCCCTATTCGGCTCGAGCAGCTCGGTCAGGTGGTCGACGGAGCGGAGGACCCGCACACCGGCTCGTGGTACTACACACCCGACACTCAGGAACGCGCCATCACGCTCGGCATTCAGCGGCAACCCGGCACGAACACGATCACGGTCGCTGACGCCGTGAAGACGTTGCTCCCCCAATTTCAGGCGGAGCTGCCGAGCAGCGTGCACATGGACGTCCTCTACGACCGGTCGGAAACGATCCGCGAGTCATACCGCGACGTGCAGTTCACGATGCTGCTGACCCTGGCGCTCGTCATCTTCGTGATCTTCGTGTTCCTGCGCAACGTGTGGGCGACCGTCATCCCAAGCCTCGCGCTCCCGTTCTCGATCATCGGCACGTTCGCGGTGATGTATCTGCTCGACTACAGCCTCGACAACCTGTCGATGATGGCGCTCATCCTCTCGGTCGGCTTCGTCGTCGACGACGCGATTGTGATGCTCGAGAACATCTATCGCCACGTCGAGCTCGGCGAAGACCCGTTCACCGCGTCGCTCGTCGGCTCGAAGGAGATCGGCTTCACGATCGTCTCGATGACGCTGTCACTCGCGGCCGTTTTCATTCCGGTCCTGTTCATGGGCGGCGTGCTCGGCCGTCTATTCCGCGAGTTCTCGGTGACCATCTGCATCGCGATCCTGATCTCCGGCGTCGTGTCCGTGACGCTCACGCCGATGCTGTGCAGTCGCTTTCTCAGGCGGCCGGGACAAGGTCCGGCTAAAGCCGGACGCTACGTACTGTCGCTCGCCGCGGCGACCGAACGCTACTTCGCGGCGATGGTGGGCTTCTACGACCGGACGCTGCAGATCGTGATGCGGCATCGGCCAGCCACTATCACAGCGGCGGGAGTCGTCCTCGCACTCACGGTCGTGCTTTTCGTGGTCGTACCCAAAGGATTCATCCCGGATCAGGACACCGATCAGATCGCGGTCACGACCGAATCGGCGCAAGGCACCTCGTATGACAACGCGGTCAAGTATCAGGCGCAGATTTCAGACGTCATTCGCGAAAATCCGAACGTCGTCGCCCTGGTGTCGACCATCGGCGGCGCGGCGGCCAACACACTCGGCGCGCCCAACCTGGGCCAGATCGTCACCACCCTCAAGCCTCGCGACGAGCGGCACGCGAGCGTCGACGATGTGATCGAGCAGCTCCGCCCCGCGCTCGCTCGCATTCCGGGCATGGAAGTGTTCATGCAGAACCCGCCGACGATCCGCATCGGCGGTCAGGTGAGCAAGAGCCCGTATCAATACTCGCTGCAGTCCGCCGACGCGCAGCAGTTGTATGCGACGACACGCACGCTGCTGAAGCGGCTGGCCGATGTGCCCGGGATCCAGGACCTCACGAGCGATCTCGAGATCGCAAGCCCGCAGGTCAACGTGAACATCGATCGCGACAAGGCGGCAGCGCTTGGCGTCACGGCCAGTCAGATCGAGAACGCGTTCTACGATGCGTACGGGCCGCGATGGGTGTCGACGATTTACGCGCCGGTCAATGAATACAAGGTACTGCTCGAACTCGGACCGCAATTCCAGTCGGATCCGAGCGCGTTGTCACTGCTGTACTTCAAGGGCGGGCCCGCCACCACCAACACCAACGCCACCACGACGAATGCCGCCCCCACCGCCCCCACCGCCACCGGGCCGCTGGTGCCGCTCGACACGCTCGCCGCAGTGAAGCAACAGGTCGGGCCGCAGACAGTGGATCACTTTGGCCAGCTGCCCGCTGCGACCATCTCGTTCGGGCTCGCGCGAGGCGCCGCCCTCGGCACGGTGCTGTCGCGCGTGAAGACCATCGCTGACGCGTCGCTCCCCGAGGGCGTCGCCGGTCAGTTCCTCGGCGCCGCGCAAGCGTTCCAGGGCGCGCTCACGAACCTCGCGGCGCTGCTCGTCATCGCGGTGCTCGTGGTCTACATCGTGCTCGGCATCCTGTACGAGAGCTACATTCATCCGCTGACGATTCTCTCGGGGCTGCCATCGGCGGCATTTGGCGCGCTGGTCACCCTGCTCGTGTTCCACATGGATCTCAACATCTACGCCTTCGTCGGCATGATCATGCTGATCGGCATCGTCGAGAAGAACGCGATCATGCAGATCGACTTCGCGCTCGATGCCGAGCGGCGCGGTATGACCTCGGAACAGGCGATCTACCAGGGCTGCCTGATTCGATTCCGGCCGATCATGATGACGACGATGGCGGCGATGCTCGGTGCGGTGCCGATCGCAATCGGCTATGGAGCTGGTGGAGAGGCGCGTCAACCGCTCGGTTTGGTCGTGGTCGGCGGGCTGCTGTTCTCCCAGCTCGTAACGCTCTATCTGACGCCGGTGGTCTTCACTTACATGGCGCAGCTGCAGCACTGGCTGCAGACACGACGTGGCGTCGTACGGGAGGTGCCTGCGACATCGTAGCGCAGCCTGCGCAGCCGTTCGGTGTTCGAGGTTCGAGGTTCGAGGTTCGACGAACGTGGAACGTCGAGAACACCGAACATCGAACAGCGAACATCGAACAGCGGCTGCTACGCGTTACGTGCCGATCGTCCGCGATGACGCCCGTTCGCGCTGGACGAGCACGCGCCGCAGAATCTTGCCCGACGGTGATTTGGGAATACTGTCGACGAACTCGACCTGCGCCAGCCGCTTGTAGTGCGCGACATGCGCCTCGACGAAGGCGCAGATTTCATCCGCTGTCGCTGCTTCGCTGGCGACGATGAACGCCTTCGGCCGCTCGCCGCACGCTTCGTCGGGCACCGGGATGACCGCGGCATCGGCGACCTTCGGATGTTTCAACAGCAGTCCTTCGAGCTCGGCCGGCGCCACTTGATAGCCTTTGACCTTGATCAACTCCTTCAAGCGATCGGTCACTTCGAGGAAGCCATCTTCGTCGACGAACCCAATGTCGCCGGTGTGCAGCCAGCCGTCGCTGTCGACCGTCGCAGCGGTAGCCTCGGGGTTGTTCAGGTATCCCTTCATCACCTGCGGACCGCGCGCCCAGACTTCGCCCACTTCGCCGGCATCGACATCGAGCCCCGTTGACGGATCGACGATGCGGCACTCGGTGCCAGACACCACCGCACCCACTTTGCCGGCGCGCACAAAGGCACCGGCGCTGTAGTGCGTCGCGGGACTGGCTTCGGTCATCCCATATCCCTGTCTCACCGTCACGGACAGACGCTGCTCGACAGCTGCGGTGAGCTCGACGCCGAGCGGTGCGGCTCCGGAGAACACCCACTTCAGAGCCGAGAGGTCGTAGCTGTCGACGAGGGGATGCTTCGCGAGTGCCACCGCAATCGGCGGAGCGACGTGAGCGATAGGAATCCGCCAGTCCTGCAGCACACGGAGAAAGACCTCCAGATCAAAGCGCGGCAGAAGCACGGTGGTCGCGCCGCGCATGATGCCGAAGTTCATGAGGACGTTCATGCCGTAGATGTGAAACAGCGGCAGCACACCCACGAACGCCGACAGGTCGGGCTCTTCGATGGCGTCGATCTGCACCAGGTTGGCAACGAGGTTCCGGTGGGTCAGCATCACGCCCTTCGGCAACCCCGTCGTGCCCGATGAATACGGAAGCACCGCAACGTCGTTGGCTGGATCGACGGCAATCATCGGTGGATCGACATCGCTGGCGATCGACGTCAGCGACGGCAGCCCAGGGACATCGTCGATGGTGATGATCTCGATCGAGAGGGCGGCAACGTCGACCGCTTCACGTGCACGCGCGGCGAGTGCGGCCGTCGTGACCAGCAGCTTCACGTTCGCATCGCGCAGTTGAAACGACACTTCGGGAGTCGTGTATGCGGGATTGATCGTCGTGAGGATCGCACCCATGCTCACCACCGCATGGAACACGACGGGATACTCGAGCACGTTGGGCGCCCAGATCGCCACCACATCGCCTTTGTTGACGCGATGCGACAAGCCAGCGGCGAGACAACGCG
>Ga0075434_100000536_pt1 | contig 28971 bp, 25 predicted proteins | sample RhiMethybrSRZTD3_FD_75298 | JGI IMG/M metagenome (GOLD analysis project Ga0075434, IMG submission 75298) | Populus rhizosphere microbial communities from Tennessee, USA - Rhizosphere MetaG P. TD hybrid SRZTD3 | ecosystem: Host-associated > Plants > Roots > Rhizosphere > Soil | place: USA... | reverse complement strand
GGATGCTGCTGCGGGAAGCTCACGTGCACCGAGCGCGCCTGCGTCACCGGCAGCGCGAGCAGCTCCGCGAGCTGCACCACCTTATCGAACGCTTTCGCCCTGTATACCTCGTCGCCGACGATGAGCAGCGGCTTACGCGCATCGACGAGCAGCTTGGCTGCGCGCTCTACTTCCGTCGGGTTTGGACGGACGCGCATCCGCGGATCCACTTGATCGTGCCGAATGATTTCTGCGTTGATCTTCTGGCCTGTATAGTCGGAGTTCCACGTCACGTACGTGGGTCCGTACGGCGGCGTCCACGCCACCTTGAACGCGCGACGGACCGTCTCCGGAATCATCTCCGGACGCCGCGCGCCCCACGTCAGTTTGGTCATCTGCGACGTAACCTGCTCCTGACCGGGCAGCTCCTCGAAACCGTCGCGTCCCGCGGCGTTCGAATCCTCGGTGCGGTAGGCGTAGAAGACGAGCGGCGTCTGTTCCTTCCAGGCGTTGAACATCTGCCCGAGCGCGTTCATCAGGCCGACAGACCCTGCCGTCATGACTACCGCCGGCTGCCCCGAGGCTTTGACGTAGCCAGCCGCCATCGCGGCACCTGGCCCTTCATGCGGCGTCAGGACGTACTGCAGCTGCGGCCGGTTGACGAGCGCTTCATAGAACTCGGCGTCCTCGCTCGCCGAGTTGCCGAACACGTACTTCACCCCAGAGGCGATGAGCTGCTCCGCAAACGCCTCGCCGCCATTACCTTGAAATGTCGTCACGGCATCGGCTGCGGCGGGTAGGTCCGAGGTCTGCGCGAAGCCGTCAACCGCTTCCAGAATGGATGCCGCGGCGGTTGCGGTGACGCCACTGGCCACGAGTCGGCGCACGAAATCGCGCCGAGAGATACCGTTGGAAAGGAGTTGAGCGACGAGCTCTTTCATAGCAGTCCCTTTACAACCCTACTTCGCTCGACCGCGGATTTGCGCCAGGTAGTCCGCCATTGCATTGATTTCTTCCGGCGTCCAGAGCGCCCCTCGGCCGACCATCCGATACAGGGTGCTTTCCCAGGCGCGGCGATCTTGCCGAAGCGCGGTCCACATCGTGGCGGCATGGCACTGTGCGCACTTGCGCTGAACGATCTCTCTGCCTGGACCGGCAGCGGCCGTGACATCACCCTGCGGCTGTTGTGCGCCGGCGCCTTCCGTCGACGCTATCGCCAGGAGAAAGAGGCCAATCGAGAGCGCAAGCGGGCGGAACATCCGCGAGAGCTTACAACAAAATGGTTTCAAGGTCTGGCTGGCTCGACGTGCGTCTTCCGAAGCAACGGCGCAGCCTCCGGCGAAGCCATGAACTTGATCATCGCCCGTGCAGCGTCTGGCTCCTTCGACGTTGTCAATAACGCGACACTCGAGGGGCACGGCTTGTTCAGAACGCCAGGCAACGGCCCCACGTACAGGGTTCCGGGCACGCCAACCATGATGTTGGTCTGCTGGATGCCGACCTCGAAATCGCCGCGCGCGAGGTAGTCGGCGACGGGACCGCCGCTGGTCAAAATCGTCTTCGCTTTCAACTGCTCGGTCAGGCCGAGCCGCGCAATCCCTTCCGCGACATTGGTGCCGCTGCAGCCGCGTGAATAACCGATCGATTTGGCGGCGAGCAACGTCGCCTTGTAGGCCTCCACGGTGCTGATGTCGGGCTTCGGCACGCCGGCGCGCACCGACAAGCCGAGACCGGCAAGCACGAACGGCGTCACCGTGCTGGCGACCGCTTTCCCCTTCTTGACGAGATCTTCAATCGCAGGCGGATTGGCTGTCACGAGGTCCGCTGGACCGCTGGCAATCCTCTGGTCGAGCGCATCGCCCTCAACCTGGATGACGGTCACCTTGTGCCTGCTCGCACGCTCGAAGGCGGCGGCCAGTTCTTTCACGCCAGGCGTCGCACCCTGGTTCGTCAGGATGACGAGGTCGGCCGCAGCGACCGGCCGCGGCATCCATCCCAAGACACTCAACAGGCATGCGGCGGCGAATCTCGCACGCGCTCTCATGGCGGCCTCCTGCGATGATCCCGTACGCGGAATCTGGCTTCTATTTAGATAGGTTGTAACTCGTCGGAACCCAATCGTCGAACGACTCCGACACCCATCCAAAGTCTTCCCAGTCGCGATGCGCTTTCGTCGCGGCTCCATCGAGCAGGCTGCGGTCGGAAAAATACTGGACTGTCACGTTTCCTTCCGCGTCAGTGATGCGAAGCTCCCAGCAGTCGACATCACACTGACGCGTCTCGGTCTGGACGAATTCCCCGTTGAGTTCGAACCGTCGGCGCATGCGCGCGATTATATCGATGCCGGGCGCGGTCACGCTCATACCAAGGTCCGGCTAAAGCCGGACCCCACCGATAATCGGTAACTCTCCGGTGTGGTCCGCCTTCAGGCGGACCTTATGAACGATCCCCGGTGGAGTCCGCCTTCAGGCGGACCTGATCGCTATCGCATGAAGCGCAACACGCCACGCGCTGACGACAACGCGAGCACGTTGTCCGAGAGCGTGACGGTGCTCTCTCCGCTCAGCAGACTCGTGTAGCCGCTCTCAAAGGCCATCGTGGGGCATGCCGCCCGTGTGCACGCGAGCGTGGGACCCGCAGTCAGCGTCTGATCGGACAGCGTGAACGTGCCGCTGCACATGTTGCAGTCCACGCGTGTCGACAGCCGGCCGTCGGCGAACGTCAGCGTGTAGCTGGCGCCCGGCGGCGCGGCCTGGTCTGCCTGACCTGCCGGCTGGATTGACACGAGTGTCCAGGTGCCGGAGATCTGGTCGGCAGTGGGCGCCGGTGAACCCGCGACCGACGAGGGTGACGCCTGCGACGCGCGCTCGGCGCATCCGACAACCAACGACATCATGACGACGAGGAGAACCGCAGGATGAGAGCTTTTCATATCACCAAGGTCCGGCTAAAGCCGGACCCCACCGATCATCGGTGGGTCCGCCTTCAGGCGGACCTAATTATCGCTGTTCATCCGCCGCCGACGTGCTGGTTCGATGAAGCATTCCCTGAAACAGCCCCGCCAGCATGGTCGGCGTGCCGTTCGGGGTTGTATCGGCGAATCGAACCTTGCGCAATCCGTCCTCACCCCACAGCCGTCCAATCGCGAGCAGCAGATCCAAATCGGGACGAATCGCCGCCAATGTCGATGTCTTTGCCAGCTCCAGTAGATCCTGGTAGCTCATCTCGCTCACGTGCACGCTCTGCTTCCCGCGTCTCACGTAGTGGTTCGGAACCGTCACACCGTCGACAAACGCATGGAGAACCCGGCTCTTCCACGCTTCGGACAAACGCGGCACGACACCTCGAAACCACACCGTTCCGAGCAGCTTTCTCACGTCTGCTGCCTCGATCGGCAATGCATCAGAGGCACCATTTCTTGCGAGCGCGAGAGCGACGGGATCCGATCGGTTCATCGCCACGGCGAATTCCCAGAAACTTGAAAACGCGGCCCCGTCGTCCTCCTCCGTCGGCTCGACTTCCTCGGCGACGAAATCCGATTGGTTCGGCTCCTCAAGCGGAGTGGCGGCCCTGACGCCAGGGATAGGCAGAACGGTGATGCGTGGTTCATTCATCTCGAGGTGAAGCACCGGCTGCCCGCCGTCTGCAGCGATCGTCCACTCTATGTCGAGCGGCTGGTGAACACCGGTGTACTCGCTGAGCAACGTGGTCACACCCCATGGCCTGGGTGCTTGAACCGCGCGTACATAGAGAGGTGTATACGGGCTGTCGGGCCGATCGCCCATCGCGGCGGCCGCGAGGTGCCCTTTGATCCTCGCGTCGACGACATTCGACCACTCACCCTGAATACAAATGAGGGAGGTGCCGGCAGGTTTGGTGAAGGCGTAGTACGGATTCTCGCAGCAACTCCGCACCGCGAGTTGCACTTCGGCCTGGCTCGGATCGTGACCGGCCGGCGGATCCAGTTCCGCGAACGCGATCCGGAATCGCCCGTGGCCCGCAAACAACATCGACAGATCGGACGGATCGACCTGTGACAGATCCCAGAGCACATAGATCAATCCACGCAGACTCCTCGCGATCGGCAGATTCATGCGCTCCCAGACGACGGACTGAGGCTGCGGATTCTCGTCCAGATACCCGCGGTCGTTGAGGATTTCCATGAGACGGATCTTTGCGGCGTCGAACTGCGCCACGACCTGCAGCGCGTGGTCGTAGCGACGCTTGTCCACCTCGTGGCGCTCGAAGGACGGACGGACGAAGATTGGCAGCACCAGCTTTCTGTGATGCCGCGCGATCTGCGCCAGCGGAAAGACGGTGCCCGCACCCGTTCCTTTCCCGCCCGTGGCAATCACGACGATGACCGAATGTTGCGCGATCAGCGCTTCGACCTCGGCGCGCGATTCTTCCAATGCCTGTCTGGCGACGTCGGGGCTGTGACGGGCTCCAAGGCGGCCCGTGGTGCGTGGTCCGATGAGCAGCCGTTCTTCCGCCGGCACGTCCGCAAGCGAGAACTCGTTGGTGTCGAGGAACCGCGTGGTCACTGCGGCTCTCAACCGCTCCGCATACGGCGGGTCTGTCTCTTCCGTCACCGCGACGTCGCGTTGAAACAGCGCTTTCAGGGATCGAAGGATGTTGCCGCCGCCGCCACCGGCACTCAAAAGAAGAATGTTCACTTTCCACCTGCCTGTGTGATCCCGGGTGTCAACTGAAATGGGAGAACCACCCACGCCCCGTTCATGTACGGAGGGCCGTTGACGAATGGGTGGTCCCGAAGGACGTGCAGTACTCGCTCGAGGTCGTACTCGACGTTGTGTCTGTGATCCGTCAGGTTCGGATAGCTGTGCCCGGCGCCCGGTGCGATCAGAATGTCGAGCCGAGCCGAACGGGGCGTGAAACGAAGGCGCGAGTGAATGGGTCGAGCGGCGAGATCGGGGCCAATCAGCGGCCGTTCGAATTCCTGAAGGAACCTCTGGCCGAATTGCCGCATCGCAGTGACCGCTTTCGCCCGGTGGCTGAAATAGTCCTCGGCGCCGCGAGTCGCCAGCGCGATGAACGCAAGCAGCGCTGCCCACAGCGCGAAATTGGGCGGGGCGCTGCTGACCGAAGGTGCCACCGTGCTGGTCTCCGTCACGACGCAGGCGTTCCATCCCGCGCGCACGTAGTCATAGCTGGCCTTCGGCACGACGCGTGACGTGGCGGGGTCGACAATCTGAAACCACGATTCCCGTGTGCTTCTTGCCTCGCCCGTGATGCGTTTGGCCACCTGCGTGGCGGTGTCGCCAGGTCGAATCGCGGTGCACCGAAGCGGCTGCGCGACAGCGCTCCGCGCTGCAATCAGCGCTGCGAGGGCGAGCAGGACCACGCGGTAACTCACATGGAACTTCGTCCAGATCGGCGAGCTCATCTGTTTTGATCCAACTGGTTCGCGCTCGTGAAGGCGCAGCGCAAACTCAAGGCATATGCCAGTCCGATCGATTGAACCCGCCTTGGTTTTTTGTGAAGCCAGCCCTAAGGAGGTGTCTCTTCCTGCGAGGATGTCCAGGAGAGAGGTCATCCCAAATCCCAACACTCCTTGGAGCTTGGGATTTGGGATGTGGGATGTGGGATTTCTAATTCGTGGCGCCGCTGCTGACGAAGCGCGCGAAGTCCGCCCACGGATACGTTCGCCCACCGTGGATCGGCGCAATGGTCTGCACGTCCAGTTTCAGCCGCTGCACGTTGTTGTAGAACGTCCGTGCCGACGGCGCCACCATCGTCGGCAGCGACGCGCCTTGCGCCGGCGGCGTGAACAGATCCGCTTCCACGATGATTCGTTCCTTCGGCATGTAGGCCATGAGCATTCCCTGCGCGTGCGCGAGGCCCTGGACGTTGTAGACCTCCATCACCTTCGTTCCGTCGGTCAGTGCGTACTTCTGGCCGACCTTCTCGAACGTGTAGCCTTCCGCGACCTCCTCGGGCGGCGCCAGCGCGAGCCGGTCCGGCTTCAACAGCCACGGCTTCACCGTGAGCACTTCGGCATAGTAGGCGTGATTGTCTTCCTGAAGCACGATCGTCACGCCTTCCTGCGCGACGTAGGCTCGGACTCCGCCGAGATGGTCCCAGTGATGGTGCGTGCTGACGAGATATCTGATTGGCTTGTTGGGAATCAGCTTCTTGACTTCGGCAATCACCGCCAGCGATCGATCTTCGTTGAGCGGCGCTTCGATGACCGTGATGAAGTCCTTGAACTCGACGGCCATGCTCGAATGCGTGCCGCCGCCGATGTACCAGAACCCATCGGCCACTTTCGACGACTCCACACGAACGGGCGGAATCGTCGCGGTGCGGGCTGCGTCCGGAACCGGCGGCGCGGCGTTGGCGGGATTCACCTGCACATTCGCCACCGTCAGACCGAACGAGTTGTGGCCGCCGCTGACGTTCACGCCTTCACCTTCGAGGTCGTCGTCGAGGTCGTGATGCTGATGGAATGTCGTCGGATACATCAGGCCGTTGCCGAAATCCTTGTAGTTAGTGAGCACGAGCTCGTAATACAGGTCGCCAACGACCGGATTCGGGAAGTAGGTCTGGATGCGCTCGACGAGGTTCCTGTCGTTGATCGCGCACTGCACGCGGTACTTGCCGAGGGCCATGAACGACACCGCCCTGATGCGTCCCTTCCCCTGTTCGTTGCGCGTGATGACGATCGGGTTGGCGCCGGGAGCGAGCGCTGCCTTCAGGCAGCCGTGCGGGGTCAGCCAGATCTCGAGCTGCCGCTGCTCGGCGTCGGCAGGCGCCGGAACAACCGTGTTGCCGTTCATGTTCCAGGCAACGTTGCCGCTGACCATCTGCACGGTGCGCTGGTCGCCGACGAGCGGCGTCGTGATTCTGGGTGCGTTCCCACCGCCGGCGGGGCCGCCCTGGCCGGTCCCCTGGCGCAGCGTGTAGTCAAGCTTCGAGGACCGCGCGTCATAGTCGATCGTCCGCGTATAGCTGACGATCTGGTTCGCGGGCCAGTCGCTCGACGGCGCGTAGTTCTGGCCGGGCGTGGCGATGTACCCGGTCGTCCCTGAATACGTGATGGACTTCAGGTTTTCGCCGCCCATCGCCCTGAGCGACGTCTGCAGCAGCGCCCGGGCATCCTCCTCCTGGGCGATGCCGGCGGCGTAGGTGACGGCCAGCAGCGTGCCGACCAGGAGAATCCACAACCTGCCTCTCATATCCCCTCCTTCGTAGTTTGATAATGGCGGCCGATGTCGTGTCGGAGAGAAACGAGAGGCTCAGGAGAATGATGGATGCGTCACGCCGTGTCAAGGTGGTTGTGATTGTGATAGCGTCCCGCCCGTTACGGAAGGTGGGGAGGTGTTCGTGAGAATCGCGATCATCGTGGGACTCGCTGTGCTGGTCGCCGTTCCCCGCGTGGCGGCGCAACAACCGCCGTCCGCCCATCCCGACTTCTCCGGCATCTGGCAGGCGATGAACTCCGCCGCGTGGGACATCCAGGATCACCAGGCCCGGAAGGGCGTGCCCGCCGGAATCGGTGTCGTCGAGGGGAACGAGATTCCCTATCAGCCGTCGGCGCTCGCGAAGAAGCGCGAGAATTTCGAAAAGCGCGAGGCCGCGGATCCCGAAACGAAGTGTTATCTGCCTGGCGTTCCGCGGCTCATGTACATGCCGTACCCGTTTCAGATCTTCCAGGCCGCCGACCAGATCACGATGCTCTTCGAGTACGTGCACGCGACGCGCTTCATCTCCACCAACGGCAGCAGGCATCCCCCGGGGCATATCGACTGGTGGATGGGAGACTCCCGAGGCCATTGGGAGGGCAACACGCTGGTTGTCGATGTCGTCGATTTCAACGACGAGACCTGGTTCGACCGGGCGGGCAATTTCCACAGCGACGCGCTGCACCTGGTCGAGCGGTTTACGCTGCTCGACGCCGATCACCTGAACTATGAGGTGACGGTCGAGGACCCGAAGGTGTTCACGCGGCCGTGGCGCATGAGTATGATCCTGTACCGTCACAAGGAACGAAACGCGCAGCTCCTCGAATACGAGTGCTACGGGTTCGACAACGAGTTCCACGTGACGCCGCCGAAGTAAGCGGAGGACGCGTATGGCGAAACGGTTCCCCGGTGCGGTGATAACGTCGCTGCTCGCGGTGGCGATGATCTCGGCGCCCGCGGCGCGCATCGCGGCGCAGGGTGCGCCGCCGCCGCCGAAGAATCCGCCGCCGCCCGGCTGGATCGATCCGCGGCATCCGCCGAAAGAGGATTCGAGCTGGCGTCCGTCGCTGACGCCCGACGGTCAGCCGAACATCGCGGGCGCGTGGGCGCAGGCGAGCGACATCATCACCTATAGCATCGAAGACCCCGAGGAGGAGCGCGCCGAGCACATTGCGATCAGCGGCCAGCGCGCAATGGTTGGCCGGCCGATTGTCGATCCGCCCGACGGCAAGATCCCATATCAGCCATGGGCGGCGAAGTATGCGGCGTTCCTTCACCGCGAGCACCTCAGTCCATCCAGGCTCGAGTATCTCGATCCGGTCAGCCGCGGATTTCAGGACGGTGTCCCGCGGATCAACTATCAGGGGGCGCTGCAGATCCAGCAGTTCCCGGGCACGGTGCTGATCACCTACGACTACCATCACAGCTTTCGCGTCATCCCGCTCGACGGCCGCCCACACATCGGCGGCGCCATCAAGTTGTGGATGGGCGACTCGCGCGGTCACTGGGAGGGCAACACGCTGGTCGTCGACGTGGCCAACCACAACGACCAGACCTGGATCCAGATCGTCGGCGGCTTCCATTCCGATGCGTTCCACGTGGTGGAACGGTGGACACCTGCCTCACCGGATCACATCGTCTACATCGCGACCATTGACGATGCGAACGTCTATAGCCGGCCGTGGACGCTGCGCGTCGACTTCCGCCGTCAGAAAGTCGAGGAGCAGTGGGAGAGCGCGGTCTGGGAAGGGAACAAGACGCCGGAGATCGTCTCAGGCGACGCGAAGAAGTAACCGCACTCCCCTCATGCACTCGAGAACTCAGAGCGTGTTCAGCAGCGTGTAGCCGTACTCCTGCGCGCGATTCACCGCGAGCACGCCAGCCGCCACCATGTGGCTGTTCGGAATGGTGTTGGCGACGAGCTCTTTGTAAATCGCATCCGCATTCCCGTGCGCCATCATCGCGAGCTGCCCCGCGAAGAAGTGCGTTGCCATGTCGCAGACGGCGAACCGCGTGCCGCGCTTGACGACGGAGTCGATCGTGGTCCCGAAGTTCGGCAGCGCCATGCCGTAGTCAGCCGAGAACAGGAGGTTGGTTGACGGCGCCTGCTTCGTCTTCGGATCCGTGAACTCCAGCATCATGCTCATGGATTTGCCGTACTTCGCCCAGATGGCGTTGTTGAAGGCGAAGGCCGTGGCGAAGTGCCGAAGGCAGGCGACGACGACAATGTCGCGCTCGGGAAGCTGATAGCCGGTCTTGTTGGACTCGTACAGATTGTTGGCGTAGAGCATCGCCTCGGCGGCGCCTCTCACCGTCGCCGCGTCGATGAATGTCCGATGCTTCCCGGTCACTGCGTCGAGCCACGCGTCCTGATTGTGTCGTGCCGGCTGGAATCGCGCTGCCGGCGTCTGGGCGTCGGCGGTGCCGGACCCTGCTGCGAACGCCGCTACGGCGGCGCCCAGTCCCGACACAAAGGAGCGGCGCGCCTGCATGTCGTTGCTCATGGAAATCTCCTCTCGAAAATGTCTGTTTCTATACCAGGACCACCAATCCACCAACTACCAACTACCAACCAACGTCAGAACGCGTACTTCACGCCGAACTGCATGATCCGCTGGGCACCCCCGTTGGTCGTGATGCGGCCGAACTGCGACTGAGCCAGATTCGTTGCCGGGTTGCCCCAGTTGAAGTGGTTCGTCAGGTTGAACGATTCGATGCGCAGCTCCAGGTTGCGCGCGCCGCCGAGCGGGACTAAACGCGAGAAGGCGGTGTCGATCGTCCAGTAGCCGGGCCCTTCAACGGCACGGTACTCCAGGTCGCCGAACGTGCCCGGCGCCGGCGATCCGAATGCGGCGCGACTCAGATAGTTGTTCAGCGTTTTCGGACCGTAGACGTCGTCCGACACTTTGTTCGGCCGCTGCTGCAGCTGTCCATTGAGCGCGTTGTCCACACCCGTCGTGATGTTCAGCCACTGGCCCGATCGTGCAGTGTAGATGCCGGTAAGCCGCCAGTTGGACGCGATCAGCCGCAGCACGGCGTTGCCGAACTGCGGGGTCTGATACCCCGCGGTAATGTTGGCGAGGTGCGTGCGGTCCTGATCGCAGTGGCCCTTATCCATGTCGGGGTTGTCCGGGTTCGTGTAGCCGCTCGCGATCTGCGGGAAGCTCCCGGGCGTTGCCGTGCCGCTGCACATCGAGTAGGTGTAGTTGCCGCTCAGCGTCAGCACGGTCGATCGGCGCGTGCCGGTGAACCGCAGCCCGTTATACCGCTGCCAGCCGACGTCGTTGTGCTCGTCCACGAAGCCGAGCAGTCCGCCTTCGCGCGGATTCTCCAGCGTGAACTTGCGCCGCTGGTTCAGGTTCGCGTTCGTGCTGCAGACCGGATACGCGACGCCATTGATGGTGCACGGTCCGAGGCCCATGAACACGCCCGGGTTCAGCGCTTCCTCGGCCCAGAGGTGATCCGAGTAGCGCCCGAGATAGTTCACGGTCGCCGACCAGTTGGTCCCGAGCTGCTTTTCGAGCGTGACGTTCCACGACTGCACGCGCGGCGGGTTGATGTTCGGATCCATCACGCCGAACGCGCCAAACGCGGGATATACCGTGTTGCGGTTGGTCGCGATCGGATGCGGGTTGCCGCCCACGACCGAGTACGGGTCGTCGAAGATGGTCGTCGTGATCAGCGAGCGGTTGCCCCACGGCGGCGCCGACGCGTTGATGTTCATGTAGTCGCCGCTCGGGAAGTCGTATGTGAGTCCGTACGACGTGCGGAACGCGAGGCGGCCGTCGCCGGTCACGTCCCACGCGAGCCCGAGGCGTGGCGAGACGTCGAGCCACTTCACGTTGTACGCGCTCTTTCCGGGCGGGAAGCCGTTATCGCCGGGATAGAGGAGGCCGGCAGGCGCATTGACGAACACCTGACTGCGAACGCCCTTCGCGAAGTTGTCGTGATTGAAGATGTTCGCGCCGCCGTACAGCATCTGCTGTCCGAGGTACGGCTCCCACCGCGCGCCGTAGTTGAATGTGACGCGGTCGCCGAGGCGCCACGCATCCTGCGCGTAGAGACCGATGTAGTTCATGTCCATGATGAGCAGGTTCGGGACGCCGTGCTCGAGGCTGCCGACGGCGCCCACCATCAGATCCGAGAGGCCGCGGCCGGTAATCGTGCCGTTGAACATCCAGCTGCCGCCGGAGCGCGCATGTGAGGTCTGCGACGACTTCCAGTACGCGTAGTTGGCGCCGAAGCCGAACTGATGACGCCCCTTGATTAGCGTCAGGTCATCCGCCGCCTGATACGAGTTCGTCCAGAAAACGCCGGTCGTCGACGTCGCGGCCGAGATGTTGAAGCCTCCCGTCACCGCGATCACCGTTTCGTCGTCGCGATAGCTGTAGAAGTTCTTCACGCCGAGATCGACGGGATCGAAGAACGGCGGACTGCCCCGGTGAATCGACGTCCGATTGAACGCCACGCGCACGGCGTTGACGAAGTTCGCGCCGAGCACGGTGGTCTCGCCGAGCGTCAGCGACTGCGCGAGATTGTTGATGCCACCCGCGCCTGCGAGCGTCAGGATGTTGTTCGTCTGCGCGTAGGGCGCCGGCGACTTGTCGAACGTCGCCATGTAGCGCCCGAAGATCGCGTGCTTGTCGCTCAACTGATAATCGACGCGCGCGAGACCCTGACCTTGTTTCCGGTCCGCCGGCTGGCCGTAGGTGACCTGGCCGCACTGCTGATCGTCGGCCTTCGGGAGATAGGAGACGAGCTTGAGCGCCGCGGGGCTGAAGAGCGCAGGGTTGACCTGATTGTTCACGTACGGCGCGCGCAGCGTTACCGGCGTGCCGCCGTTGCACGCGGCCGACGCGAACGCGGTGAAGTCGCCGCGCAGCATCGCGTCGGTCGGAACGAAGGCGATGTTGCTCGCCGGAATCTGGTGCTGGTTCGTCCCCTGATAACCGCCGAAGAAGAACAGCTTGTCGTGCACGATCGGGCCGCCGACGGTGCCGCCCCACTGGTTGCGCGAAAGCCCGTCGTCGACTTTCTTGCCGTTGACGATCTTCGCGAACGGGTCCGTCGCGTTGAAGCGGTGGTCGCGGTTGAACTCGAACAGATTGCCCGAGAAACGATTCGTGCCCGACTTCGTGATGGCGTTGACCGACGCGCCCGAATGCATGCCGTTCTGCGCCGTCAGACCTGTCGTCGCGACTCGGAATTCCTGCAGCGCGTCGGGAAAGGGAAGCGGCAGGTTCGCATTGTTCTGCGAGTCGTTGTGCATGGCGCCGTCGAGGAGGTACGCGACGCCGAAAGGCAGGCCGCCCGCGACCGCCACGTTGACACCGCCGGCAAAGCTGCGGCTGTTCGGGCTGCCCGTGTTCACGGAGGCGCCGGCGAGCACGAGCAGGCTCGTCACATCACGGCCCTGCAGCGGCAGTTCCACGATGCGCTCGCTCTCGACGACTTCGCTGACCCCCGCGCTCTTCACGTCCACGAGCGGCGCTTCGGCTTGAACCGTGATGGTCTCCTGCACGTCTCCCAGTGCGAGCGAGACGTTGATGGTGGGAGTGGCTGCGACCTGCAGCACGATGCCCGTCTGCACATACGTCCGGAATCCCTGTAGCGCCACTTCCAGCCGGTACGGCCCCGGCGAGAGGTTCGACACCAGGTACGATCCGTCGGCGTCGGTGACGACGCTGCGGACAGCGCCGGTATCAGCCTGGATGACGGTGACCGTCGCACCTGGCAAGACCGCGTTGCTGGTGTCGGTGACCTTGCCGTTCAGCTGCGCGGTTGAGATCTGGCCGAATGCTGGAAGCGCCAGAAGAAGAAGAAGTACACACGTGCCGCCGAAAACCTTCCTCAGGGACTGGTTCATGGTGGCCGGTAATATAGCCCAACGTCGGCAGGGTCCGGCTTTCGCCGGACCTGTTATAGAGTCATCGCGAACTCGGAGGAGTGTCGAAACATGAAGGCGCGATTCATCACCTTATTAATAGGCGTCGTTATCATCCTGGGCGCGGTGACGTTGAGCGCTCACCATTCGTGGAACACGGTGTTCAGCGAAGATAAACCGCTGGTACTCCGGGGCACTATCTCGAAAGTCGAACTCGTCAATCCGCACGCGTGGATCTGGATCGACGTCAAAGGCGCCGATGGCACCGTTCAGAAGTGGGGCGTCGAGGGCGGACCGCCCAATGGCCTGATTCGCAATGGCATCACGAAGGACTCGCTGGCGATCGGCGAAGAGCTCATCGTCCACGGATACGGCGCGCGCGACGAGGCGACCTTCCAGGTCGCAGGCGTGAAATACGAAAAGGCTGACGGTCACGAATTCTGGCTGGCCAACGAAGGCGCCGAAGCGACAGCCAAGGCTCGCGGCAATTTGAAGTGACGCGCGCGATTCTGATCGCTGTCGTCATGGCGACCGCGATCGTCTCAGCCCAGTCTGGAGCGGGGCGGGCCTCGTCAGGCCCGCCACCGTATAAACCGCCGCGGACGGCGAGCGGCCAGCCGGACGTGAATGGCTTCTGGCAGGCACTCAACACCGCGAACTGGGACCTCGAGGCGCACGAAGCGGCGGCCGGTCCGGTGCTGCAGCTCGGGGCCGCCTACGCGGTACCTCCCGGCCGCGGCGTCGTTGTCGACGGTCCGATTCCCTACAAACCCGACGCGCTGGCAATGAAGAAGAAGTACGCCGCCAATGCGCTCAAAGAGGACGCAGAGGTGAAGTGCTACCTGCCTGGCGTGCCTCGCGTGATGTACATGCCGTATCCCGTGCAGATCGTGCAGTCCGCGTCCACGATCATCATGATGTCGGAATTTGCCAGCGCGGTTCGGACGATTTATCTGAACAGCACGACGCGCCCGCCCGCCGACACGTGGATGGGATGGTCCAACGGCAGATGGGACGGCGACACGCTGGTGATCGACTCGAGCGGATTCATGGGTGGCACCGTTGGCGCACTCGATGAAGAAGGCGCCGTCCACGTCCGGTTCCTCGATCGTGCGGGCAACTATCACACTGAAGCGCTGCACGTTGTCGAGCGGATTCGCCGGACGGATGCCGATCACCTTTCGTATCAGGCGACCATCGAAGATCCGAACGTCTACACGCGTCCGTGGACCATCAGCATGCCGCTCTATCGCCGCGTTGAGCCGAACATGCAGCTCGGCGACTTCAAGTGCGAGGAGTTTGTCGGAGATCTCGTGTATGGGAAGTATCAGAAGAAGTAGTTTCTTGTGCGCGCTCCTCGCGGTATCGGTTGCGACCGTCGGCGCGCAAGGCAAATACAAGGTCCCGCGCACGGCGGATGGTCAGCCCGATCTGCAGGGCTACTGGACCAACCTCACCTACACGCCGTTCGAGCGGCCGAAGGAGCTCGCCAACAAGCCGTTCTATACAGAGAAGGAAGCCGTCGAGGCGTTCAACAAGGCGGTAGGAGAATCGCAGAACCAGGTCGTGCACTACGTGAACACCGACTTCGGCGCGACGCCGGTGCAGACGGGCGCGCAGCCGAATCTCCGCACGTCGCTGGTGATCGATCCGCCGGACGGCCGCATTCCGCCGATGACGCCCGATGCACAGAAGCGTGAGGCGGCGCGTGCGGCCGCGGAACGCGGGGCCGGTCCGCTTGCGCGCAGCTGGCGAGACGACCGCGGCACCGTATGGTGTGTGTTCCACGACCGCGCCGTACCGTCGGTGACCGCGCCGTACGGCAGCAACTATCACATCGTCCAATCGAAGGACTACGTCGTGATGATTTACGAGTGGAACAGCGAACGCCGCGTGATTCCACTCGACGGCCAGCCGCATGGAACGGTTCCGATGTACGCAGGCGATTCGCGCGGTCACTGGGAAGGCGACACGCTCGTCGTCGATACAGTGAACTTCAACCCGAAGCGGACGTTTATGGGCTCGCCGGGCACGCCGCCCGCGGTGACGATGACGCCGGCGTTCCACCTGACGGAGCGCTTCACGCGCACGGCTGACGACACCATCACGCACACCTACACTGTTGAAGATCCCGCGACATGGACGCGCCCCTGGACGGTCGAGATGCCGATGCACCGCATCAAGGGTCCGCAGCTCGAGTACGCCTGCAACGAGAACAACGTGGACGCGTTCACGACGCTGAGGAATGCGCGCGCACAGGAAGCCGGCAAGCTCGCCCCGCCGGATCGGGTCCGGAACGTGGACGATCCGAAGGCCACCGTCATCGAGCGCGAAGAGACCGGAGCGAGTAAGGCAGGTGAGGCGGGTAAGGCGAAGTGAGGTCCATTTGGGTGCTTGTGCTCGCGCTGTTTGCGGGTGCCGTCCTACACGCACAAAACCGGACGGCAAAGGACGGCGTCTACACGCCGGCACAGGCCGCGCGCGGCAAAGTGATCTTCGAGATGCGTTGCGCCTTGTGTCATGGCGACATGCTCGAAGGAATGGCAGGACCGCCGCTCGCGGGTGACGCGTTCCTCGGGGCGTGGGACAAGCTGCCGATCTCCGATCTCGTCGACAAGATTCACGCAACGATGCCGGCCGATGCGCCGGGCACGCTCGAGCCGGCGCAGGTCGCGGACCTCGTCGCCCTCATCCTGCAGGCCAACAAGTTCCCTGCCGGCCGCGTCGAGCTCGGCGCCGACGCCGCGTCGCTGAGACAGATCGCGTTGGACGCGGCGAACCCCGTCGCTTCGGTTGCCGCCGGAGGACCAGCCGCCAGCTTCCCGGTCACCGGCACGCTGAATCAGGTGATGCGCGGCATCCTCTTTCCAAGCTCGAACGTCCTGTTCGACGTGCAGACGAAGGATCCCGGCGCAGGATCAAAGGGTGGAACCGCGAAGGGCGACGCGACGACGACGTCAACACGCTACGGCGACGTGTACGCGCCATGGATGGTCGTCGATGCGGCGGCGATATCGATTGCCGAGATCGGTCCTGTGCTGATGCAGCCCGGGCGCCGCTGCGAGAACGGAAAGCCCGTGCCGGTGGAGCGCGCCGACTGGAAGCAGTACGTGCAAGGCGTGGTCGAAGCCGGTCGCGCCGCCTTTCGCGCCTCGCAGACGAGAAGCCAGGACGCGGTCAGCGAGGCGACGAACGTGATTTCCGACGCCTGCGCGAACTGTCACCGCGTCTATCGCGACGTGCCGAGCGCCGCGATGCGCTGCACCCCTCCGCGCTAACGCGCGGCGGCGGTCAGCCGCCGCAGCTCGCTGAACCAGTTCAACACGATCCGGATTTGGGACGACCCGTTCTCGTTGCCCGCGGGTCGGATCATGAGGAAACGGTTGGTGTGTGGGTCGACGGCGAAGCTGACCCCACTGTCCGACCGCAGGTTGTACGTGCCGTCGAAGAGCATGACTGGCGCCTTCGGCGTGAACGTCGGCTGCGACGCGATGGCGACTGCCATGAACCTTGTGTCGTTGCGGTAAAACAGTTCGCGGCCATCGCGCGACCAGTGTGGTTCCTCCCCTCCCGTCGTGGAAACCTGCCAGCGTCCGCCGTCCGCGATGCTGCGGACGTATATTTCATAGCGTCCGCTTTCGTCGGCCTGATACGCGAGGAACCGGCCATCCGGAGACCAGGCGCCACCGTACTCGTCGAAGGCCGTCGCCACGAGCGGCTCGACCTTGCCGCCCTTCGCGAGCGGGATTTTCACCACGTTGTCTCGTCCCGTTCCCGCGACACGTTGCCTGTAGGTGAGAAGCGCCGAGTTGCCGTCCGACGAAATGCCGTTGAGATACACGAGCGAATCGATCGAGACGACGGTTTCGGCATGGCGGCTGCCGTCCGCCGGCATTCGCAGGATGTCCGATCGGCGGCCGCTGGGATCGAGATACACGTAGTAGATGGTTTTCCCGTCCTGCGACCACATCGGCGTCGACGTGCTTCCGCTGAAGGACAGGCGCGTGAACGTGTTCCGTGCGAAGTCAGTCACCCAGACGTCACCGCCGTTGCCGGACGCGACCGTTTCCCAGACAACCGTCGCTTGCGTACCATCCGGCGAGATCTGGGGATCGAAGAAGAGTCCCGTTGGCAACGGCAGCGCTTTCGCGACGTTCTGCCGGTCAAGCCACATCAGCTGATTGACTCCAGCCTGGCCGCTTCCTGGCATGTATGCCAACGTCCCGTCGTTGGCGACGGCCAGGTGCGCCGCGCCGGTCGTCGTGTCTCCATTGACACCATCCGCCACCGGCACTGGTGATCCTGAAGTGGAAAAGCGATCGGGATCGAACCCGATGGCGTACAAAATCGCGCCGCGCATGAACAACAGGTGACCCGTCGGCACGTATCGCGCCGACGCCGCTCCACGCATCACCGTGTGGCGTTCACCGGTGGCAACCTCCACCGCCTCGATGGTTGCGTCGTCGTAGTTGTCCGGCGTTCCGAGGGTGCCGACGGTGAACAACACTGCCTTGCCGCCTGGCAGCGACGACGGCCATCGGTGTGTGCGTTCGTCTTTCGCTTCGACGAGATGCGTGAGCGGCTCGGGCTTACCTCCGATTGCAGCCACTCTGTACAGAGGACCGGCCGCCACGGGTGAATACACAATCGTCCCGTCGGGCAGCCACGTGGCTCCACGGGGATCCATGTTGGAAGTACTCGCATCGACGGCGCCGCCGTCGACAACCTTCGATGCGGAGCCGTCCAGCCGCGTCTTCCTGAGACTGGCCGCGGCGAAGAAGGCGATCTCGGTGCCGTCGGGCGAAAAGACAGGATTCGAAGCGCCTTCCGTCCCCGGAATCGCGCGCGGTTCGGTCGCATCGCGCGCGCGCACGTACAGACGCTGGACACCGTCGGCTGACGCAACGAACGCAAGCGTGGATCCATCGGGCGACAGGGCGACGTTCGGCCTGGCTGCCAACGCGAGCGCCGCCTTTTCTGGAGGCCGTACATCGAATCGCGTGACCGCACCGCTCGGTGCCGTTCTCGTCGCTCGCCACAGGAACCAGCCGGTGGTTGCCAGCGCGATGGCCAGAACCGCCGCTGCAACGGACAGCCAGCGGGTCACATTGCCGCCCGGTGCGGCGGTCTCTGCATGGCTTGGATCGGCGTGCCAGACCGTCGCCGAAGAAGATGGTGCAAGAGCCACTCGTGCCTCGCCGATGTCACGCAGCCGAAGTCTGGGATCCTTCTCGAGGCAGCGATCGATCAGGCGCCGGATGTTCGATGGCACCTCGTGCGGGAGCGCCGCTAGGTCCGGCGGTTTCAGCATGACCGCGGCGAGGACCTCGGTGACCGTCTCGCCGTCGAAAACGGGTCGGGCCGTGAGCATCTCGCACAGCACCACTCCAAACGCCCAGATATCCGCGCGCTTGTCGACCTCTTTGCCCTTGGCCTGTTCGGGGGCCATGTATGCCGCCGTGCCGATGATCATTCCCATTGCGGTCATCGCCGCGGGACTGGTGAACGTTGGCGAAAGCGAGGCATTCGATGAGGCAGGCTCTCCAGATCCCTGGATGGCTCTGGCGAGGCCGAAATCGAGAACTTTGACCACACCGTCGGCGCGCAGCTTGATATTGGCCGGCTTCAGGTCTCGATGGACGATTCCCCGTTCGTGCGCGGCCTCGAGCGCTTCGGCAATCTGTCTGGCGATCGGAATCGCCTCATCGAGCGGTATCGGACCGCGCGCGATCCGCTGCGCGAGGTCCTCGCCGTCCACCAGCTCCATGACCAGGACGGGAGCACCAGAGAGCTCTTCAACGCCGTGGATATGCGCGATGTTGGCGTGATTGAGCGATGCCAGCATCTGCGCTTCGCGCGTGAATCGCGCCAGACGGTCGACGTCGGCCGCGAAGTTATGCGGCAATACCTTCACCGCGACGTCGCGATTGAGCTTCGCGTCGCGCGCTCGATAGACCTCGCCCATGCCGCCCGCGCCGATGCGGGCGACGATTTCATACGGGCCAATGCGTGTCCCAGGGTCGAGAGGCAATGCCGGCGGATTATACGCGTTGATGTCACAGCGGCGTTCCGCTCTATAATCCGCGGCGGTTTTCCCAATGCGTACCTTCATCGGATGCCTCGCGGCGTGCGTCGTGCTGTCGGCCACCGCCTCCGCACAGTGGATCACGATCAAGCTTCCGCGGACGCCGAGGACGGCCGACGGCAAACCGAACCTCACGGCATCCGCGCCGCGCACGGCTGACGGCAAGCCCGATCTCTCCGGCATCTGGAGGCGCGTCGCTGCGACCAGGAACGACAACGAAGACGGCAACTTCAACCTTCTCGACTGGATGCCGGACGGCGCGCAGATCCGGATGAAACCAGACGCCGAGGCGCTGTACCTGCATCGGCGCAACGTGCTGAAGGGCGGCGGCCGCCCATCGCAGGACTGCCTGCCGCACAGCATCCCCGACTCGATGCTGCCGGGCGTCATGTTCAAGATCGTTCAGATCCCGGACGAGACCATCATCCTCTTCGAGGAGTTCAATCATTTCCGGCAGATCTTCACCGACGGTCGTGCGCTCCCCGTCGAGCCGCAGCCGGCGTGGTGGGGCTATTCGATCGGCCGATGGGACGGCAATGTGTTCGTCGTCACGACGGCGGGCTTCAACGATCGGTCGTGGCTCGATGACACGGGACATCCGCACGGCGAGGCGCTGAAGACGACCGAGCGCTTCCGCCGCATCGATTTCGGCCACATGGAAATGCAGGTCACGATCGACGACCCGCAGACATACCTCGCGCCGTTCACGGCGACCGTTCGTTTCGATCTGGTGCCCGATACCGAGCTGCTCGAGAACATCTGCGAGAACGAAAAAGATTCGGAGCACATCGTCCTGGGCAACCAGGTACGGTAGGTCCGGCTTTCGCCGGACCTGGAGGTGCACGTGAGAGTATTGGCGGCGGTTGTGGGAGTGGTGGTTCTCGGCGCGGCACACCCCCGCGCGCATCACTCGTTCGCGGCCGAGTACGACTCGAAGAAGCCGGTGACGCTGACGGGAACGGTGACCAGGGTCGAGTGGCTCAATCCGCACGTGCGGTTTTACGCGGACGTCAAGGATGAGGACGGCGCCGTCCATAACTGGGAATTCGAGCTTGGCAGCGGCACGAGTCTCGTCAGGCAGGGATGGACCCGTACGTCGCTCAAGCCGGCGGATGTCATCAAAGTCGACGGATTTCTGGCCAGGGACGGCTCCCGGCTCGTCAACGCTGTCAGCGTGAGCACCGGGGCCGGCAAAAAGCTGTTTGCCGGGTCGTCGTTTGAAGGAGCGCCGAAACAGTAGATAATCTGCGGACCTGTGAAGGAGGGGCCGTGTATAGAAGCGTCATCATTCTCACCCTCGGCTGCTGGGCATTTCTCACCGTGGGCGCGCTGGGCTTGGGCGCCAAAGCGCGAAGCGCGGAGGCGGCGCAGCAAACGGCCGCTCCCGCACAGCCTTCGCTTGACTACGAGTACTTCAAGACGAGGGTCCAACCCATCTTTCTCAAGAAGCGACCGGGGCATGCACGCTGTGTCGCCTGCCACGGCCAGGGGACGCCGATGCGCCTGCAGCCGCTCGATCCCGGCGCGACGACGTGGACCGAAGAAGAGTCACGTATGAACTTCGACGCCGTGCGGCGCGTGGCAGTAGTGCCCGGCAGCCTGAAGAGCAAGCTGCTTCTGCATCCGCTGGCTGAAGACGCGGGCGGCGATTTCTATCACAACGGCGGCAAGCATTTCGCCTCGCAGAACGATCCCGAGTGGCAGACGCTCCGGAACTGGGTGATGGGGCAGACGCGCGGCACCAACTGAAAGGCTGACGATCATGATGACTAGACAGACGATCCGCCGGTGTGTGGCACTGGTAGCCGCAATCTTCCTCGGCACGCTGTGCCTCAGCGCCGCCGGCGAGGGGACCAACAAGAAAATCCGCATCCTCCAGACCAACAGCGCCGGTGACAACGTGCACGTCATCGATCCCGCCACCAACAAGGTTGTCGGCGTGATCGAGGGCATCGAGGTCAATCACGGCGTGGGCGCCGCGCCGGACGGCAGCCGCATCTACATCAGCGACGAAGCGGAAAGCACGCTCGACGCCGTCGATGCGAAGACGCTGAAGGTGATCAAGAAAGTGAAATTGAGCGGCCATCCGAACAACATGGCCGTCGGCAAGGACGGCAAGCGCGTCTACGTCGGGATCGCCCAGGCGCCGGGCGGCGTGGACGTCATCGACACGGCCACCTTGACGCGGGTCAAGACCATTCCGACGAAAGGCGCCATCCACAACGCGTACGTCACGCCCGACGGAAAGTACGTTGTGGCCGGTTCGATTGTCGGCAAGAGCGTCAACGTCATCGACGCGCAGACGGAAACGCCCGCGTGGACGCTCGACGAGGATCTCGGCGTGCGGCCGATGGCGTTTGCAAGCAATCCCGACGGCTCGACGAAGTGGATCTTCGTGCAGATGAGCGGCCTCAACGGCTTCGCGGTGGTCGACTTCGCGACGCACAAGGAAGTCAAACGCATCAACAATCCACCGCTGCCGCCGGGAAAGAAGGAAGTGCCCGAGGGCTCCGACCCGTCGCACGGCATGGCGGTGACCTCCGACGGCAAGACGCTCGTCGTCTGCAGCCGCATCAACAACTATCTCTACTCGTACTCACTGCCCGACCTGAAGCTGATTGGCTCCGCCGAGCTCACGGGCAAGGGTGCGGGCTGGGTGACGCTGACGCCCGACGGCAAGACTGCGTATGTCGCCAACCCCGTCACCAACGACGTGTCCGTAGTCGACGTCAAGACGATGAAGGAAACGACGAAGATTCCGGTCGGCTTCGTGCCGAAGCGCAACACGACTGCGCTTCTCCAGTAGACGCGGACTTGTAGAGGCGGTCACCGCCCCTACGTCAGGTGATGACGAGCCACAGAGACGCAGAGACACAGAGAAAAATTCAATATCTCTGTAACTCTGTGCCTGTGTGGCTCGTAGTCTCAGCCTTCGCCATTCTCATCGCCGCGTGCCGAGCCACACCTCCTCCGGCAGGCGTCACCGTCTTCGAGGGCGCGCGACTCATTACCGGTGACGGCAGCGCGCCCATCGAAGACTCCGCCTTCATCGTCGACAAGAACCAGTTCACGTGGGCCGGCCGCCGCGCCGATCTGCAGGCGCCGGCGGGCGCCACGCGTGTCGATCTCCGCGGCAAGACCGTCATGCCGACGCTGGTGGATCTCCACGGGCACATCGGGTTTCAGAACATCGCCGAAGGAACGATGTCGAAGGAAACCTACACGCGCGAGAACCTCATCGATCATCTGGAGCTGCTCGCGTTCAATGGCGTCGGTGCGGTTGTCGGGGTCGGCGACCTGATCAGCCGCTCCGATCTTCATGGCGGCCGCACGAACTGGGGCGACGTCCCGCTTCGAGTCAGAGACGAGGTCATTCCAGGCGCGGCGCTCTTCCGGACCGCTGGACCCGGCATCGCGTGGCCCGGATCGGGCGCGCAGGGTCACCCCTCGCGCGTGGACGTCTCGTATCCGGTTTCCACTGTCGATGAAGCGCGGGCGGCCGTGCGCGACTACGCCGCGATGAAGCCCCTGTTCATCAAGATCTGGGTGGACGACCGCGGCGGGACGAAGAAGACGCTCACGCCGGATCTGTATCGCGCGGTTGCGGACGAGGCGCACAAATTCAACATCCCTGTCGGCGTGCACAACGTCACGCTCGCGAATGCGAAAGAGCTGATGCGCGCGGGCGTCGAAGGCTGGCTTCACGTGCCGGTTCGCGGCGGCGAGGCGGCAGATGCGGAGCTGATTGGGATCGTGAAGGATCGGATCGCACGCAACGATCGCCCGAAGATGTGGATGACGCCGTCGCTCATCACCCAGTGGATGAACACGCAGGGCGGCACACGGCCCGAGTGGCTGGACGATCCGCTTCTGCAGGCCGCCTATTCACCGGCTGACATCGAGCAGCACTGGGGCGAGCCGTTGAGGAAGATGACGCCGCAGGACGTCGCCCGCGCGCGCCGGTCGTTCGAGGAGGACGCGCGCAACGCGATGATGCTGCGCGCAGCCGGCATGACGATCGTCAACGGCACCGATACCGGACAGACCCGCTTCTGGGTCGGGTATTTCAACCATCTCGATCTGGAAAGCCTGGTCGCGATGGGCATGACGCCGTCGGAAGCGATCGTGGCCGCGACGCGAGATTCCGCCGCCGTCGCTCAGATCAACACGGGCACCGTCGCCGCGGGAAAGAACGCCGACTTCATCGTGCTCGACGCCAATCCCCTCGAGAAGATCTCCAACACGCGCAAGATCAACAAGGTGTACCTGCGGGGCGCCGAAGTCGACCGCGCGGCGCTGCGCGCCAGATGGCTCGCGCGGCGGAAAAGCACGTAACGGACGCGGGTATGCGCCTGCGTTCCTACGCGAGAGCTGCCTTGACGCGCGCCGGCGTGAACGGGACGGTGCGCAGACGAACTCCTGTCGCGTCGAACACCGCGTTGGCCAGCGCGGCAGCGACCGGTGCCGTTGCGGCTTCGCCCGCTCCGACGAGCGGCTCGTTCGGACGATCGATCAGGATCACGTCAACGGCTGGTGCTTCGGGGAAGCGCAGGATTGGATACGTTGTCCAGTCGACGCTCGTTACGCGCGACCGATCGAACTGGACCTCCTCGTGCAGCGCGCGGCTCAGCGTCTGAACGATGCACCCTTCCACCTGATTCCGCAGACCATCAGGATTGACGACCATCCCGCAGTCGTGCGCGCAGGTGACGCGGCGTACCTGGATGTGTCCGGTCGCGGGATTCACCGCAACCTCCATCGCCATCGCGACGTAGTTCTCCATCTGCTTGTAGCGCATGTAGGCGATGCCGCGCCCGACGAGAACGTTGCTCGTCCCGAGCGAAGTCGAGGGGCCCTGCTTCGCGCGAGGATTCGGCGATGGCCGTGTGTCCCACTTGAAGGCCGACGCCGTCCGCGTGATTGCATCGATGGCACGCGGATCCGAAAGACGCTTCAGGCGGAATTCAACCGCATCGACGCCCTGGGCGGCGGCGATCTCGTCGGTGAAGCCTTCGACGGCGAACACGTTCGCGATCTTGCCCGGCGCGCGGAGGTTGGAGAGCTGCAGCGGCGTGTCCTTGATCAGATGCGCGACGACGCGCACGTTGTCCACTGCATATGGAGGTTCGCCGTTCTGCGTGATGGCGCCGGAGCCGGTGCCATGCTCCTGCTCGAGACCGGCGGCATCCGCCGACAGGAGCGCGCGAGCGCCGGGTGCGGCGTTCGGCACCCACATCTCCGTCTCCCACGCGACGATGCGTCCATCGGTGTCGAGCGCGGCGCGCACATCGAGCAGCTGCTGGGGACCTTTCGGATCCCAGCCGTGCTCGTCGTGACGCATCCACTGCACGCGCACGGGCTGGCCGACCGTCTTCGACAGCAGCAGCGCATCCGCGGCCACGTGATCGGTGCCGTTGGTCCCGTACGACCCCGACCCGTCGAGAAAGATCACGCGCAGCTTGTCCTGCGGGATGCCGAACACCTTCGACAGGTTGCCGCGCAGGCCATGCACGCCCTGCGAAGCGGTCCACACCGTGGCGCTGCCGTCGGCGCGCACATCACCTACCGCGCACGATGGCCCAAGCGACGCGTGACTCTGGAACGGCCAGAAGTACGTCGCCGTCATCGTCCTGGCCGCGCGGCGTGAGACGTCCGCGGCGTTGCCGCGATTCAGGATCTCCTGATCGCGCTCGAGCGGCGCGCTGCGTGAGAAGCGATCGAGCCCTTCATGCCCGGGCAGCGACGCGCGCTCGCGCCACGTCGCTTTGAGCGCAGTCGCCGCGCGCACGGCTGCCCATTCGTCCTTCGCCACGACTGCGAGGAAGTTCTCGACGCGGACGACGCGCACGTCGGGTATTCCGCGCAGCGAGGTCTCGTCGACCGACACGAGCGTTGCACCCATCGACGGAGGCCGTACGATGCGGCCGTGCAACATGCCGGGAAGCGTGAAGTCCTGCACGTAGACGTGGCGGCCCGTGCACTTGGCCGGCACGTCAGGCCGAAGGAGTGGTTTACCGATCGCTGCGTGCTGCGATGGCGGCGTGAGCGGCGCGTTGCGATCCACCTTCAGGGAGAACAGGCGATCGCCAATGAGGGAACCGATGGCCACACCGGCGCCGCCGTTCCGCGGCTGCACCTGGCCGTCGGCAATCGTCAGGTCCGCGACAGGGCGATTGAGCTGCGTGGCGCCCATCTGCAGCAGCGCGCGGCGCGCGGTTGCCGCTGCTGCGCGAATTTCGGTGCCGCCTCGGATGAGGCCGGTGCTTCCCCCCGTGCCGCCCTGGTCGGGGCACGTCGCCGTGTCGCCTTCGACGACGGTCACTCGCGCCGGCGAGACGCCAAGTTCTTCGGCGGCCATCTGCGCGAGCGCGATGCGGATGCCGGTGCCGACGTCAACCTTGCTCGTGTAGAGCGTGACCGATCCGTTCGCGTGAATAGCGAGCAGGCCATCGACCTCGCCGGAATCTACCGGCCTGCCCTGAGCGGCGTCGAAGGGCCGTCGGGCCTGCGCGAAAAGATCGCGCGGCACGCCGGCGAACGCGAAGCTCACGACCAGCGCGCCGCCCGCCTTCAGCACATCGCGACGGGAAATCACATCTGTCCGCATGGTTACGCCTCCGACGCGCGCTGGATCGCGCGCACGATGCGCGTATGCGTGCCGCATCGACAGAGATTGCCGTCAAGCGCCTGCTTGATCTGATCGACCGTCGGCTTCGGCGTCCGCGCGAGCAGCGCCTTGGCGGCCACGATCATGCCGTTGGTGCAGTAGCCGCACTGCGCCGCCTGCTCGGCGATGAACGCGGCCTGTACGACATCCGGCCGCTCCGGTGTGCCGAGCCCTTCGAGCGTCGTGATTTCGCGACCGGCTGCGCGGCTGACCGGCAGCGTGCACGAGCGCGTCGCGGTCTTGTCCACGAGAACCGTGCACGCGCCGCATTGTCCGAGTCCGCACCCGAACTTCGGTCCGTGAAGCGCGAGCGGGCCGCGTAGCGCGTAGAGCAGCGGCTGTGCCGGATCCCAGCTGTCCACCGACACCGGTTGGCCGTTGAGGCGGAAGGTGTATTTCGGCATGGCGCCGATTCTACGCTTCTATCTTGGGTTCAGGGGGTTCAATGGGTTCAAGAGGTTCAGGAGCTTCTGGTTCGGTGGGTTCGCTTCATACGTGCCGTGCAGACGCGCCGTCCGGCGTAACAGAGGCGTAATAGAATCGGCGCCCGCAACGTCTTTCTCTCGCGCACGGAGGTGCTGACATGCGAACGCGTTTGATGGCTCTCGGGGGTCTGGCTGCATTTGTGATCGCGGGTGTATTGCCCGCGTCGGTGTCCGTCCTCTCGGCGCAGGGCGCCGGCGCGACGTGTCGCGCGCTGCCTTCGGCGGCGCAGCTTCGCCAGTGGCTCAACGCGGCACCCGCGATCACCGGTGCGCCGATCGGAGGAACGGTCGGCGGCCTCTTCAACGGCACGCGGATGTGGGCGGCCGTCGTCAATCGCGCGGGTGAGGTGTGCGCGTTCGTGACGTCGACGGACGATCCGACGCAGGTCTGGCCGGGAAGCCAGGCGATAGCGAAGGCGAAAGCCTACACGGCGAACGCGTTCAGCCTTGACGATTTCGCTCTTTCGACAGCGCGGTTGTACACCTTCACGCAGCCCGGACATTCGTTGTGGAGTCTGGGCCAGGGCAATCCATTCAACCCGGACTTGCTCGAGGCGCCCGGCGCGCAGGGGTCGCGAAACCAGATTGCTGGCGGACAGATCTTCTTCGGTGGAGGAGTGCCGCTGTATTCAGGCGGCCAGATCATCGGCGGCCTTGGAATCAGCGGTGATACGTCGTGCGCCGACCACGAGATCGCCAAGCGCGTACGTCACCTCGCACACATGAACCCCGCAGGCGGACCGACGGCCGACGACATCGTGTATTCCCCGCCCGACGCCGCGAGCGTGTTCGCACATCCGGTATGCCTGAACACGTGGCGCAATGGGGTGCTCATCGGGAACGAACAGCCGGAAACATACCCACACGCGCCCTAAGCGCCATCGAGCGCTGTTGATCGCCTCGAGGTGAGGTCTGATTCCGAGGGATGCGCAAGGCGGTACGTTTCGCGAAGGCCGCGTCTGATCGCGGCAGGAGCGAAATGTACCGCCTTGCGCTACGCAATCACTCAGCGTCTTGCCTTGGCGCCAGCCTTTACGCCGCCGCGATCCTTGCAGGCGTTCGCCTTGAGCGTCGCCTGGTCGGTTGTGCCGTCAACACAGACGTAGGTTGTTTGAACCGCGTCCTTGGTTTTTCCAGCAACCTTCTTGGTCCCTTTCCCGGTCGCTTTCGCGGCATCCTTGGTCGTATCGACCGTGGTCTTGCCGGCTTCCTTGGTTACGCTACCAGCCTTCTTGGCTCCGTCCTTCACGGCGCCGAACTGTGCGAACGCCGCACTGCCCGTCACGCAGAAGATGGCCACGACAAGTGATGAGATGAGGCGTCGCATGATGGAAATACCCCCATAGCGAGCTGCTCCAAATCGTGTTCCAGCAGGCACGGCAACCAGCACCGCGCGATGCGCGACATGAGGACAACGAACGTCTCAGAAGCTCGAGACCGAATTGAACGTCTCGTCATGCTGGCTGAAACTGCTGATGAGCACGCCAATCACGCAACGACCCAAAAACGCGTTGACACCTCTGCACGCGCGGGCTTATACAGAGCACCACTAATCCTCATCGGTCTTCGGTTCGCTCTCATTCTTTTGGGACAGACGTACCTTCGGCGGCAACGAAGCGATCCAAGGAGGCCACTCGTGCAGAATCGACAGATCCTCTGGGTGTTCGCGATTGCGATCTTCCTCGTCCTGCCCGGCGCCGTCTTCGCCCAGGAGGCGACCGTGACCGGGACGATCACCGACTCGACGGGTGGCGTGCTGCCCGGCGTCACGGTGACAGCCATCAACGAAGAGTCCGGTAATACCTTCGTTGCCGTGACCGACGGCGAGGGAAGATTCCGCCTGCCGCTGCGCATCGGCTCCTATCGAGTCTCCGCCGAGCTCGCGGGATTCGCGACCGTCACGCGAACCGGCCTGCAGATGCAGGTCGGCCAGCTCGCAACGGTGAACCTGCAGATGGCGCCGTCGAACCTGTCCGAGACGCTGACCGTCACCGGCGAAGCGCCGCTCATCAACACCACCATGTCAACGGCCGCGTCCAACATCGATCAGCGGCAGATGCAGGAGCTGCCGCTCAACGGCCGCAATTGGCTCGACTTGACGCTCCTGGCGCCCGGCAGCCGCGCGAATACGGGTGGTGAAACGCCGATCCCGCGTTCGCAGGTCGCGTTCCAGATCAACATGGACGGCCAGCAGGTCACCAACAGCGTGGCGGGAGCAGGCTTCGGCCAGCCGCGCTTCAGCCGCGACTCGATCGCGGAGTTCGAGTTCATCACCAACCGCTTCGACGCCACCCAGGGCCGCTCCATGGGCGTCGTCGTCAACGCCGTCACCAAGTCGGGCACCAACGCCGCCGGTGGAACCTTCTCGGGTTACTTCCGCGACTCGGCGTGGGCGGCAAAGGATCACGTCACCGACCGCGTCGTGCCGTTCTCGAATCAGCAGTACAGCGCGACGTTCGGCGGACCGATCAAGAAAGATCGCATTCATTACTTCGCCAACTACGAGTACGAGCGCGAGCCGCAGACGGCGGTCTACAGCGGGCCGTTCCCCGCGTTCAACACCGACCTTCGCGGCATCCGCAACCAGAGCACGGCCGGCATCAAGACCGACTTCCAGTTCACGCCGAAGACGCACATGTCGGCGCGCGTCAACGGCTACACGCAGT
>Ga0075434_100000535_pt1 | contig 29045 bp, 30 predicted proteins | sample RhiMethybrSRZTD3_FD_75298 | JGI IMG/M metagenome (GOLD analysis project Ga0075434, IMG submission 75298) | Populus rhizosphere microbial communities from Tennessee, USA - Rhizosphere MetaG P. TD hybrid SRZTD3 | ecosystem: Host-associated > Plants > Roots > Rhizosphere > Soil | place: USA... | reverse complement strand
CGGTGGTGGGAACAACTTCAACGGCTTTTTGGCCTGCGGGTTGTATCTGCCGTGGTTGTTCGCGAAGAACCTGGCCTGTGGGCCGGGTGGTGTGATGGTGGATCCGAACGATCCGTTCGGCGACTGCGCGCCGGCCAACCCCGCAACGGGTTGTCTGCCGCTCGTGGCCGGAACCTTCAGGCCGCCGCTGACGGGTGCGGACATCCCCTTCCTCGATCAGAAGTCGGTGGCGTACACCGACGAGCATGGCGAGGCGAGGGTGCTGTTCCTACCCGGTGAGAACTTCTTCTTCACGCACCTGCCGGGCGTGGGGATCAACTCGAACGGCGGCTGCGACATCGCGAACATCCCGGGCGGCGTGCTCGGGACGGCGAACATCAGTGCGACGATCCGCTATCCGTTCGAGCCGGTGACGGCTCGGCCGGTGGTGTCGAACACGGTGACGAAGACGGTGACGTCGCTGTTCTCGAAGACGATCACGTGCTTCCCGAAGGGGACGCAGCCGGTGGAGCACGAGGCGGCGATTTGCGTCGCCGAGGCTCATGACATCACTGGGGCGCCGTTTGTTGGTGAGACGGTGTGCTTCACCGCGAACCGGAACGCCGAGAGCATCCAGTGGTTCACGGGTGCGATCGCCGGGACGAACATCGTGATCGGCAACGCGGGTCGGAACTTCGGTCAGGAGGCGAACGCGACGAACCGGATCTGCCCGCTGACCGATGCGAACGGCCGCGCGGCGGTGGAGATCTTCAACTCCGACACGTCGACGGTGAACGTCACCGCGCTGTTCATAGACGAGGGCATCCTGCGCTCGCTGCACGTCCCGTTCCCGATCGCGGGCGTCGTCGGGCCGAGCAACGGCGCGCAGTCGTCCACCTCGGGCTCCGGCGGCTCGAGCGGTGGTTCCGGGTCGAGCGGCTCCAGCGGGAGCTCGGGCTCGAGCGGCTCCAGCGGCTCCGCGTCCGGCGGCAGCCAGGACAGCCAGAGCGGCCAGTACGACGCATCCGACTACCGGATCACGAAGGCTCAGCTCGTGCGGGCGAAGAAGCCGTATCTGAAGCTGTTCGTCAAGGGCCCGACTTCCACCGTTCACGTCAGGCTGACCCTGACGAAGAAGAACGGCAAGGTCGTCTCGCGGTTCCAGACCGCGATCGAGACGAACCACCTCGTTCGGGTTCGCGGCTTCCGGATCGCGAAGACCGTCCGGGTCATCCGCGTCGGCGTCGACGCGTAGCTGTTGACGGGGGCGGGCCCTTTGCGGGCCCGCCCTCCTCTACCTTGCGCGGCATGCTCTCGATCGCCGCGGCCAGCTCTCGCGAGGAGATCGAGCTCGTACGTGCGCTCTTCCTCGAGTACGCGGCGACGCTCGGCGTCGATCTCGGGTTTCAGGGTTTCGACCGGGAGGTGAGCGAGCTCCCCGGCTCCTACGCGCCGCCCGGTGGGCGGCTGCTCCTCGCGCGCGTCGACGGCGAGACGGCCGGCTGCGTCGCGCTTCGAAATCTCGGCGAGGGCGTCTGCGAGATGAAGCGGCTGTACGTCCGGCCTGCATTTCGTGGTCGTGCGCTCGGCCGCGACCTCGCCGTCGCCGTGATCGACGAGGCCCGGAGTGCCGGGTATCGGGCAATGCGCCTCGACACGCTCCCGACGATGACCGCGGCGCGGGCGCTGTACGGGTCGCTCGGGTTCCGAGCCACGGCGCCGTATCGCTTCAACCCGATCGCCGGTACGGACTACCTGGAGCTCACGCTGTAACGCGGATCTCCAGCTGGCGGTGGGCCTCGAGCCCGGAGAGCCCGACGCCGACGAGGCGCAAGGCACCCGGCCGGTCGGCGAGGGCGCGATCGAGGAGCGAGCACGCCAGCGCGGCGATCCGCTCCGTCTCGTCCGTGCCGACCGGCAGCGTCGTCGATCGCGTCCGCAGGGTGAAGTCCGCGTAGCGGAGCTTCGACGTGATCGTGCGTGCTGTCTGCTGCTTCTCGGCGAGGAACTCGGCGACCTCGCGCGCCATCTGCCGCAGCTCCTCGTGGAGGCGGCCGCGATCGGAGACGTCGTCTGTGAACGTCTCCTCCCGGCTGAGCGAGATCCGCTCGACCGACGTCTCCAGCTGACGTGGATCAACACCGCGCGCCCGCTCGTGGAGCAGGCGACCGACCTTGCCGGAGAGCAGCCGCCGCAGCGCCGCGTCGTCGAGCGAGGCGAGCGCGCCGATGGTGGTCACCCCCGCGCGGCGTAGCCGCTCCTCCGACCGCGGCCCGACGCCGGGGAGCAGCCGGATGTCGAACGGCGCGAGGAAGGACGCCTCCCGGCCGGGCGGCACGACGGTCAGTCCTCCTGGCTTCCGGCGGTCGCTCGCGACCTTCGCGACCACCTTGCACGTGGCCACGCCGAGCGACGCCGACAGCGCGGTCGATCCCCGCACGGCCGCCTGCACCGCCTCGGCGACCGCGCGGGCGGCGAGGAAGTCGCCCGCCACCTCGTCGACCTGCAGGTAGCCCTCGTCCATGCCGGTGCGCTCGACCGTTGGTACGACCTCCTGGATTGCCGTCCAGACCGCCCTGGCGTAGGTCGAGTAGAGCCGGTGCCGCGGACGGATGAAGACGGCGTGCGGGCAGCGGCGCCGCGCCTCGGCGGCGCTCATCGCCGAGTGGATGCCGAACGTCCGCGCACGATAGTTCGCGGTCGCAACGACCCCGCGCCCGTTCGGGTCGCCGCCGACGACCACCGGGACCTTGCGTAGCTCGGGCTGCTCGAGCTCCTCCACGGCCGCGTAGAACGCATCGAGGTCGAGGTGGGCCAGGATCACCGTGCAAGCCTACGGTGGCGATCTGACACGAATCCGGCACAGACGCGTATCGCCTTCCCCGGTACGGTGGGTCGCATGGCAGCGAAGGCCGCGACACCATGGGGGCAGGCGACGATCGTCGAGGAGCTCCGATTGCAGCAGCGCGCGGGCGAGAAGCGGTTCGCCTCGATCGTCCAGCTCCTCGAGAGCGAATCCGGCGAGCAGCTCGTGCGGTTCGCGTACGCGACGAGCGGCACCGCCCGCCGCGGGCCGGTGACGTTTCGGGGGCGCGACCTCGTGCGCTTGCGGACGGCGCTCGCGGAGCGGCCGCGGCTCGCGGCGGCGCTCGGGCTGGACGCTGGGCTGGAGCTACGCCGGCGCGAGTGAGCGGTCGCGGGCAGCGTCGACGACCGACGCCAGGATCAGGGCCCCGTCACCCGATCCGAGCAACGGGTCGACGGCATGCTCGGGATGCGGCATCAGCCCCATGACATTGCCGCGCTCGCTGATCACGGCGGCGACGTCGGCGGTCGAGCCGTTCGGGTTGTCGCCGGGCGCGTAGCGGAGAAGGATCTGACCGCGTTCCTCGAGCTCCGGCAAGAGCTCGACCGGGTAGTGGAATCGGCCCTCGCCGTGCTTCACAGGAATCGTGATCGGGTCGCCGGCGCAGCAGCGCGACGTGAACGGTGTATCCGAGCGCTCGACGACCAGGCGAACGTCGCGGCAGACGAACGAGAGCGAGGCGTTCGGCAGCAGCGCGCCGGGGAGGAGACCCGCCTCGCACAGCACCTGGAAGCCGTTGCAGATGCCGAGCACGACGCCCCCCTCGTCGGCGAACGAGCGGACGGCCTCGACGGCAGGTGCAAAGCGGGCAATGGCTCCGGCGCGCAGATAGTCGCCGTACGAAAACCCTCCCGGCAGCACGACCGCTCGCGTGCGGCGCGGCAGCTCCTGCTCGCCGTGCCAGACGAGGATCGGGTCGGCGCCGAGTGCGCTCAGCGCCCAGGCTGCGTCGCGGTCGTCGTTCGACCCGGGGAAGACCAGGACGGCGACGGTCGGGCGGGAGGCGCTCACGACGACGAGCGGCCCAGCTCGATCTCGTACGACTCGATCAGCGGATTGGCGAGCAGCCGGCGGCACATGCGGTCGAGCTCCGCGCGCGCCTCGTCCTCGCTGGCTGCGTCGACCTCGAGCTCGACGAGCCGGCCGACGCGCGCGTGCCCGACCGAGAACCCGAGCTTGCGCAACGAGTCCTCGACCGCCTGACCCTGCGGATCGAGGATGCCGTCTTTCGGCCGCACGAGCACCGTCGCCTTCACAACACGACCTCCGGGTTCGCCAGGTAGTCGTCGAACGGAATCTCGGTGAGGAGCTCGAACGCCTCGACGTAACGCGCCCGGGTTCCCGTCACGACCTCCGCCGGCAGCTCCGGCCCCGGTGGCGTCTTGTCCCAGCCGAGCGACTCCGCGTAGTCGCGGGCGTACTGCTTGTCGAACGACGGCGGCGATTGCCCGGGCTGGTGCTCAGACCGCGGCCAGAAGCGCGATGAGTCCGGGGTAAAGGCCTCGTCGGCGAGCACGATCCGGTCGCCGTCGAGGCCGAACTCGAATTTCGTGTCGGCGAGGATGATCCCGCGCTTCGCCGCGTGCTCGGCCGCGAAGCGGTACAGCTCGAGCGATACCGCCTCCGCCTCCGCCGCTCGCTCGCGGCCGACGAGCGCAGCGGCTTCCGCGCGATCCAGCGGCTCGTCGTGTCCGGTCTGGGCCTTGGTCGTCGGCGTGAAGATCGGTTCCGGCAGGCGGTCGGCCTCGCGCAGCCCGGCCGGAAGGTCGTGCCCGCAGATCGAGCCGGTTGCCAGGTAGTCCTTCCACCCCGAGCCGGCGAGGTACCCGCGAACGACGCACTCGAGCGGCAGCATCTCCAACCTGGCGCACTCGAGCGAGCGTCCGTCCGGGCGGATCGCCAGCAAGTGGTTGGGAACGATCTCGCGCGTGCGCGAGAACCAGAACGCCGACAGGCCCGTGAGTACGCGGCCCTTGTCCGGGATCGGCGTCGGCAAGACGACGTCGAAGACGGAGATCCGATCCGTGGCGACGAGCAGCAGGCGGTCACCGTCGAGCGCGTAGAGCTCACGCACCTTGCCGCTCGCCAGGTGGAGCTCCGAGAGCTCAGACACCGGCGGGCTCCCGGTCGCGAACCTCGAGCTCCGACAGCCGATCGACGATCGTTCCGGCGTGTCGGAGGACGTCCTCCAGGTCGAAGGCGCGCTGGAGCTCGTCAGCCGGCAAGCGGGCGCCGACCTCTGGATCCGCGGCCATGACCGCCCGGAAGTCCCGTTGCTCGTCCTGCGCGCGCAGCGCCTGACGTTGCACGATCCGGTAGGCGTCGTCGCGCGTCAGTCCGGCCTCGACGAGCGCGAGCAGGATCCGCTGGCTGAAGACCACGCCGCCCCCGGCCTCGAGGTTGGCCCGCATCCGTTCGGTATCGACGACAAGCCCCTCCACGAGCCAGGCGAAGCGATCGAGCACGTAGTCGACGGCGAGGAAAGAATCGGGAACGACGATCCGCTCGGCGCTCGAGTGCGAGATATCCCGCTCGTGCCAGAGCGCGACGTTCTCCAGGCCGACGGACGCCGCCGACCTGACGACGCGGGCGAGGCCGCAGATCCGCTCCGCCACGACCGGGTTGCGCTTGTGCGGCATCGCCGACGATCCCTTCTGGGACTGGGCGAACGGCTCGGCCACCTCGGCGACCTCGGTCCGCGCCAGGTGGCGAATCTCGGTGGCGAACCGCTCCAGCGACGCGGCCACGAGGGCGAGGGCCGACAGCAGCTCTGCATGCCGATCGCGCGGGACGACCTGCGTGGGCGCGCGCTCCGCCTCGAGCCCCAGCCGCTCGCAGGCGATGCGCTCGACCTCGGGATCTCCCACCGAGTAGGTCCCAACCGCGCCAGCGAGCTTGCCGACGCGCAGTCCTTCGAGTGCGCGGGTCAGCCTCGCCATGCCGCGGTCGAGCTCGAAGGCCCAGCCGGCGAGCTTGACGCCGAACGTCGTCGGCTCGGCATGGATCCCGTGCGTGCGGCCGATCATCGCCGTGTCCCGGTGCTCGTACGCGCGCTCGACGACAGCGGCGAGCGCTCGCCGCGCGCCCTCGAGGAGCAGCTTGCCGGCGTCGCGGATCTGGAGCGCGAGCGCCGTGTCGAGGACGTCCGATGACGTGAGGCCGAAGTGGAACCAGCGGCCTTCCGGGCCGAGCTGCTCGGCGACGGCGTCGACGAACGCAGCGACGTCGTGCTGCGTCGCGGCCTCGATCTCGGCCACCCGGGCGGGCGAGGGAGGGACGGCGAGCGAGTGGATACGCTCAGCTGCCTCGGCCGGCACGACGCCGAGCGCGGCCCACCCGTCGAGCGCCGCCAGCTCGACCTCCAGCCAGCGGGCGAGCTTGCTCTCGTCCGACCACACTTCGGCCATGGCCGGGCGGGAGTAGCGGGAAATCACCGGTCCGATTCTAGAGGCGCGCTCGGCGGCCCGACCCGGAGGATCCGCGCGGCCAGGAGCGCCGCGTTTCGCGCTCCGTCGACCGAGACGCAGGCGACCGGGACGCCCGGCGGCATCTGCGCGATCGAGAGCATCGCGTCGAGCCCGTCCAGGACGCTCTTGCTCGAGCGCAGCGGCACGCCGATCACCGGCAGCTCCGTCTGTGCGGCGAGCACGCCGGGGAGCGCGGCGGCCATGCCTGCGCCGGCGATCAGCACCGCGAGCCCTCGCGCTTGCGCCGCCTTCGCGTACTCGGCGACCGCGTCCGGATCGCGGTGCGCGCTGCGGACCTCGAGCTCGTGCGAGATCTCCAGCGAGGCCAGCTCGTCGAGCGCCGGCTGGATCCGCTCCCGGTCGGACTCGGAGCCGATGACGACGCCCACGAGGGGCCGGTCAGCCGCGGACAGCTGCCACCTCGCCGGCAATGTCGGAGCGATACCGCAGCGCGTCGCAGCGGATTGCCGCGGCGCCGTCGTATGCCGCGCGGCGGGCGTCCTCGAGCGAGTCGCCTGTGCCCGTAACGTTGAGCACGCGACCGCCGGCCGTCACAAGGCGCGGCCCGTCGAACCTCGTTCCGGCGTGGAAGACGAGCGCGCCCGCCCGCTCGGCGTCATCGATCCCGCCGATCGGTGTTCCGGTGTCGCCTGTTTCCGGGTACCCCTGCGCCGCGAGCACGACGGTGACGGCCGCGTCGCGGGCGACGAGCTGCGTTCCGCCAAGCTCGCCCGCGGCTGTGGCGGCGAGCGCATCGAGGAGGTCGCCGTCGAGTCGCGGGAGAATCGCCTGCGTCTCGGGGTCGCCGAAGCGGCAGTTGAACTCGAGCACGCGCGGCCCGGAGTCGGTGAGCATCAGCCCGGCATAGAGGAGCCCCGTGAAGGGCGTGCCCCGGCCAGCAAGCTCGCGGATGACCGGACGGTGCACGGTGTCGACGAGCTCGTCGACGTCGGCGCCGTCGATGCTGGGGACAGGCGAGTACGCGCCCATCCCACCGGTGTTGGGGCCGGCGTCGCCGTCCCTGGCGCGCTTGAAGTCGCGCGCGGGAGCGAGCGGCAGGACGTCGCGGCCGTCGCTGAGCGCGAACAGGGAAAGCTCGTCACCTTCGAGTAGCTCCTCGACGACCACGTCGTCCCCGAGGCGGAGGGCGGCGGCAAGTCCACGCTCGAGCTCGCCGCTCGTGTGGCAGACGAAGACGCCTTTGCCGCCTGCGAGGCCGTCGAACTTGACGACGCACGGCGCCCGCGGCTCGTCGAGCGCCGCGGGGCTCGCGACACCGGCCGTCTGCATCACCGCTTTCGCGAACGCCTTCGAACCCTCGATTCGCGCGGCAGCCGCGTCCGGTCCGAACGCCGCGATGCCGGCCGCGCGCAGCTCGTCGACGATCCCCGAGACGAGCGGCGCCTCCGGCCCGACGACGACGAGGTCGGGCTTGACGCTTCTCGCAAGCGCTGTCAGCCCGTCGACGTCGGCCGCGTCGACCGGATGGCACTCGCCGAACGCGGCGATGCCCGGGTTCCCGGGAGCCGCGTGCAGCTCGCCGAGCGACGAGCTGCGGGAAAGCGACCACGCGAGCGCGTGCTCTCGCCCGCCCGGCCCGACCAGCAGCACTCGCACACCGTGACTCTAGCCCGCCCGGACGACGACGGTCCCCGGCTCGCGTTTCGTTACTGTGCCGGCGCGAAATGAGGCGTCCATGACCGACCAGCCCGGACTCGACGAGTACGACTGGCAGAGCGAGTACGCCTCGCTCGAGGAGGACCTCGCGGATGATCCGACCGGTGCCCTCGCGCAATTTGCGGACCTCGTCGAGCGGATGCTCGACGAGCGCGGCTACGACCTGGGAGACCCGATCGTCCGGGAGGGCGACGAGCGCGCGATCGTGGCCGACTACCTGGCTGCTCGGGAGACGTCCGATCGTGTCGAGCGGGACGAGGACGTCGATCCCGGGGACATCGGCGCGGCGATCGTCAACCTCCGCGAGCTCTTCGAGACCCTGGTGGCGGAGCGCGGCCCGCCGTAGGGAGATCGCCGCAGGCGTCCGCTATCGTCTCTCTAACGGCTTCGACGGAGACCAGTAGCGGGGCCGGCCGAAGTCGAGAGAGCCGCCGGGAGCTGTGAAGGCGGTCTTCGGTCACCCGCGAACGACACTCCCGAGCCGCGGGAAGAACGGCCTTCGGGCTCAGTAGAACCCGCCGGTTCGCCCCCGTGACCGGGCGCAACGAGGCCGCCGACGGCGGCGAAGTGCGGTGGCACCGCGGGGAGCGCCTCCCGCCCGCACACACCAGGCGAGTGTGCAAGGGAGGTGATCACCGTGCAACGAATCCTGACAGCGGAGCTCCCGGCCAATGTCGGCCGGCGAGTTCGGATCGCCGGCTGGCTGCAGCAGCAGCGGCAGCTGAGCCGGGTGACATTTGCGGTCGTCCGGGACCGAGGCGGGCTTGCGCAGGTCGTCGTCGAGGAGGCCGGGGCGCGAGACGCGGTCGCGCGGCTCGCGCCCGAGACCGTCGTGGAAGTAGAAGGCGAGGTCGTCGAGACGCCGCAGGCTCCCGGCGGGGTGGAACTGCATCATCCGGAAGCCCGGGTCATCGCGCCGGCTCTCGAGGCGCCGCCGATCGACCTCCGCCGGCCTGCGCTCAAGGAGCAGCTCCCGACGCGGCTGACCCATGCCGCCGTCGCACTGCGGCACCCCCGGGCGCGGGCGAGGTTCGCTCTCGTCGCCGCGTCGCTCGCCGGATACCGTGCCGCGCTCGACGCGCTCGGCTTCGTCGAGATCACGACCCCGAAACTGGTCGGCTCGGCAATCGAGGGCGGGGCCAACGTCTTCGAGGTCGACTACTTCGGCCGGCCCGCCTACCTCGCCCAGAGCCCGCAACTCTATAAGCAGACCATGGTCGGGGCATTCGAGCGGGTCTACGAGTGCGGCCCGGCCTTCCGCGCCGAGCCGCACGACACCGCGCGCCACCTTGCCGAGTTCATGTCGCTCGACCTCGAGGTCGGGTTCATCGAGGACTACCGGGCGGTCATGCGCGTCGCGCGCGAGGCGGTCGCGGGCATGGCCGACGCCGTCCGGTCGCGGGCGAGCGCATCCGTCGACCTGCTCGGCATCGTGGTTCCGGATGTCCCGGCCGAGATCCCCGCAGTGCACTTCACCGACGCGCAGCGCCTGATCGAGCGCGACACCGGGCGCGAGGTGGTCGGCGAGCCGGACCTCTCACCGGCCGACGAGCGCTGGCTCGGCGATTGGACGACGCGCGAGCACGGTTCCGACCTCCTGTTCGTCGTCGGCTACCCGATGGAGAAGCGGCCGTTCTACACCCATCCGGATCCCGGCCAACCCGGTTTTTCGTGGAGCTTCGACCTGCTCTTCCGGGGCGTCGAGCTGCTGACGGGCGGCCAGCGCCTGCACCGGTACGACGACTACGTCGAGGCGCTCGTGGCTCGCGGTCTCAGTGCGGAGCCGTTCCGGGCCTACCTCGAGGCGTTCCGGTACGGGATGCCGCCCCACGGCGGCTTCGGCATGGCGCTCGAGCGGTGGGTGGCGCAGCTGACCGGCGTGAGCAACATCCGGGACGCGCGCCTGTTCCCGCGCGACCGGACACGGCTCGACCCGTAGAGCGGCGGCGTCCGCCTACGGCCGCGCGAGCGCGGCCGGCTCGCGCTGCGTGAGTACGCGCTCGCGCTCGGCCCCGGTCCCGACGAGCGAGACCTCGACGCCGAGCGAGCGCTCGACGAAGTGGACGTAGTCCCGGGCAGCGTCGGGAAGGTCCGCTAGTGCGGTGACGCCGTCGAGCGGCTGCTGCCAGCCGGGCAGCGTCTCGTACACCGGGCTCGCGTGGTGGAAGTCGCTCTGATGCTCCGGAAAGTGCTCCGTGACGGTGCCGTCCCGGAGCCGGTAATGCGTACACACGGGTAGCGCTGCGAACTCGCCGAGGATGTCGAGCTTCGTCAGCGCGACCGTCGTGATGCCGTTGACGCGCACCGCGTAGCGCAACGCGACGAGGTCGAGCCAGCCGCACCGGCGCTCCCGCGCCGTGACCGTGCCGAACTCGTGACCGGCGGTGCGGACGCGATCCCCCTCCGGGCCCTCGATCTCCGTGGGGAAGGGGCCCTCGCCGACCCGCGTGACGTAGGCCTTGGCCACGCCCATGACGGCGTCGATCCGATTGGGCCCGATCCCGACGCCGGTGGCTGCAGCCGACGCGACCGGGTTCGACGACGTCACGAACGGATACGTGCCGTGGTCGAGGTCGAGCAACGTGCCCTGTGCTCCCTCGAGCAGCACCGAGCGGCCGTCGCGGAGCGCCTGGTCGATGATGAGCGACGTGTCGGCGATGTACGGCCCGAGCCGACGGGCGTAGTCCTCGTGGCGCTCGGCGACCTCTTCGAGTTCGAGTGGGGGCGCGCCGTAGACCCGCTCGAGCCAGACGTTCTTCTCTGCGAGCGCCACCTCGATCTTCTGCCGGAGGATCTTCAGGTCGAGCAGGTCCTGGACGCGAATTCCGAGGCGGGCCGCCTTGTCCGCATAGCACGGGCCGATCCCGCGGCGGGTCGTGCCGATCTGGAGGCGGCCCAACCGGCGTTCGGTGGCGCGGTCGATCGCCACGTGCCACGGCATGATCAGATGGGCGTTCCCGGAGAGCCGGACCGGCGCTGTCGAGATGCTCCGCCGCTCGAGGTCGTCCAACTCCTCTACGAAGACCCCCGGATCGATGACGCAGCCCGCGCCGAGGACGCTCTCCTTCCCGGCGAGGATGCCGGACGGCATGTGCCGCAGCTTGTACGTTTCCTCGCCGACGACGATCGTGTGGCCGGCGTTCGGCCCGCCCTGATAGCGGCAGACGAGGTCCGAGTGGTGCGCGAGGAGGTCGACGATCTTGCCCTTCCCCTCGTCGCCCCACTGGGCGCCGACGATTACGGTTGCCGGCACGGTACGCGGCCGGCGTCGCAGGCGGTCACGCGGGAAACGTACCCGACGCCATCGCCTGCGGCGATCCCCTCGCGACCCGCCGGATCGAGAGGCGGTGACCGCGGCGGCAGCGGGCGAAGCCGACGTCCGCCTCGGCGCGGAGCGATCCGAACACCTTCGCCGCGCGATACGCCAGGGCGTCGTACGGATCCGCCGGGTGGGCGAGGCACTCCTCGCAGAGCGCCGTGTACGTCGTCGCTGTCGATTCGAGCCAGACGGTCTGCGACATCACCTCCGCCTCAGTGCTGGGCCAGGTCGGCGAACTTGGCGTACCGGCTGAGGAACGAGAGCTTCTCCACGCCGGTCGGGCCGTTCCGGTGCTTCGAGAGGATGATCTCGGCGAGACCCTTGTCCGCCGACTCCTCGGGGTTGTAGTGCTCGTCCCGGTAGATGAAGAGCACGAGGTCGGCGTCCTGCTCGAGGCTGTTGTGCGCGACGACGCCGTCGGCAACGAAGTTGTGCAGGTCGTCGACCGTCAGGTCGTACACGTCCTGCTCTCCGTCCGGCTCGATCGAGACCACCTCGTCCCAGCAGACGTCGCTGGCCGCGAGACGGCGCAACTCGGCCGACTCGACGATGTCCGCCACCGCAGCCACGCGCGCCCGTCCGGTGGCGGACGGGGACGTCGCCCGCTGCGCCTGCGGCCAGAGCGGGAACGGGAACAGCCGCGCTCTCCCGTCGGGCGCCGGCTCCACCTCCCGGACCCAGATCCCGTTTCCCACTGTCTGGAGGAAACGTTCCGCGGTCCGGCGCCCGACGATCTCGACGCGGTAGCGGCCCTCGCCTCCGCCGAATGGATCGATCCGTCGCACGGCCGCCACCACGCGCAGACGCAGCAGGAGCGACGCGACGTCTCGGGCAAGCGCTTCGCCGCGACATTCGTACCGGACCGCGGGCCCGCGAGTGCGTCCGCTCGGCAACATCGAACCGCCGTCCGCCCAGAGGTGGCGCAAGAAGAGCGCGATGGACGCCTCGGACTGCGCGAAGACCGCACCGGGGATCCGGTTGTCTGCGTCGTCGGGCCGAAGATCCCAGCGCTGCCGTTGTGCCAGGGCCGCTTCGTCGTGCGCCGCGATCTCGACGCGGTAGCCGCCCAGCGGCCGGGGAGACGTGCGCAGCTCGACGCCCTCCCCGAACACGTCGGCCGCGAGCGCCTCCACCGAGCGAGCGAGAACCGCCGTCTTTGCGGGGTAGTGGATCGTTCGCCCCGAGATGCGGGCGCCCGCGGCGACGAGGCGACCGAGCAGCGCGAGCTCCGAGTGGGTGAGGGTCATGACATCCGGCCCGGGCAGCGACCGCGGAACGGCAATCCGGATACCCGGGAAGGTGTCGTCCAGGCGCCGCCAGCCGTCGAAGGCGAGGAACTTGTGATTCCCCGTCGCGCGGATCGTGCGCCCGAGACGCGTTGTCAGCCGGTAGACAGGCTTCCTGCCGGTCGCGAGGGCGCGGAGGACGCGGCGCGGCACGAGCTGCCAGCTGTCTGTGTCCATGGCGAGGACGTTGAACCCGGCACCTCCTACGAGCTCCCGAATCGGCCGGTGCACCCCTTCGTCCGGCAGGTAGACGAGCGACTCGCCGGCAAGGCAGCCGGACTCCCGGAGGTCGGAGAGGATCGGGCGCTTGTCGTGTCGCTGCTCAACGGCGCGGGACAGCTGCGACAGCGCGAGCACCGGAACATCGAGATCGCGCGCCAGCAGCTTGAGCGACCGCGAGATCTGAGAGACCTCCTGCACGCGGTTCTCGACGGACGCCCCGGACGTCATCAGCTGCAGGTAGTCGACAATTACGAGCCCGAGGGTCGGCTCCCGCGACTTCAGGCGCCGTGACTTCGAGCGGATCTCCATCATCGTCACGGAGCTCGTGTCGTCGACATAGATCGGCGCCTTCATCAGCTTGTCGCAGGCCGCCGTCAGGCGCGGCCAGTCGTCGGGCGCGAGCTTCCCGGTACGGAGCCGTTGTGACTCGACCTTCGCCTCCGAGCACATCAGCCGTTGAGTCACCTCGGCCTTCGACATCTCGAGCGTGAACACCGCGACGGGGACGTTCATGCGGACCGCGAGGTTGGCCGCAATGCAGATGGCGAGCGCGGATTTCCCCATGCTCGGGCGGGCCGCGGCGATCACGAGATTGCCGCGCTGGAAACCGGACGTGAGCCGGTCGAGATCGCGGAAACCGGTCGGCGTGCCCGTCACGTCCTCGCCGGCCTCGTAGAGCTGGGTGATGCGCTCGAAGCTCTCCTTCAGGAGCGTCTCGATGTGGTCGAATTCGCTCGCGACCCGCTGCTGCGCCAGGTCGAAGACGACCTGCTCGGCGCGATCGACGAGGTCCGGCGCGGGGCCCGGCCGTTCCCAGCCGAGCCGCGCGATCTCCGTGCCGGCGCGGACGAGGCCGCGGAGCGTCGCCATCTCCCGGACGATGCGGGCGTAGTGCCCGACGTTCGCCGTCGCGGGCACCAGCGCGGCCAGCTCGTTGATTCGAACGCGACCGCCGACACCCTCGAGCTCGCCCCGCTCCTCGAGCTCGTCCACGAGTGTGATCGCGTCGACTGGCTCCCCGCGCGTGTACAGGTCCCGCGCTGCGCGGAAGATCTTCGCATGACTCTCCCGGTAGAAATCCGACGGATCGACGACGTCCGTGACCGTGTCGATCGCATTCGGCGACAGCATCATCGCGCCGAGCACAGACTCCTCGGCCTCGAGGTTCTGCGGCGGGACCGGAGCAGGGTCTGGAAGCTGGGCGACCTGCGCCACGGCGCGATCAAAGCCTGGTCCGCTCGCGCGATCAACCTGTGGATAAGCGGATGGATCCACTGCGCTCCGGCGCCTGCTTGCAGGAAACATAGAACGTATGTTCGCATAACAGGCCGACGTGGGCGGGGGAAAAACGCCCGCTCTTTGCAACAAATTTGTCTCGATTTCCACAACCCGTTGATAGGGCTGTGGAAACCGCTACTCGTCCGGCTGCTCGGCTTCGGGCTGTGCCTCGGCGGATTCGGCCTCCGCGACGGCAACCGGAGCCTCGTCCGGCGCGGCGGCTTCGGCAGCCTCCGCTTGCGGCGCCTCCTCGCCTTCCGGCGCCTGCTCGCCCCCCGACGCCTCGACGGCCGGGCTCTCCTCCTCGGGCGGCAGCTCGCCGCCCTCCGGCACGACGAGCGTCTTCACGTCGACGCGCACGTCTTCGAAGACGTCGATCGGGATCTCGTAGCGGCCGACGCGCTTGATCGGCTCGGGGAGGTCGATCCTGCGCCGGTCGACGCGTATCCGGCGCGCCCGCCAGAGCTCGTCGACGATGTCCGTCGGCGTCACCGAGCCGAACAGGGAACCGGTCGGCCCGGCGTTGACCTCGAACCGAAGCACCGTCTTCGTCAACGTGTCCGCGATCTCCTGCGCGTGCTCGAGCGTGCGTGCCTCCTGCCGCGCGCGAAGCTCTTCGACACGGCGAACCTGGGCGACGCGTCCCTCCGTCGCCTTCTCCGCAAGTCGGCGCGGCAACAAGAAGTTGCGCGCGTAGCCCGGGGCCACGTCGACGATGTCGCCACGCAGCCCCAGGTTGTCCACATCCGAGAGAAGGATCACCTGCACGACTGGTTCACCCCGCGACGTAGGGCAGCAGCGCCATCTCGCGCGCACGCTTGACGGCGACCGCGACCTGGCGTTGATGCCGGCGACATGCTCCGGTGATCCGGCGCGACCGGATCTTGCCCTTCTCGGAGATGTAGCGCCGGAGCTGGTTGTAGTTCTTGTAGTCGACTTCCTCGATCTTCTCGCGGCAGAAGAAGCAGTTCTTCCGGCGCGTCGGAGCGAGTTGCGCGCCGCCTCGCTTCCGGCGCCGGTCGTCTCGGTCTCGCTGTGCCATCGTCGGCTCTTGCCTTTCTAGAACGGAATGTCGTCGTCGGTGCCGGGACTGAAGTCCGCGCTCGCAGTCGCGCTCGCGGGCACGAACTGCGCCTGTTCGGCATCTTGCCGCCCGCCCAGGAACTGGACGGTGTCGGCGATGATCTCGACAGCCTGGCGCTTCGTGCCGTCCTGCGCCTCCCACTCGCGCCAGTCGAGGCGGCCGTCGATGCCGACCGGCCGGCCCTTGCTCAGGTACTGGGCGCAGTTCTCACCCTGGTTGCCCCAGACCGTCACGTCGAAGTAGTTCGGCTTGTCGGTCCACTCACCGGACGCCTGGTCCTTCTGGCGTGTGTTGACCGCGATCCGCAGCTTGCAGACCGCCGTCCCGCTCGGAGTGTGGCGCAGTTCGGGGTCGCGCGTCAGGTTGCCGACGAGCACGACCCGGTTGATGTTCGCCATCAGGCTCCCTCCTCTGCCGTCGGTTCCGTCTCGGACTCATCCTGACGGCTTGGTGCGACGCTCGCCAGCGGCCGCGCCGGGCCTGTCTGCGAACGGCGCACCGCCAGGTGGCGGATGACGCCGTCCGTGATCTTGAGGACGCGCGAGATCTCGTCCAGCGTCGCGGGCTCGCACTGGAACTCGAGCAGGTGGTAGTAGCCGTCTGTCTGGTGGTTGATCTCGTAGGCGAGCTTCCGGCGGCCCCACGGCTCCTGGCGCTCCCAGGTCCCGCCTCCGCGCTCGACGTTCTCGCGCACGCGCTCGACGATCTCCGCCTGTCGTTCCTCGGGGAGCTCGGGATCGAGCAGCAACAAAACTTCGTACGGATTCACGTTCCCGGGTACCTCCTTCCTTCGGTCTTATGCGGCCCCACCGGCCGATGCCGCCGGGAAGGAGCGGCACGAGGCGGAGCAGGAAGCGTCGACGAGTGTAGCATCGCGCCTCGTGCACACCCGCCTCGCGTTGATCGGCGGCGCCGCAGCCGGCGTCGTGGTTCTGGTCGTCGCGCGCCGCCGCCGCCGTTCGGCACCCGAGCCGTTCCCCGCGCCCGACCCAGCAGACGAGCTGCGCCGAAAACTCGACGAGTCCCGGGCGCTGGACGCCGAGCGAGACGAGTTCGAAGCGGGCGAAACGCCCGTCGACCGGGCCGAGCCAGCCGGCGAAACGGTCGAGTCCCGCCGCCGCAAGGTCCACGACGACGCCCGGGCCGCGGCCGACGAGATGACCCGGCGTGCGCCCGACACGCCGTAGGCGGGCTTGCATTCCGGTCAGCTCGAGGAACTCGAGCACGTCGATCGCGGCGCCGGGCGCCTGCCGATGCGGGTGGTCGGCAAGATGCTCGTCGATCGCCGAACGCGACCCAGTCTCGAGGATCGAGTAGCCGGTGACGTCCGCGTCCCCGTTCAAGCGGCGCGCCCAGAACGACCAGGGCCGACCCGGGGCTGTCGCCGAAGGCCGGTTCATCCGGCCGCAGGTACGACGCGCGAAGTCGTGTCTGCTTCGCTCCTGCGAGCGGGCTCAAGGGGAGAACGCCATTCCCCCCGTGGCTTAAAAGGCTGGAAGCCGCGCGTAGCGCGGCTTCCGTAGACCCCTACACGTAGACGCCCCCCTTGGCGGTTAGTTGTCCGGATCCGGCGACCTTTACAGAGCCTTTACATGACTTAGCATGCGGTTCACGAAGGTTTTCCGTGGCAGGATTCGCCGCCGAAGTCGGGTACCGGCGTCCCGGTGGCGAGGAACCGCCAGCTGTAGCCGCTCGGGCCGAGCTGCAGGCGAAGGACGCCGGGCTCCCACCATTCGACCGCGCGCGTGCGCGAGTCTGTGACGACCTGCGACTTGGACGAGCGACGCGCTCCCCCGGTGCCGACGACGAACTCGCGGAGGCCGTGGAGATAGTCGACGTCGCCCCTCGGATCCACTCTCGTCAGGCGCTCGTAGTCAGGCGCCTGACCCGAGAGCACGATCTCGGCTCCTGCGCGGTAAAGGAGGCTCCAGAACGGCCGCACACTGGGCTGATCGCCGCCGACGCCCGAGTTGAAGAGCGGGCGGCTCCAGTAGGCGAGCACGCAGCGGCGAGGATGCTCCGCGAGGTCGCGGCGCAACCACGCGAGTTGCGCCCGCGAGATCCGCTCGCTGTCGAGCGCGTACAGGCGCCAGGCGCCGAGGTCGAAAGCGTAGTACGTCCTCGAGAGGCCGAAGTACCTCCGGTAGGCGGCGGCGCCGGGGCTCCGGTAGTCGCGCGCGCCGGCGGCTGGGCGAATCCGGCTCTTGAACCGTCCCCAGGTCGGCCCGAAGCAGTGGGCGAAGTCGGCGGTGCTCCCGGCCGGGTAGGCGTTGTTCCCGAGCGTCAGGACGGTTCCGGATTGGCCGGCGACGACGTCGGCCGTCCGGGCGTCGCCGTTGCCGCCGCACGTAGCGATGTCGCCTGCCGCTAGCGCCGTCTCCACGCGAGGCGACGCCTGCAGCGACCCGGCGACGACCGATCCGACCGCGACGGCGACGATCCCGAGAGCGATCCAGAGGCGGCGCACAACCGAACGCTAGCTCGCGAATCCCGGCCGCGACCTATCGCAGCCGGCCGAGCGCGCGCTCGGCACGGTCGACTTCGGCCTGCGCGCGCTCGGCCTCCGCCCTCGCCTTCCGCGCCTCCCGCTCCGCGGCGTCGGCCGCGCGTTCCAGCTCTCGCGTGCGCTTGCGCGCTTCGTCGACGGCCGCGCGTGCCTCACTAAGCCGCCGCGCCCTCCGGTCGTCGGAGGGGGGCGCCGACTTGCCCGCCGAAGCCTGCTGGCGCGGAGCACCGGCGAGCGCGGCCATCGCGCCGAACCCGGCGGGCTCGAGCTCCTCGGTCAACTGCCCGCTGCGGAGCGCTTCCGCATGCGTCTCGTCGGCCGGCGCTGCGCGCAGAGTCGCAGCGATGCGCTGAGCGGCCGCATCGCTCGCGACATGGCCGGCGTCCGCGAGCACCTTGCGCGCCTGCCGAACGAGCGCGTCAATGGCCGAGCCGACGTCGTCCGCGGCCTCGAGGTCGCCGCCCTGCAGGCGCTCGCCGGCCGCGAACAGCCGATCGAGGTCGGTGCTTCCCTGGCGCGCGACCTGGTTGATCGCCCACACCGGGAGCGACGGACGGCGCAGCGCCGCGACCTGCTCGGCCTCCTCGCGCCGGTCGTCCTGTCGAAGCGATCGCGCCAGGGCGTTCCGTTCGTCGACGAACTTCTCGAGCGGCAGGCCGTAGAGCCGCTCCGCCTCGGGCGGCACCCCGGCGGGCATTACGGGGAGCCTACGCCTTCTCGAGGGCTCGGACGAGCTCTCGCTTGCTCATCCGCGACCGGCCCGAGATGTTCGCCTTTTTCGCATGCTCGAGGAGCTCGTCCTTGCTGAGGCCCTCGAGGTCGCCGTCCCCGTCGAGACGGCGGTCGCCGTTCCGCTTCGCGGTCTCGAGACTCGCCCGCAGCGCGGCCATGAGGTCCGTCGGCTCGTCCCGCTCCGGTTCAGGTGCGGCACGAACCTCCTTGCCGGCTCGCTTTCGGTCGATCACCTCGAGCAGGCGCTGCTGGTACGTGTCCTCGTAGCGACCGGGATCGAACGAGCCCGAGAAGCGGTCGATCAGCTCTCGCGCGAGTTCCAGCTCCCGCTTGTCGACCTTGACGCCCCCTGGCGCGAGCTCGTCCACCGGCCGGATCTCGTCGGCGAAGTGCAGCCGCTCGAGCGTGAGCACGCCCTCGCGGACGCGCAGGACGCCGAGCTGCTGCCGGTCGCGCATCACGAACGTCCCCACGCCCGCGAGCCCCGAGTCCTCCATCGCCGTCCGCAGCAGGGCATAGACACGCTCCGACCCCTCCTGCGGGCCAAGGTAGTACGTGCGCTCGAAGTAGATCGGGTCGATCTCGTCGTACGGCACGAAGTCCCGGACGTCGATCGTACGATAGGTCTCTGCCTGCGCGGCCTCGAAGTCCTCGTCGGCCAGGTAGACGTACTCGTCCTTCTTCACCTCGTACGCCTTGACGATCTCGTCGTCGGGAACGGGCTTGTCCTCGAGCTTGCAGATCTTCTCGTAGCCGATCCGGCTGCCGTCAGGTTCGTGGACCAGGTGAAAGTGAACGTCGTGCTCCGCGACCGCGCTGTACATGCGGACCGGCACGTTGACGAGCCCGAACGAGATGGCGCCGGTCCAGATCGCGCGCGGCACGATGGGTGTCTTCCCGCCTCACGGAGACGGAAACGTACGATGACGATAGACAAGAGCGTTTTTGACTGCTTTTCTTGGTAGAAGTCCGCCTGAACTTACATGTCTGCCGTTGACTGGGACACCTTCGACCTGGAACCGCTCGCGGAGGAGATCCGCGCGACGCGGAGCGGACCCGATGCCGAGCGGACGATCTGGGCGTTCGAGCAAGCCCTCGCGGCGGCGCGGGTGGACGAGCTGCTCGTCGAGCACCTGCTGTCGGCTGCGGTCTGCCTCGTGGCGCGGGCGGCCGACCGCACGCCGCGCGACGTCCTCGAGCTCTACTTCCGCCGCTCCGTGCCGGACGAGGTCTGGCGCGAGCACTACCTGCCGCTGCTGGACTGACGCCGTTTGCCGTCGCGAAGCGGCGGTGACACGATTGGTGATGGCACGAATGGACATCTGGACCTACCGTGACGCGACGCTCAGCGGCGAGACGCTTGCCGGCTACGACGTCGAGGCCGTCGACGGGACCATCGGCAAGGTCGGCGAGGCGACCGCCGAGGCCGGTAGCAGCTTTATCGTCGTCAGCAGCGGCCCCTGGATCTTCGGGAAGAAGGTCATGCTGCCCGCCGGCGTCGTCGAGCGAGTCGACCACGACGAGGGCTGCGTGTTCGTCGACCGCACGAAGGACGAGATCAAGAGCGCTCCCGAGTTCGACGAATCCCGTTACCTGGAGCCGGGCTACCTGGATGAGCTAGGCGGCTACTACGAGTCGGCCGCGGTCGGCCGCGCCTTCGAAGAACCGCTGTAGCCCGGGCTTCCTACGGCGGTGACAGCCGGCGCCACGTAGCCCCGCCGTCGCTGGTTGAGTAGAGCGCCTGCGTCCCCGAGCAGCGCGGCGCGTGGTAGAGCGGGCAGAGCGAGTCGACCTGGGCCCACCCGGCCTGTGCGGTCGCAAAGTGCAGGGCGGCCACGGGAGCCTTCGACCCGCCGAACGGGAGCGAGCGCGGCGTCACCGGGGCGAGTAGGTCGCCGTCGGCCACCGCCACGAAGCGGCGGCCCCCTTCCAGGGCGGCCAGCCAGCTGCCGGCGTCGACCACGGCCGCTGGCAACGCCTTCGCGCGGGTCAACGGGCGCTTCGCCGGGATCACGGCCGCGACGCTCCAGGAGCGCCCGCCGTTCGCGCTCGTGGCGAACTCGACCGCGGAGCGCTTACCGGCGAGCGTCACCGGCAGAACGGCGGAGCTCTCGTCCACGAACGACGGCAGGCCCGGGACTGCGATCGAGCCGCGATACGCGGAGCGCTTCGGCACATTGACGGCGCGCCAGCTCCCGCCGCCGTTGTGCGTGACGTAGAGCCGGTCGGTCTCCGGGCTCGACAGCCATCCGTCGGATCCGTTGAACGCGATCGCGCCCGGCGCGGGGAGGGACGATGACTTCCAGGTGGCGCCGCCATTCGCCGTTCGCAGAAGCCGGCCCGCCCCGGCGCCGCGAGCCTCGCGCCGCACCGAGACGAAGCCGCTGGCGTCGTCGGGGAACGTCACAGTCATCTGGCCCGCGGCGTCGAGATCTGCAGGTGCTGGAACCGTTGAGCGTGTCCATGTCGATCCGCCGTCCTCGGTCGTGAAGAGGGCGAGGCCCGGGCCGCCGGGCATGAGCGCCAGCGCACGCCCGTGAAGCCCGTCGAAGTCGACGGCCCGGATCCAGCGCGCCGCGATGCCGGGCGGCTCTATCGACCGCCAGGTGGTACCGCTGTCGGACGTCCACGACAGCTGTCGCGCCGTGAGGGCCCAGCCCGCGCCGGACGGGTCGATCGCGGCGGTCGCGATCGGTCTGACCGGCTCGATCTTGACCGCGTCCGCGGTGATCCAGCCGGCGCCGGCAGCGCGCCGGGAGAACCGGAGCGTTCGCAGTCCGGGCTTCAGGTCGAACGTGCCGAGGAGCGCCCAGGCCCGAGCGCTCGCTCGCTGGTCCACGAGCACGCGCTGCGCGCCCGCGGCGGCCTCGACGTCGACCGGGACCGAGGCGTTCCGGTTCGGGTAGGCCGGCCACCAGCCGTAGATTGCGTAGCTACCGGCGACGGGCACGCGCACCCGGAACGTCGCCGGCGCGCCGCTCGTGCTCGGCCGCGCCAGCGCGAAGTTCTTCCCGTACACGTCGGATCGTCGCGCGACGCGCCACCCGGGCGCCGCGAAGCGCGCGCCGCGGTTGTCGACGATCGCCTCGTCGGTCCGGCCGGCGTAGGCGCGGACGAGGGCGAGGTACTTCGTCCAATCCCAGCACGGGCCCGGATCGGTGTGGTGGCCGGCGCCGCCTCTCAGCCGGGGGTTGCTCGGATCGGGCACGTCGGCGTGACCGATGATGTGAGCCCGGTCGATCGGAATCGCGTACTTGAGCACGAGGTAGGCGACCAACCGGGCCGAGCCGCGGTACATCGCGTCCGTGTACCACGCGCAGTTGCTCACATGCGCCTCGTGCTCGATGCCGATCGACGTGTCGTTGTAGTAGCCGTTCCCGGCGTGCCACGCCTCGTCCTTCTCGGAGACCATCTGCGTCACCTGGCCGTCGGACGAGCGAACGACGAAATGGGCGGAGACGTGTGAGACGGGATTCTGGAACCAGTGGATCGCCGACCAGTACGGGCCCTCTGTCGTGTGGATGACGATGCGCAGGATCGGCGAGGAGGCCGGCCGGTTGGCGTGGGTGTAGTTGACCGGGCTGGCGGGGCGCCAGATCGCCGCCGGGTAGTCGGCGTGTCCGGCCGTCGCCGCGGCGAGCCGGCGTGGGATCGTGACGTGCTGCGGCGCCAGCCGGACGGTCGTGGCGCCAACCCGCGTTTGCGCACCGTGCAGGAGCGTTCCGAAGATTTGGCCGGCCGCGTCCGCACCGTAGAGCCGCTCGACGGCCGGCAACCAGCCGTCGAGCGACGCCGGTCGGGGCGAGCGCGCGAGGCGGCGCAGCACGGCGGCACCGCCGAGGATGTTCGCGGCACGGTCGCGGACGAGTTCTGCGCGGGACAGTCCGGTGAGCCGTGCCGCCGCGGTTAGCCGAGATCCAGCGAGCTGCATCGGGCCGCGGCCGCCGCCCGGGCTCGCGTCGGCCGGCATCGTCCACCGTGTGTTGACGTAGCCGATCGCGGTCAGCAGCGCCGCGGGAACGCCCGTCGAACGGGCGGCGTCTACGTACTCGCGCGCGAGGCCCGACCGCGGCGCGCTCGCACCGCCGGGGGCCGGGCTGAGGACGAGCACGCAGAGCGAAATCGCGGCGACCCCGGCCCGAAAAGCCTTGCCCCTCCCGGGCATGACGGACTGTTGTAGGTGCTGACGCTAGCCACGTCAAGTTCGCCATACTCCCGCGGGTGCGGCTGCGGCTTCTTCTTCTCGTGCTCGCGAGCGCTCTCAGCGCCTTGCTCCTGGTCGGCCTCGCCGGCAACCAGTACGCGTTCGGCGCCCACCAGGGGAAGAAACAGTGCCGCTACGTCAAGCGCAAGATCCGCGGCAAGACGAAGCGCGTGCGGGTCTGCACCGCCGTTCCCAAGCGGCCGGCTCCCGCTCCGCAGGCGGACCTCGTCGTGGCCGCTGTCGCGCCGCTCGAGGTCTTCGTCGGGCAGGTCGTCGACTACCACGTGACCGTCGTGAACCGCGGGCCACAGGTCGCCCGGGAGTTGAGCCTTGCCATCGATTCGCCGGTTGCGCTCGCCAAGGTTCATGCGAGCCTGACCCCCGGCCAGGCCGCCTCATGCGACGCGGTCGGGCCGAAGCCGGGCGCGTTCCGCTGCCGCATGGACACCCTCCCGGCGAACGGTCGCTGGCTACTCGAGTTCGCCGGCCCTGCGAAGGCCGTCGGCGAGCTTCGCTTCGCGGTCGCGGTCCGCTCCACGACGGCCGACCCTGTCGACCGGAACTCGGCGGTCCAGGTCCTGACGACCGTCGCGCCGAAGCCCGCCGGAGGCTAGAGCGGCGACGGCTGCGCCGCGGCGGCCGCCTCGCGGTCGAACGTGTCGCGCGTGTCGGCGAACAGCCTCTTCGCCTCTTCCGGCGAGTTGCTCACCGCGGTGAGGCCGATCAGGCCGTGCTGGGAGAGACTGGTCAGCATGTGGAAGACGACGCCGGTCTGCGCCGCGTGGTCGAAATGCAACCCGCCCCGGACGGCCACGTCGAAGACGTCGTCCGGCTGAAACACGCGGTAGGCCTCCGACTCGAGCCGGTCGGTGGAGACGAAGAACTTCGGATCGCCGTTCCGCGTGAAGAAGAGCGCATGGTCGGCGTCGTAGCCGCCCTCGGTGAGGAACTGCAGGGTGAGGTAGGGGTGAGTCGTTCCGCCCTTGCGGAGGTTCAGCTCGATTGCATACGGATGCCACCTGTCGTTTTCACGGGCCGTGAGGAAGTCGACGGCGAAGCGGCCGAGCACGCCCCTGCCGGCGAGCAGCTCCCCGACCTTGAGCGCTTCTGCCGCGATCTCCTTCGCGTACTCGCCGCTCGCCGGGAAGACGGAGCCCATGAACGTCTGACCGCTCGCGCCGCCCAGCAGCTGGTCGTGCGTGGACAGCAGCTGGACGCCTCCGACGGGTGTCGCCCGCATCTGGACGCTCGGGCTCTGGAGCTCCGTCCCGGTGATCATCTCCTCGACGATGCCGCCGCTTGCGAACCCTTCGAGGTAGGCGTCCACCGAGCCGGCCTCGGGCCGCACCTCGCGCAGGCGATCGGCGACCGCGCCCCGGCCCGCTCCTTGCAGACCCCGGACGTCGAGGACGGCATTCCCGATGCCGGACACGCCTTCGTCGTGCTTGAGCACGAAGTGCTCCGCCTCCGGCCGCGCCGCGACCAGCTCGCGAACGGCGTCGACGATGTCGTCGGTCGACCGGAGCTCGTCGCGGCCCGCCGGGTGGGCCACGCCGGCCTCCGCGAAGAGCGCTCGCGAACCGCTCTTCGTCCCGAACGGCGCGAACTTCGGATCGGCTCCGTAGATGGGGAGGCCGAGACGCAGCGCGAGGTCCCGCTCGAGCGTTGTCACGTTGAACGGGACGATGTGCGCGATGTCCGGATCGCCGGCGAGGGCTCGGATGTGCTCGAGGAGCCGTGGCCGCTCGAGCAGCTTGGCGCTCAGCGGCCGAACGCTGCCGTCGTTCGGGCTGACGAGATGGAGGCGCTCGCGCGCGTGGCTTGCGACGACGCCCGGAAGCAGGCCGAGGTAATAGTCGATCAGCGTCGGCTGCACGGGCACCGATGTGACGAAGACGAGGTGGGCGCGCGGCTGGCGCAGGAGGAAGAGAAGGAAGAGGAAGCGTTCCTCGTAGGCCGATTGCTTCGTGGTGTCGAGCGGCAGCGAGACCCCGCTCAGCGACGGGAGGACAACAATCCCTCGCGGGGCGGGTGTGAACCGCTCGATCAGCTTCCACTGGGGGACGAGCTTGCGCTGCAGCTCGTCGAATCGCGCCTGGACGTCTGACTCGGTCGCGGATGCAGTCTCGATGCTCATCTCCCCGGCGGAACGTACTACAGGGCGACGGGGCCGGCCGGGTCTGAAAGCGGTGCTAGCCTCGCCGCGGAGCGGCACGGGCCCGGTGGCCCAGCCGGTCTTCAAAACCGGTGAGGTCTGGTAGCCCCAGGCTGGGTAGGTTCGACTCCTGCGCCGCTCCGTGACGGAACTGCTGCAGACACGACCTCGATCCCCCGAGGCCATTCACGCCGCCCTCGAGCGGCAAGCGGCCGACCTTCGACCACCATGGACACGGAGAAACCCTGCGCGCCCTCGCGACCGCCGGCGTGCCGCGAGTCGCCGACGCGATCCGGAAGACAGAGGTCGTAACGCCGACGCGACGGTGCCGAACTCGGTACTGAGGCGGTACCAACTGGACGGGAGCGGGGCCGAAACCCCGCTTCCGTGCATAGATGGGCGGCTAGGGGGTGTAAAGCTCGGCGCTTGCGACCGGCTCGCTGCCGCACCCCTTGGGCGTGCAGTTCGCGAGCCTCTCGCCTCCGACACTGAGGACCTCTCCGTTGGCGAGCAGGGCTAGGGCGGACCCCCCGACGAGGGGATACGTCCTCGGGCCGGTCGCAGTCCACGTGCCGGTAGCCGGGGAGTAGACGTCGCCCGCCTCGCCGCCTCCCGCAAGAAGCACGCGCCCGTCCTGCAGGAGCACGGCCGCGGGGCCGTGGTAGTCGGTCATGCTGCCGGTCGAAGTCCACTTGCCCGAGGCCGGGTTGTAGAGCTCGGCGGAGAGGGTGGCGCTTGGGTTGCCCCCGCCTGCGACCAGCACGCGGCCGTTACCGAGCAGGGTGGCGCTCGCGTGCTCGCGCGCGGTCGTCATCGGGGCGGCGCGCGTCCACCGTCCGCGAGCCGGGTCGTAGAGCTCTGCACTCCGCAGCCAGCCGCTCGAATTGGAGCCTCCCGCCACAAGCACCGCCCCGTTGGCCAGCAGCGTTGCGGTGTGATTGAGGCGCGGCGTGCGGAGACTGCCGGTCGGCGTCCACTGGCCGGTCGCCGGATCGTACAGCTCCGCACTCGCCTGCACGCCGGTACCGTCAGCGGAAAGGCCGCCGACAACGAGCACGCGTCCGTCGCGGAGCAGGGTGCCCGTCAACGAGATCCGGCCGACGTTCATGCTTCCAGTGGGCGTCCAGGTGTTTGTCACGGGGTCGTACAGCTCTGCATCCGCGCTGTACCGACCGCCGCCGGCAACCAGCACGCGCCCGTCTGCCAGGCGCACGGCGACGTGCCCCCAGTGCGACTCGTGCAGCGTGCCGCCTGGCATCCACGTGCCGGTCGGCGGGTCGTACAGCTCGGCGGTAGTCTCGTCGACGCCACCGACCACGAGGATGCGGCCACCGCCGAGCGGCGTCGCGCTCACGTGCGCCCGCGGGGTCGCCATATCCGCCGTCGCCGTCCAGGTGCTCGTTGCCGCGCCCGCCGACGAAGCAGCGGCCGCAATCGCGAGCGCCGCGCAGATCGCGGACACCGTCGCCTTCGTGCTCACGATGCTGGCCCCTCTCCCTGCCTCGATGACGAGTGAGCGTAGCCAGCAAAACGTTACGCCGGCCTTACAAGACCCTTAACGATCGGGAACGGTCGTCCGACTCCCCGGGTGCTCCACTCCCTCACGCGAGAGCTCGAGCAGTACGAGGACACTGACTGGGCTACCTTCCGACGCGAGGCACCAGCGCTGCAGACCTGACGACGCGCCGGATTGAGCTCCAGTCGGCACGACTACAGCCGTCTGCTGTCTCGCCGGCAACCAGCATCCCACTCGGCGCCCCAGGCAGGAGCGGGCCCATTGTCTCAACGGGCGACAAACTTTCTACTGAACTTTCTACCGGTCCGGGTGTATCCACCCGGACCTAACGGGAGCCCATTGCGTTTGTTCAAGCGGTTTCGTCCACGATTGGACTATTGATTGCAAACCTTCAAAACCGGTGAGGTCTGGTAGCCCCAGGCTGGGTAGGTTCGACTCCTGCGCCGCTCCGTCGCTCCAAGTCCCCGTTCCAAGTCCCTGCAAGTCCGACCCCTTTCGCGGGGGCTGAGCGGACAACGGCTCTTCGCAGAGTGCGCGGAAATCGCGCTGCGCAGGCCGTTGGACCATCGCCCAACGATCGCGCAGTGGTGATAGCCGACCGGCTTGACCCTTGAACGGCTGATCTGCGTATTCCGCACCGTGAGCGAGATTGAACTGGCGGAGGACCGCTCACGGCGCTGATCAGCTCAACGCGGCGCGGCTCGAGCGCTGGGTGGAGTTCCGGAGGGAAGGCTCCGCGCCTCTTCGTTTAGGCACACGAAGCCGCGCCCCGCTGGTTCTAGTGCTGGCCCAGGAGCATGCCGAGATCAATGGCATTGGCCATTGCCTGGTAGCCGGCGTCGTTGGGGTGCAGGTGGTCGCCGCTGTCGTAGGCGGGGTTGAACATCTCCGGGTCGGTGCTATCCGCTGTTGCCTTCGCGAAATCGATGACCCCGTCGAAGGCGCCGCTGGTGAGTATCCATTGATTCACCGCCTCACGTGTCTGCTCCCCCTCGGGCGACCAGGGGTCTGAGCCCTTAAACGGGGTCAGCGTGCCCCCAAAGATCTTCAGCCCGGAAGCGTGGGCCTGGGCGATTAGCTGCTCGTAGCCTGCGATCAGCGCATCGGCTTGAGCGTCATCGCCTCTTATGTCGTTGATTCCTTCGAGCAGGATCACGTCTTTGACGCCAGCCCGATCGATCACGTCCCGGTCGAAGCGAGCCAGAGCGGGGACGCCGGCGCTGGGGCCGAAAGTGTCGTTGAGGAGCTGGTTCGCGCTGATTCCCTCGTCGGCCACACTGAGGGTCCTACCGTGGCGAGCGTCAAGGCGACGTGCCAGGTCGTTGGGCCACCGCGCGTTAGCGTTGATAGTGGACTGGTAGCCGTCCGTGATCGAGTCGCCGATAGCGACGACAGTCCCCTTGACAGGCTGCTGGGCGAGCACGTCTACGCTATCCACGAACCACCAGGAACTGATCGGGGTCCAGCCTGCTGTGGTGGAATCTCCTGCTTGATCTGTTCCGATGGTGATATACGTTGTCTGCTGCGAATCGGAGTGGCCGGTCTGCTCGGTCGAGTGTGGGATGAAGACGCTGACTGCCAGGTCCGAAAGCTCAGGGACCGATAGCCTGACGGGGTCGCTCAATACCTCCGCACCCTGCGGGATTGTGATCGATCGCGCACCCGAGAAGGTCAGGGGGACATTGGGTCCGTGAATGGTCCCGTCAGGCCCGGACACTCCGATATAGGCATCGCCGATTTGCAGTGGTCGGTCTCCGAAGATGTTCGTGAGACGCACCCGGACGACGTCTCCCGCGACAGACGTGAAGACGATGTTGCGGATTGTTCCGGTGTAGTTGTGGTTGCCCATGTCCACGGGGCTTCCGCCCCAGGTAGCGACCCAGTGCGTCGCACTAGAGTCCGAGTTAGCTGACGCGAGCCCCAGCGGCGCGAGACCCGCAAATAGCAGCCCCGCAACGACCGGCAGCGCGAGACGCCGTAGAAGTGCGAGAACCGCGAAGTCCCCTCTGTCGTCTCGTTCCGATACGTTCGACATACCTAACCTCACGGACCCCTCGCTGTTTGAACGACACGTCTCGGCTGTTGTAGTTGATGTTCTATCTCAGCGGGCTTGGTCTGTGACCGTAGACGGCTAGGCTCGCCGGACCTTGACCACCTCGCTGGTCCGCAAGTGGTCCGCAGAGGGGCCCCAGCGCCTCGGCCTCAGTCGAGTCCGGCGATGGCGGCAGGCGTCGGTGCGCCGTCCGGCGCGGCGGCGGCAACCGGCCAGCCCGCCGGGCCCGTACATCTCAACTCCGCGACGCTTGACGACCTGGAGGGGTTGCCGGGGATCGGCCCGGTCACTACAGAGTTGTGTTTATCCCCGACTACGGTCGCGAGCGACAGTACGATCGGCGAAGGTCACATACCGCCCTCGATGACCGGGGTGGGTCAGGGCACGGTGCGGCGCATGACGCAGTTCCCGGTGCCCTTGCTGCGGACGAACGTGAAGCCCGCCCGCTCGAATAGGGTGCGCGTCCCGTTGTAGAGCACGGACTTCTTCTTGCCCTGCGTGTCGTGCGGGTAGCCCTCTACGACGCCACCGCCCGCCTCCGAGATCAGGTCGAGGGCACCCTGCAGCGCGACGGCCGACAGCCCCTCTCGCCGGTAGCGCCGGTCCACGAAGATGCAGGTGATCCGGTAGTCAGGGACGAGGTCAAGCTCCTCCTCGTACTGCTTGCGGTGGTAGATGTTCGGCAGCTCCTCGGGGCTCCC
>Ga0075434_100000530_pt1 | contig 29097 bp, 28 predicted proteins | sample RhiMethybrSRZTD3_FD_75298 | JGI IMG/M metagenome (GOLD analysis project Ga0075434, IMG submission 75298) | Populus rhizosphere microbial communities from Tennessee, USA - Rhizosphere MetaG P. TD hybrid SRZTD3 | ecosystem: Host-associated > Plants > Roots > Rhizosphere > Soil | place: USA... | reverse complement strand
GCCGCCGGCAGCGTGCGGGTTTCCAGCTCGCGGACGATCCTGGTCGAGGACAGGCGCTTCACCTGCGTGTAGTAATCGGCGTCGAACGCGCTCACCAGCGCCACGTGGGCGGCGTGGTCGAGCGAGCCGACCAGGTACTGCTCGCCCAGGTGCAGGTAGACGGCGCCCTCGTGGACGGTCGAGTCGGCCCGGGCGCCGTCCACCGTTCCCAGCAGCGTGCCGGTCTCGCGCTCCACCACCGCCACCGAGTCCGGCGAGGACGAGCGCAGCGACATGCGCGCGGCGGGATGGTCGGTGCCGCGGTAGGCCAGTCCCGCCGGTGTGCGCACCAGATCGGGCATCGACTCTGCCAGCGCCAGCCCGGCGTCGCCGAAGTGGGCGCGGTCGGCATCCGTCAGCGGCAGCTCGGCTGCCGCGCAGCGCAGGTGCCCCGCCAGCACCGCCGGGTTGCCGGGGTTGCTGACGGCCGCCTCGGCCGGCCGCGCCAGCAACTCGTCGGGGTGGTTGGCCAGGTACTGGTCGAGCTGGTCCTCGCCGGCCACGAGCATTCCCAGCCCCAGGCCGCGCCGCCCCGCGCGGCCCCACTGCTGCCGCAGCGATGCCATACCCCCGGGAAAGCCGACGCTGATGGCACAGTCAAGTAGTCCAATGTCCACGCCCAGCTCGAGCGCGCTGGTGGCGACCACGCCCAGCAGCCGGCCTTCGGTCAGCCCGGTCTCGATCTCTCGTCGCTGCTCTGGGGTGTATCCGGCGCGGTAGGGCGCGATCCGCGGCGCAAGCTCGGGTGCATTCAGCAGCAGGCCCTGGCGGGCGTAGCGGTGCACCAGCTCACAGGCCTTCCGCGACTTCGCGAACACGATCGTGCGCAGGCCGCGTGCGACCAGCCCCACCATCAGCGTGGCGGCCTCGCCCAGCGTGCTGGCGCGGACGCCCAGCTCGGCGTCCAGCAGCGGCGGATTCCAGACGCACACGTCGCGCTCGGGGGTGGGCGACCCGTCCTGGTCGATCACGGTCAGTTCGCGGCCGGCCAGCACAGCGCCCGCCTCTCCCGGGTTGGCGATGGTGGCCGAGGCCAGCAGGAACCGCGGCTCCGCGCCGTAGGCGGCGGCGATTCGCCGCAGGCGCGCCAGCACGTTCGCCACGTGCGAGCCGAACACGCCCCGGTAGGCGTGCGCCTCGTCGACCACCACATAGCGCAGGTTGGCGATGGCGTCCGCCCAGCTCGAGTGGCCGGGCAGGATGCCGACGTGCAGCATGTCCGGGTTGGTCAGGATCAGGTTCGCCCATCGTCGCGCCTGTCGCCGCTCCCCGGTCGGTGTGTCGCCGTCGTAGATGGCCGGCCGCGCGCCGGGTGCGTGCAGCTGGGCGAGGGCGCGCGCCTGGTCCTGTGCCTGCGCCTTGGTCGGATATAGGTAGAGCGCCCGGGCCGACGGATCGCGTGTGATCGCGTTCAGTACCGGCAGGTTGAAGGCCAGCGACTTGCCGCTGGCGGTGCCCGTCACTACCATCGCGTCGCCGGCGGCAGCGGCTCGCCACATCGCCGCCTGGTGGCGGTACAGCCGCTCGATGCCTGCTGCTGCGAGCGCGGCGGTGAGACCGGGCTCTACGTCCGCCGGCAGCTCCGCCATGGTGGCGCTACGGGCCGGGGTGCGCACGCGGTGCACCAGCTGGGTGCCCTCGGGAGCGGTGCCGTAGGCCAGCACCGGCTCCCAGTCGGCCATCACCTTCACGGCCGCGGGTGGGCTGGATAGCAGCCCAGGTATGCGATCTGCGCCACCTTGCCCTCCATCTCGCGCAGCGCCTCACCGACCGCGGCGTCGAGCGGATGGCCCTCCAGATCGGCGTAGAACTGGTAGTCCCAGGGGCGCCCCGGGATCGGGCGGGACTGCAGCGAGGACATGTTCACGCCGTACCGGCGCAGCGGCTCGATCGCGTCGTGCAGGGCGCCGGGGTGGTGGTGGGTGACGAAGCGGATCGCACAGCGCCAGTCCTCGCCGGGCGCGCGGTCGATGCGGGTGTGGCCGGCCACTGCCACGAACCGGGTGTAGTTCTGGGCGTGGTCCGAGACGTCGTTCAGGAGCACCGTCAGCTCGTAGCGGCCGGCCGCCCACCGCGACGAGATCGCTGCCTGCCGCGCGTCGCCTGACTCGGCAACACGCCGCGCGGCGCCGGCGGTGCTGGGGGCCACCTCCGGCAGCGTGTCCGGAAGCGATGACAGGAAGCGCCGGCACTGCGTCAGCGCCATCGGATGCGAGTGGATCCGCGCCAGGGCGTCGATGTTGGTTCCGGGCAGGCCCACCAGCACGTGTGGCACGGCCAGCACGGTCTCGTCGATGATCGAGAGTGGCGCGTGGGCGAGCACGTCGTAGGTCTCCGGGACGACGCCGGCCAGCGAGTTCTCGATCGGCAGCACGCCGCAGCCGGCGTCGCCGCGGGTGACGGCGCGAACCACATCCGGAATCGAGTGGCAGGCGACCAGCTCGGCCTCGGGGTACATCCGGCCGGCCGCCTCGGCGGCATATGCGCCCTCCTCTCCGAAGTGTGCGACGGGTAGCGTCATCGATTCCTCCAACAAAAAAGGCCTCCCACGGGGAGGCCCTGATAGCTCGCGGATCTGCTCCGGCGCGCTCAGATGCCTCCCTGCAGGGTGGTAAAGGCGAAGCCGGAGAAGGACAGCCGGTACATTGCCGCCCATGCTACCAGAGGACGAACTGGTCGAACGCATCCGCGCCGTCGCCGGAACAGGCGACGGCCTCGTGGTCGGCATCGGCGACGATGCGGCGGTGCTGGACGGCGGGTTCGTGGTCTGCTGTGACATGCTGGTCGACGGCGTGCACTTCGACTCGTCGCGGCAGTCGCTGCGGCAGATCGGCGCCCGTGCCGCAGCGGTGAACCTCTCCGACCTGGCCGCCATGGGTGCTCAGCCGGTCTGCCTGCTGGCCGCCTTCGGCCTGCCGCCGGACCGCGGTGACGCCGGCGAGCTGGCGGCCGGCATGGCCTCACATGGCGTACCGCTGGCGGGCGGTGATCTCTCGCGGGCCGCGTCGCTGACCGTGTCGGTGACGGCGGTCGGCCGCGCACAGCACCCGGTGCTGCGGTCGGGTGGCCGTGTCGGCGACCGGTTGGTGGTGACCGGGTCGCTGGGCGCACAGGCGGCGGCCGGCTTCACGGCCGAGGTGACGCCGAGGCTTCGGGAGGGCCGTGAGCTGGCCGCGATCGCCACCGCCATGATCGACGTGTCCGACGGCATCGCCCGCGATGCCGGCCGCCTGGCGCGCGCCTCCGGCTGCGGCGCCCGCATCGATCTCGAGCGGCTGCCGCTCGCCGCCGGTGCCACGCTCGAGCAGGCCGCGGCCGGAGGCGAGGACTACGAGCTGCTGGCCGCGCTGCCGGACAACCAGCCGCAGCCGTCGTTTGTGACCGATGTGGGGGAGCTGACCGGCGACGGAGCCGTGCTGCTGCTCGACGCGTCCGGGCCGCGCCACGATCTGGCCGGCTGGGACCACTTTCAGTGACGGGTGTGCTGGGCGGCCTGGTGGCCGCGCTGATGTGGGGCACGTCCACCGCGATCGCGTCGCGCTCGACGCGCATGATCGGCTCCCAGCAGGTGTTGGCCTACGTGGTGCTGACGGGCCTCGTGATCATGGTGGTGGCCGCACCGGTGGTGGAAGGCGTGCCGGACGTGACGGGCCGCGGCGCCGCCTGGGCGCTCGCTGCCGGGGCTGCGTCGGTGGTCGGTCTTGGCTGCGTATATGCGGCTCTGCGGATCGGCAAGGTGGGCGTGGTGGCGCCGATCGCGTCGTGCGAGGGTGCGCTGGCAGCGGTGTTCTCGGTGATCTTCCTGGGCGAGCAGCTGAGCCTGGGCGTGGCGCTGGCCCTGGCCGTGGTGGCCTGCGGCGTTGTGCTGGTGACGTTCCACGCGCACCTGTCCGACGTCCACCTGCGGCCTGCGCTGCTGGCCGGAACGTCGGCGGTCGTGTTCGGCTTCGGGCTGGTGGCCAGCTCGCAGGCGGGCGGGGCGATCGGCCCGTACTGGACGATCCTCGTGTCGCGCGTGGTGGGGGTGGTGTTCGTGGTGGTGCCGATGGCGTTGTCGGGGCAGCTACGGCTGCCGGGGCGGCGGGCCCTGCCGCTGGTGGTGTACTCGGGCCTTGCCGAGGTGATCGGCTTCGTCGGCTACATCACCGGCTCGCAGCACGGGGTGGCGGTGCCGGCCGTGCTGGCGTCGCAGTTCGCGGCGGTGGCGGCGTTCGTCTCGTTCCTGGTCTTCGGCGAGCGCCTGACCCGGATGCAGGTATGCGGAGCGGTGCTGATCGGCACCGGCGTGGCGACGGTGGCCCTGCTGCGGGCCTGATTGACCGTTCAGGCCGGCGTCAGCCAGCTGCTGAGCTCGTCCTCCAGCCGGCGGCGGGGGACGGCTCCGATCAGCTTCTTTCTGACCTCGCCGCCCTCGAACACCATCAGCGTCGGGATCGACAGCACCTGCAGCCGTCCGGCCGTCTCCTGGTTCTCGTCCACGTTCAGCTTCATGAACGCGACCCGGTCGCCGTGCTGCTCGGCCAGCTCGTCGAGGATCGGCTCCATCACGCGACAGGGCGTGCACCAGGGCGCCCAGAAGTCGACCACCACCGGCCGGTCGGCCTGCTCGACTTCGCTGCGGAACGTGCTGTCGCTGACGTCGACGATGTGATCGCTCACGTGGTGCCCCCTACCCGCGTACGAGCGGTCACGGTATCAGCGAGACGCGGGGCTCGCCGTCCGGGCGCTCGAGCAGAGTCCCGCGCACGGCGCGCAGCCGCAGTGCCGGCACCTCCCGCACCGCCTCCAGCACGATGGTACGGCTCATCTTCGACTCGCCATAGGCACGATCGGTGAAGGTGATCGGCAGCTCGACGACGCGCCCGCCCATGCGCAGGGTGCGGTAGGTGAGCTCGATCTGAAAGGCGTAGCCGCCCGCGCGCACGTGCGACAGATCGAGCGACTCGAGCACCCAGCGGCGGAAGCACTTGAAGCCGCCGGTGAGATCGCGGATCGGCACTCCCAGCACCAGCCGCGCGTACGTGCAGCCGCCGCGGGAGATCACGCGGCGGTAAAGCGGCCAGCCGTCGACGCCGCCCCCGGCCGTGTAGCGCGACCCGAGCACCAGGTCGGCATGCCGTGACGCCTCGAGCATCGCCGGCAGCGCCGACACCGGGTGCGATAGGTCGCAGTCCATCTCGATGACGTGGCTGAACGGTCGTTGCAGCGCCCACTGGAAGCCCGCCAGGTACGCGCGGCCCAGCCCCTGCTTGGCAGGGCGGTGCAGCACGTGCAGCCAGTCGTGGCTCGCCGCCAGCTGGTCGGCCAGCTGCCCAGTGCCGTCGGGTGAGCCGTCGTCGACGACCAGCACCTCGCCCGGCATCGGAATCTGGTCGCGGATCGCCGCCAGCGCGTCGATCATGCGAGGCAGGTTCTCGCGCTCGTCGTAGGTGGGCAGCACGATCAGGTAGCGGCTCTGCTCCACGGTCTGACCCTATCATTGGCCCATGAGCGCAACGTTGACGAACGACGCAATCGCCGAGCGCTTCGAGCTGATGGCCGATCTGCTGGAGGTGGAGGGCGCGGTGGCCTACCGCGTGCTCGCCTACCGGCGTGCCGCGAAGACGTTGCGCGAGACACCCGAGTCGGTGGTGCGGCTGTCGCAGCAGGGCCGTCTCACGGAGCTGTCCGGCGTCGGCGACACGATCTCCGACAAGGTGGCCGAGCTGATCGGCAGCGGCCAGATCGCCGCTCTCCAGCGACTGGTCGATCGCAATCCGCCGGGCGTGGTGCCGTTGATGCGCGTGCCCGGCATCGGCCCAAAGACCGCCAAGCGCGTGTTCTCCGAGCTTGGCATCACCACCGTCGACGAGGTGCTGGTGGCCGCCCGCGACGGGCGCATCAGCGGCGTCGCCGGCCTCGGCGATCGCACCGAGCAGGCGATCCTGGCCGGCCTGCAGGTGCCGCGCGAGCACAAGCGCGACCGCATCCCATCGGGGCGTCTGCGGCCGTTCGCCGAGCGGGTCGCGGCCGAGCTGAGGGAGCACGGTGACGTCGAGGAGTGCGAGATCGCCGGCAGCCTGCGCCGGTTCACCGACACCGCAAAGGACATCGACCTGGTGGTGGCCACACGACGGCCGGCCGCGGTCGGCGACGCGTTCGCGGCGTACGAGTGGGTGGCCGAGGTCGAGTCCCGCGGCGACGCGAAGCTGACCTGCATCGCGCACGACGGCAGCCGGGTCGAGCTGCGCATGATCGAGCCGGAGGTGTTCGGCAACCTGCTGCAGCACCTGACCGGTTCGAAGCACCACAACGTGGCGCTGCGGGAGGCTGCGGTGCGCGCCGGGCTGAAGGTCAGCGAGTACGGCATCGAGCAGGTCGAGACGGGTGAGGTGCTGCACTGCCGGGACGAGGCCGAGGTCTACGAGCGCCTGGGCATGGACTGGATCCCGCCCGAGCTGCGGGAGAACCGGGGCGAGATCGAGGCCGCCCGCAACCATGCATTGCCTGAACTGGTGACGGTCGACCAGATCCGGGGCGACCTGCACGCGCACACCGACTGGAGCGACGGCAAGATGACGCTCGAGCAGCTGGTCGAGGGGGCGCGGGCCAAGGGTTACGAGTACCTGAACGTGACCGACCACTCGCCGGCCGTCGGGTTCGGCATGGGCCTGGATGCGGGCCGCATGCGGAAGCAGATCGAGCGCGTGCGCGAGCTGGCGGCCACGCTGGACGGCGGTTTCACGCTGCTGGTGGGAGCGGAGGTCGACATCCTCAAGAACGGCTCGCTGGACTACTCCGACGAGCTGATGGCGGAGCTGGACGTGGTCGTCGCCAGCCTGCACGCCTCCCACAGGCTGAACGAAGCCGACCAGACCAAGCGGCTGTGCGCCGCGATGGAGAACCCACATGTCGACATCATCGGCCACCCCACCGGCAGGATGCTGGGCAGACGGCCGGCCTATGCGATGGACATGGAGGCGGTGATCGCCAAGGCGGTCGAGACCGGCACGGTGCTGGAGGTGAGCGGTCAGCCCCACCGGCTCGACCTGACCGACGGCAACGTGCGGATGGCGGTGACGGCCGGCGCCAGGCTCTCGATCGACACCGACGCCCACAGCCTGGCCGCGCTCGACTACATGCGGTTCGGCGTGATGAACGCGCGGCGGGGCTGGGCATCGCCCAGGGACGTGGTCAACACGCGCACCTGGAAGCAGCTCAAGAAGCTGCTCAAGTAGGCGGCCGTCACAGCGAGGCCAGCAGCGCGACAACCTGCTCGGGCCCGTCCACGCAGGCATCGGCCCGCTCGATCAGCTCCGGCGGCCCCTCGGCCGAGCGGACGGCGATCTTGATCGTGGCCTCGCGGAACGCGTCCAGGTCGGTGCGGTCGTCTCCCACGTACATCAGGTTCGTGATCCGCTTGCGGCCGCGCAACCTTCGCACCGCCGATCCCTTGTCGATCGCCACCGGCGGGCGCACCTCCAGCACCATCCGGCCAAAGCTCCAGGCCAGGCCGGCGCGATCGAGCTTGGGCACGATCTGGGCCTCGAGGTAGCGCAGCGCGTGGTCGGGCCGCGGCGATCCCCGGTAGTGCACCGTGAAGGTGACGCCCTTGTCCTCGACGCGGCAGCCCAGCTCCGGCAGCAGACCGTCGTTCTCCACCACCAGCAGTGCCTCGCGCACCGCGTCCAGGTAGCGCGCGGCCTGCGGCACCACCGTCACGTCGTTTCCGTGCATCACCTCGAGGCCGTGGTTTCCTGATATGGCAACGCCGGGTATCGGCACCATGCGGCGTGCCTGGACAGCCGGCCGTCCGGTCACGCAGGCGACCAGCGTGTAGCGGTCCACCAGCCGTTCCAGCTCAGGCAACGCCGCCGGCAGCACCGTTGCCTGCTCTGGCGTGGGCGCGATCGGAGCAAGCGTTCCGTCGATGTCGCAGACGACGGCGCCGTGACGTGGGTCGGCCGCGAGCGTCGCAGCCAGGTCGGCCAGGATTCGCCCCATCGCCCTACACTACCCGCCGTGAACGCTCGCATACCCGTGCTGATCGGGATCGGCCTCGTGGCCGGCTTCTTCTCGGGTCTGTTCGGCGTTGGCGGCGGCATCCTGATCGTGCCGATGCTGATCGCGCTGCGGCGGTATCCGCCCAAGTCGGCGATGGCCACGTCGCTGGCCGCGATCCTGTTCACCGCCGTTGCTGCGGCAGCCTCCCACGCCTCCGCGGGCAACGTCGCGTGGAAGGAGGGGGCGCTGATCGGGATCCCCGCGGTGGGCGGTGCCGTGGTCGGTGCGTGGCTGCACCAGCGCATCGACACCAGGCGTGTGGTGCTGCTGTTCTCCGTGTTCCTGGCGCTGGTTTCGGTGAGGCTGGCGGTATGACGCACGAGATCGTGGCCGTGCTGTTCGGGTTCCTGGCCGGCACGCTGTCGGCGCTGTTCGGCGTCGGCGGCGGCCTGATCTTCGTCCCCACGCTGATCTTCCTGGGCGAGAACGCCCACGTCGCCGTCGCCACGTCGCTGGCGGCGATGGTGCCCGTGATCCTGATGGGATCGTGGCGGCAGACGCGCTACGGAAACGTGAACTGGCGCGACGCGGTCGTGATCGGCCTGGCATCGGTGCCGACGGCCAAGCTGGGCGAGGTGGTGGCCAACTCGCTCTCCAGCAAGATGCTGCAGCGGTCGTTCGCGGTGCTCTTGATGGTGGTGGCCGTGCAGATGGCCGTTCGGGCGCTGCGCCAGACCGATGACGAGCGGTCGGCGACGGAGATCTCGCTCGCCGAATCCGGTCCCTAGCTTGCGGCCAGCACCTTGTCGGCCTTCTGCTTGATCTCCTCGACCACGGCGGGGTCGCGCAGCGTGGTGGTGTCGCCCAGCTCGTGGCCCTCCGCGATGTCCCGCAGCAGCCGTCGCATGATCTTGCCGGATCGGGTCTTGGGCAGGTCGCTGACGATGATCACGGCCTTGGGCCGGGCGATCTTCCCGATCTTCTCGCCGATCCAGTCCCGCAGCTCCGCCGCCAGCTGGTCGCTGGGCACGTGGCCGGATCGCAGCAGCACGAAGCAGAGCGGCGTCTGGCCGGTGAGCGGATCGGGTGCCGCCGTCGCCGCCGCCTCGGCCACCGCCGGGTGCTCGACCAGCGCCGACTCCAGCTCGATCGTCGAGAGCCGGTGCCCGGACACGTTCATCACGTCATCGATTCGCCCCAGCAGCCAGAAGCAGCCGTCCTCGTCCACCCGCGCCCCGTCGCCGGCGAAGTACGTGTCCGGCCCGAAGCGCTCGAAGTAGTTGCTGACGTAGCGCGCGTCGTCGTTGTACAGCGTCCGGAAGATGCCCGGCCAGGGCCGGCGCAGCACCAGGTAGCCGCCGCGGCCGGCGGCCACGGGGTTGCCCTGGTCGTCCACCACCTCCGCGCGGATGCCCGGCAGCGGCCGGGTCGCCGATCCCGGCTTGGCCGTCGTCACGCCCGGGAGCGGCGCGATCATGATGCCGCCGGTCTCGGTCTGCCACCAGGTGTCGACCACCGGGCAGCGCCCTCCGCCGATTGTCTTCCAGTACCAGACCCACGCCTCCGGATTGATCGGCTCGCCGACGGTGCCCAGCAGCCGCAGGCTGGAGAGGTCGTGTGCCTCAGGGTGCTCGCTGCCGGCCTTGATGAAAGCGCGGATCAACGTGGGCGCCGTGTAGTACTGCGTGACCTTGTAGCGCTCGATGATCTGCCAGTGCCGCGCCGGTGTCGGGTGCATCGGATCGCCTTCGTAGAGCACGCTGGTCGCGCCGTTGTTGAGCGGGCCGTAGACGATGTAGCTGTGGCCGGTCACCCAGCCGACGTCGGCCGCGCACCACCAGACGTCGCCGTCCTGGATGTCGAACACCCAGCGGTGCGTGGCGGTTGCGTACGTGAGGTAGCCGCCCGTGGTGTGAACGGCCGCCTTCGGCTTGGCCGTGGTACCCGACGTGTGCAGGCAGAACAGCGTGTGCTCCGCCTCGACCGGCTCGGGCGGGAGCGTGGACTGCTGGCGATCGACCGCGTCGTGCCACCAATGGTCGCGGCCCTCCCGCATCGTCACGTCCACCCCCGTGCGCCGCAGCACCAGCATGCCCTGGACGCTGGGCGCCAGCTCGACGGCTTCGTCTGCGATCGCCTTCAGCGGGATCGCCGAGCCCTTGCGCCAGGCCTCGTCCTGCGTGATCAGGAGCCGCGCGCCTGTGCCCTCCAGCCGTTCGCCCAGCGAGGCCGACGAGAACCCGCCGAACACGACCACGTGCGGCGCGCCGATGCGGGCGCAGGCCAGCATCGCCACCGGCAGCTCCGGCACCATTCCCATGTAGATGCCGACCACGTCGCCCTTGCCGATCCCCAGCTCGCGCAGCGCGGCGGCGGTACGGCAGACCTGTTCCAGCAGCTCGGAGTAGCTGATCGCGCGGTGCGGCTCGTCGGGATCCTCCGGCACGAAGTGGTAGGCGATGCGGTCGCCGCGTCCGGCCTCGACATGGCGGTCGAGGCAGGAGTGGGAGGCGTTCAGCCTGCCGTCGCGAAACCAGGTGCAGTGCGGCGGCTCCCATTCGAGCGCCGTCTCCGGCTCCTGAAACCACCCCACCAGCCGGCGCGTCTGGTCCAGCCAGAACCCGTCAAGGTCGCGCTCGGCATGGTCGTACAGCGAGGTGTCGCCGATCAGAGCCCGCTCGCTGAAACCCGGCGGCGGCGGGAACGTCCTGCCCTCGCTGAGCAGGACGTCGATCGACTCATCGCTCACGGCGTGTACTCGAACTCGTCCTCATCCTTCGACAGCGCCTTCTTCGCGACCACCACGGCTCCCACCGCGACCGCGCCCGCGGCTGCGGCCTTGGCCGCCTTCTTCTTCTTGGACGCCTTGGGCGCTGCCGTTGCCTTGGCCATGCCCTTCTTGATCTCCTTGGCGGCGCGCACCACCTCGTCCTGCACCTTCTTGTCGACGGCCGCTGAGCGTGCGCCGTCCTTCTGCACCTTGCCGAGCACCGTCTTGGCCGAGTCGAGCACCGACATGGCGGTCTCGCGCAGCTCGGGATCGTTCGCGACTCTGGTCGCGATCGGCGTGACCGTTTCGGCGATCTTGTCGGTTTTCATCTTGGCGGGCACAGCGTTACCTCCGAGGGAGTGGCTATTTGCTCATACTTTTCAGTCACACTACCACCCATGGATCTCGAACGAGTCAACGCGCTGATGGAGGAGTGGGGCGAGCCGCGGTACCGGCAGCAGCAGGTCTACGAGGGCGTGATGAGGGGCCTGGCCGGTGACTACGAGCAGCTGACTCCGTTGCCGGCCGCTCTCCGGCGCCGTCTCGCCGATGCGGAGCCGCTGCGCCAGCTGGAAACGGTCGAGTCGCAGCGGTCCGCCGACGGCACGATCAAGCTGCGCTTTACCAGCCGCGACGGCTTCCCCGTCGAGGCGGTCGCGATGAGCCATCGCAACCGGCGCACCGTGTGCGTCTCGTCGCAGTCGGGCTGCCCCCTGGCCTGCACCTTCTGCGCCACCGGCAGCATGGGCCTTGGCCGCAACCTGGCCGCCGGCGAGATCGCGGAGCAGGTGACGGTGCTGGCGGCGATGTTACGCGATCAGGGCGAGCGTGTCTCGAACGTTGTCATGATGGGCATGGGCGAGCCGTTCCTGAACTACGACGCGGTGCTCGCCGCCTGTCGCACCCTCAACGACCCCGCCGGCTTCGGCCTGGGTGCGCGCCAGATCGCGATCTCGACCGCTGGGTGGGTGCCCGGCATCGAGCGGCTGGCGAGCGAGCCGCTGCAGGTGAAGCTGGCGCTGTCGCTGCACGCTCCCAACGACCGGCTGCGCACGGAGCTGATGCCCGTCACCCGCCGGTTCCCGCTGGCCAGGCTGATCGCCGCCTGCCACAGCTACCGCGCCGCCACCCGGCGGCGGATCTTCGTCGAGTACCTGATGCTGGACGGGATCAACGACAGCGACCGGCTGGCCGAACAGCTGGCCGACCTGCTGGGCCGCGATGGGTTCCACGTCAACCTGATCGCCTACAACCCGACCGGCTCCGGCTACCGGGCATCGTCGTCAGCCCGCGTCGCCGGGTTCGCCGTCGTCCTTGAGGGCCGCGGCATCTCGGCCAGCTACCGCAGGTCGCACGGTCAGGACATCGATGCCGCCTGCGGTCAGCTGGCGGTCAAGGGCGCCTCCGAGCTGCGCCGCAAACGGGCCCGCGACCGCCACAGCGCGGCACGTGCCGCCGCGCTGCCCGCTGGTCACCGGTAGAATTCCGCGATGGCGGGGACGGCGATGATGCGGGCGTGGGTGATCCGGCCCGAGCGGCTGGGCGATCCCGAGCATGCCATGCAGCTCGAGCAGATCGAGGTGCCGGAGCCGGGGCCGGGCGAGGTGCTGGTGCGCGTGATGGCAGCCGGCGTCAACTACAACGCCGTGTGGGCGTCGATGGGGCTGCCGGTCTCGATCTTCCGCTACACGGGCTACGACTTCCACATCGCCGGCTCCGATGCGTCCGGCATCGTCGAGCGGGTCGGCCCGGGCGTGACCCGCTGGAAGGCCGGCGACGAGGTCGTGATCCACTGCAACCAGAGCTGCGGCGAGTGCGCCGAGTGCAACGGGCTCGACCCGATGGCCTGCACCCAGCAGAAGATCTGGGCCTACGAGAGCAACTGGGGCAGCTTCGCCGAGTACTGCAAGGTACAGGCCCAGCAGCTGTTGCCCAAGCCGCCGCAGCTGACCTGGGAGGCGGCAGCCAGCTACGGGCTCACCTACTTCACCGCCTATCGGATGCTGATCGATCAGGCCGGCATCAAGGCCGGGGACAACGTGCTGGTGTGGGGCGCCGGCGGTGGGCTGGGCACGTTCGCGGTGCAGCTGTGCGCGCTGGTCGGCGCCAACGCCGTCGCCGTGGTCTCGTCCGACGACAAGGTCGCGCTGGTCAAGCAGCTGGGCGCCGCCGCCATCATCGACCGGCGCGAGTTCGCGCTGTCCGACCCGGACACCGGGGAGCGCATCTTCGACGAGGTGAAGCGCTTCGGCAAGGCCGTGCGGGCCGCGACCGGTGGAGTCGACCCGGACGTCGTCTTCGAGCACGTCGGCGCCGCCACCTTCTACACCAGCGTGTTCGTGTGCAAGCCGTTCGGCACGATCGTGATATGCGGGGCCACGTCCGGCTTCAACCTCGACTTCGACGTGCGCTACCTGTGGATGCGCCAGAAGCGCATCATCGGCAGCCACTTCGCCAATGCCTACCAGTGCCACCGGGCCAACCAGCTGATCATCGAGGGCAAGATCAAGCCCGTGCTGTCGCGGGTGTTCCCCTTCGACGAGTGCCCCGCGCCGCATCAGCTGATGAAGGAGAACCAGCACGTCGGCAAGATGGTGGTGCTGGTCGGCGCCGAGGCCGAGGGCCAGGGCGCGAGCACGTGAGCGACCGGCCGCGTCCGTTCTCCACCGCCGACGATGTGCCGGGCGATCTGGAGGCGCGGCTGGGTGAGCCGGGCAGCTATCCCTACGCCCGCGGCATCCACCGCGACATGTACGCCGGGCGACCCTGGTCGATCCGGCAGTACGCAGGGTTCGGCACCGGCGAGGAGACCAACCGGCGGTTCCGGTTCCTGATCGGCCAGGGCCAGGCGGCGCTGTCGGTGGCGTTCGACCTGCCCACCCAGATGGGCCTGGACTCAGACGATCCGCGCGCCGCCGGCGAAGTCGGCCGGGTGGGGGTGTCGATCGACTCCGCCTCTGACGTCGAGGCCATGTTCGACGGGATCCCGCTGGACGAGGTCTCGACGTCGATGACGATCAACGCGCCGGCGGCGGTGCTGGTGGCGATGTACCACGTCGCCTGCGCCCGCCAGGGCCGGGATCCGACGCAGATCCGCGGCACCGCCCAGAACGACGTGCTGAAGGAGTACGTCAGCCGCGGCACCTACATCTTTCCGCCGCGGCCCTCGCTGCGGCTCGCGGCCGACCTGATCGCCTGGTGCGCCCGCGAGGCGCCGCGCTTCAACGCGATCTCGCTGTCCGGCTATCACATGCGCGAGGCCGGCTGCACGGCCGCCCAGGAGATGGCATTCGCGCTGTCAAACGCGATCGCCTACGTGGAGGCGGTGCTCGAGCGCGGGGTGGATGTGGACAGCTTCGCGCCCCGGCTGAGCTGGATCTTCAACACCCACATGGACTTCTTCGAGGAGATCGCCAAGTACCGGGCGCTGCGGCGAATGTGGGCCTCGATCATGCGCGAGCGGTTCGGCGCCACCGACCCGCGATCCATGATGCTGCGCACCCACACCCAGACGGCGGGCTCGACGCTGACCCTGCAGCAGCCCGAGAACAACATCGTGCGGGCCGCCGTGCAGGGGCTGGCGGCGGCACTGGGCGGCGTGCAGTCGATGGCGCTGTCGTGCTTCGACGAGGCGATCGCGATCCCGACCCAGCGCGCGCAGACGCTGGCCGTCCGCACGCAGCAGATGCTGCAGCACGAGTTCGGCATCACCGACGTCGCCGACCCGCTGGGCGGCTCCTGGTACGTCGAGCGGCTGACCGACCGGCTGGAGGCTGACGCGCGTGCGCTGATGGATGAGATCGAGCGGCTGGGCGGCGCCGTCGCCGCCGTCGAGCAGGGCTACTACCAGCAGCTGATCGCAGAGGAGGCCTACCGCAAGCACCAGCGGATCGCGGACGGCGAGGACATCGTGGTCGGCGTCAACGCCTTCCGCGACCAGGACGAGCCGAGCACGGAGCGGTTCGACGTGCCGGCCCAGCTGGAGCCGGCGCAGCGCGAGCTGCTGGCCGCGCTGCGCGCCAGGCGCGATCAGCCGGCGGTGGACGCCGCGCTTGAGGCGCTGGCCGAGACCGCAGCCGGCACCGGCGACCTGATGCCGCCGATCGTGGCCGCCGTCGCCGTCGACGCCACGCTGGGCGAGGTCTGCGGCGCCCTGCGTGACGTGTTCGGCTCCTTCCGGCCCGGTAGCGCGGCCGCGATCTGACGCCGCTGCGGCGCTACTTCACCTGTACGAACAGGTCGGCCGAGGTGTCCTGGCCGCTGCGGCTGCTCCAGGCCAGCACCCCGCCCACGTGGGCCAGGTTGGGATCGACCGAGATCGGGAACAGCTTGAGTGCGTCCGACAGGTTCAGGTACAGCGGCACGCTCGCGCCGTCGGGCACCCCGGCCTGGTTCAGCAGGTTGGCGTACGCCGGGGATGACGCCAGCGGGCTGGACGGGCTGCTGCCGGCCGCGGGGTCGTTCCCGATCGCGATCAGACCGCCGGCGGTCAGCCGCCAGCTGAGGGTAAGCCCGCCCAGATCGACCTGCTCACCGGTGCCGGACGCTAGCGGCGTGACACGGGTTCCCGGCTGCCCCTGGGCGACCAGCGTCATGACCTTGTGCATCGTCAGCGCGGCCGCGTGCGGATCGTCCGGCTTCAGCACCAGCGCCGCGCGCACCGGCACGCCGGGAGCGGCGTACAGCAGGCCGTCGCCGGAGAGCAGTGGCAGCAGATCGTGCTGCAGCGAGATGCCGGTCTGTTGCTGTAGCAGGTTCAGCTGCTGGCCGAGGCCGGGCGTGCCGCTCTGGAGGCCTTGCTTCAGGTAGCCGCCGTAGTCCCCGAACGCCAGGAAGGCGAAGGCATCGCCGGGCACCAGGCCGGTGAGGCTGGACGGCGCCATCACGAGCGGGCTCTGGTCCGCCCCCTGCTTCAGCGTCGAGCGCAGCGTCAGGCGGTAGCCGTTGCCGTTCGCCCATGCCGCGAACGAGAGCGAGTCGATCGAGTCGAGTGCCTTTGCCAGCGCCTGGGTCTGGGCCGCGGTGCTGCTGCCGCCGGCACCGCCGAGCGCCGCCATGCCGGCCAGCTCGGCCAGCTTCTGCGTGCTCACGTACCCGCGCACGAGGCTGTCGGCGGGCAGCCTGGCCATCGCCGAGGTGAACCCGCCGTCGGATGCCAGGCTGTCGGCCTTCCCGTTGCGGGCGTCGATCGCGTCGTGCAGCGTCTGTGTGTCGTTGGACACCAGCACCGCGCCGTCGCCGACCGCAGCCTCGCCCGTGCCCTGCCTGTCCGCGTAGAGGGCGTAGCCGCCGTAGTCGCCGTCCGCCTTCGCGTCCTTGGCGACCGCATCCTTGGCCTTGCCGTCGTCGCTGGACGCGACGAAGGCGACGTAGTGGGCACTCCCGCTGGACGCGTCGAGCGAGGTCACGCCGATCGCAGCGGATCCGCCCAGCCACGGCTGGACGTCATCCTTGAACGTGAGCGATCCCGAGGTCTGGCCGGTGCTGTTCAGGCCCTTGACGATCTTGCCGGTGAGCTCCTGCCAACCGGGGAACCGCTGGCCGACCGCGGTGAACTGCTTCCACGCGGCGCTGCCCTGGTCAAGGTTAACGTCAGCATAAAAAAGCGTGCTCGAGGGCATCGCCGACGCCCCCTGGCTGGGGTCGGTCGAGCTCGACGAGGTGTTGCCGCAGCCCGCTGCGAGCAGCGCTCCGGCGACCATGACAACCACAAAACGGCGGATTCGGCTGGGAGCCAACGAGGACCTCCTTTGGACCTACAGGCTCTATCGGCGGGTGTCCATGGTTCCTGAACCGCATACATGCTGGAGCGTCTGAGATATAGTCATCGCCAGGTGAGCGCGGTTCCCCACAAAAACGGGTCGCTCGAGGCCGCGCTGGCGCAGCTTCGTCGTGGCGGCATGGTGGTCGTGTGTGACGACCCCGACCGCGAGAACGAAGGTGACCTGTGTATGGCGGCCCAGTTCGTGACGGCTGAGAAGATCGCATTCATGGCCTGCGAGGCTCGTGGACTGATCTGCCTGTCGCTGCCGTCCCAGCGCTGCGACGAGCTGGAGCTGCCGCTGATGGTGCCCGCCAACGACGGCTGCGACGCTACCGGCTTCACCGTCTCGATCGAGGCCCGTACCGGCGTCACTACCGGCATCTCGGCCGCCGACCGCGCCCGCACCATCCAGGTCGCGATCGATCCCGACAACGGCCCCGACGACCTCGTGCGACCCGGCCACATCTTTCCGCTGCGGGCGCGCCCCAACGGCGTGCTGGAGCGGCGCGGGCAGACCGAGGCCGCGATCGACCTGACGCGCCTGGCCGGGCTCACCCCGGGCGGGGTGCTGTGCGAGCTGATGAACGCCGATGGGACGATGGCCCGCGGGGTGCAGCTGCAGGCGCTCTGCCGGCGCCACGACCTGCCGATGGTCACCGTCGAAGAGATCGCGGCGCACCTGAACGCCACGGCCCCCGCGATCACCGCCGTCTAGTCGCGGCCATCGCTACTCAGGCCGGCACACCGCCGCCGCTCGCGATCAGCTCCCGGGCCGCGTTCAGCTCGTCGCCGCGGTTGACGGCCAGGCAGGCCGTCAGCTTGCCCTCACCGTTGCTGTAGTACGCGACGAAGTCGTCGTCGTCCATGGAGCCGCGCACCTCCACGGTGTCGTCGCGGTTGCCCGGACCGACGTACTCCATCCACGTCCAGTCGCCGATGTCGGAGAAGAAGTACGGAACCACCTGGTAGGGGCCCTCCTCGGCGCCCGCCCAGCTCTTGCCGATGTAGGAGCCGTGGTTGAGCGCCACGTCCCAGTGTTCGATGCGTATGCGGCGGCCGTGGATCACGCTTTCGTACTCGGCGATGTCACCGGCCACCCATATCTCGGGCGCGGCCACCAGGTGGTCGTCGGCCAGGACGCCCTGGTTGGTGGGCAGGCCCGCGTTCTGCGCCAGCTCGATATTGGGTGAGACGCCGATGCCGGCCAGGAGCATGTCGTAGTCCCGGTCAGGCAGTGTCTTTTGGCCAGTCAGCACGCGCACGCCGTGCCGTTCCATGTGGCCCTGGAAGTAGGCTCCGACCTGTTCGCCGAACAGGTGGGACCAGAGCACCGGCTCAGGAGCGACCAGCGTCACGTCAAGTCCCTTCATGCGTGCGCTTGCCGCCGCCTCGACGCCGATGAAGCCGCCGCCGATCACGCCCAGGTGGCCGGATCCGGTGTTGAGCAGCGCCCCCACCCGCTGCGAGTCCTCGATCACGCGGATGGTGGCCGCATCGCCCAGCGTGCGCGGCGTGGAGCCGGTGGCCAGGGCCAGCCGGCCGTACTCGATGCGCTCGCCGTCGACCAGCTCGACCGTGTGCGCAGCCGGGTCGATCGCCGCCACCTCGGTGGACAGCCGCAGCTCGACGTCCAGCTCCCGCCACTCGTCCAGCGAGTGCATGTAGGTGTCCTCGACCGGCTCCTCGCCGCGCAGGAACCCCTTGGTCAGGGGCGGCCGGTGGTAGGGGGGATGCGCCTCACGGCCGATCAGCAGCACCGACCCGTCGCCGTCCGCGCCGCGGTACTCCTGCGCGACCATGCCGGCGGCGAGCCCGCCACCCACGATCACATTGTCGAAGCGCGCCATCTCGGTCCTCCTCATTCCCAGCGGAACGTGCGCAGCGACACGATCGCCAGCACCGCGGTCACGAGCAACAGTACCCCGATGTCGGGCATCACATACATCAGCCCACGGTCTCGGACGATGGTGTCTCGAAGTGCGTTGGTCATGTAGTAGAGCGGCAGCACCTTCGCGATCGTCTGGACGAACGCCGGCATCGCGGCCACCGGGTAGAAGGTACCCGAGAGGAACATCATCGGATTCGTGATCACGTTGGTGACGGCGTCGGCCGTCTCCGGTTCGGCCACCAGCGAGCCGACCGTGAACCCCATCACCAGGAAGCAGAGCGCGCCCACCAGCGCCACCGGGATCGCTGCCCACGCCGTGGGTGAGATCGAGACGCCGAACACCAGCGCGCCGAAGGTGATCAGCACGGCCACCTGCAGCAGCGCCAGCGTCAGCGACGCCGCGACCCGCGCGACCAGGAACTCCCACAGCGGCATCGGCGTCAGCTTCAGACGGCGCAGCACGCCCTGCTTGCGCCACGTCACGAGCACGGTCGACAGACCGATCACCGCCGAGATCATGATCGCCAGCGCCAGGATGCCGGGCAGCAGGAAGTCGATGTAGTTGAGCGAGGCCGAGTCCACCGACTGCTGGCTGAAGACGATCGCGGGGTTGGCGCCGGTGGCCGCCACGGATATCCGCGACGAGGCGCCGGACACGATCCCGCGGATGATCCCGGCCTGGGTGGCGGACGCGTTCGAGTAGTAGAGGTGGGCCGCGGTTGCGCCGCTGGGCGTCTTCGTCAGCACCACCAGCGCGTCGCGGTCGCCGTCCTGCACCTGCTTGCGCGCATGGGCGACGTCGGTCTGATCCGTCTTCACCGTGACGCCCTTGGTGGTGCTGAGCGCGTGCACCATCGCCGCCGATGCCGGTGTGTGCGAGGCGTCGATCACGGTGATCGTGCCGGCATCGATCGAGCGGCCGAACAGCAGGCCCAGCAGCGCCATCAGGATGATCGGGAACACCAGCGACCAGAACAGCACGATGCGCCGGCGGAACATCATCTTCATCTGCGCCAGCGTGGTGGCGCCGATCCGGCTCAGCGTCATTCGCGGAACTCCCGCCCGGTCAGGTTCAGGAACACGTCCTCCAGGCTGGGCCCGCGCACGGACAGGCCTTCGATCTGGACGCCGCGCTGTCGTGCGGCTTCCAGCGTCTCCAGCACCGCGGTCTGGGCGTCGTGCGCGTAGGCCACCCGCTCCTCGCCGCCCTCCGTGTAGGAGATGCGCACCTCAGCGCCCAGCGAGGCGATCAGCCCGGCGGGCGTGTCGAGTGCGATCACGCGGCTCTCGTCCATGATCGCGACCCGGTCGCAGAGCGTCTCGGCCTCCTCCAGGTAGTGGGTGGTCAACACCACCGTCTTGCCGCCGTCCGCGTGGATCGCGCGGATCACGTCCCACAGGTTGCGCCGGGCCTGCGGGTCGAGGCCGGTCGTGGGCTCGTCCAGGAACACCACGTCGGGGTCGTGAACCAGTGCCAGCGCGATCGCCAGGCGCTGCTGCTGGCCGCCTGACATGTCGTCGGCGTAGGCGTCGGCCTTGCCCACCAGGCCGACCTGCTCCAGCACCAGCTGCGCCCGCTCGGCGCCGTCGCTGCGGTTGTAGAAGCGCGCGAACAGCTCCAGCAGCTCGCGCGACGTGAGCCTGTCGAACAGGGTGGTGGACTGCAGCTGCACCCCGATCAGGGACTGCACCGAGCGGGGGTCGGGCCAGACCGGCCGGCCGAGCACGTGCACCTGCCCGGAATCCGGCTTGCGCAGCCCCTCGATCATCTCCAGGGTGGTGGTCTTGCCGGCGCCGTTGGGGCCGAGGATGCCGAAGGCCTCGCCCTGCTCGACCTGGAAGCTGATGCCGCCGACCGCGACGTGTTCGCCGTAGCGCTTGGTGAGGGTGTCGACCTGGATGGCGACCATCGCGGGGCCGGATGATAGACACGCGGCGCTTCCGTCCCGCCGGCCAGGCGCGCCGCAACTAGATGTCGCAGGACTCGCCCGGCGCCAGCTGCACCACGCGCACGCCGGGCGCCAGCTCGGCGACGCGGGCGGCGAACTCGCGCGCCGGCGCGTCGCCGGAGTCGGCCATCCCCACCGGGCTGACCGTCCCCCAGTGGATCGGGATCGCGATCCGCGGTCGCAGCCGTGCCGCGGCCTCGGCCGCAGCCCGCGGGTCCATGTGCCCGGGCCCCAGCGTCGGCCCCCATCCGGCCACCGGCAGCAGCGCCACGTCCAGGCCCAGGTCGCCGATCGCCCGCATGCCATCGAACAGATCGGTGTCGCCGGCGAAGTAGACGCTGCCGCCCGGCGCGGTCAGCACGTAGCCGAGCGCGTCCGTCTCCTGCCCCAGCGGTGTCCGCCGCGTGGGGTGGTCGGCCGGCACCGCCAGCACCTGGAAGGCGCCCAGGCGCAGCTTGCCGCCCTCCTCGATCGGCAGCGGCTGCAGCCGCGTGCGGCGCATCGCCGACACGCCCGATGCCGGTAACACGGCCGGCGTCCCGTCGGCGATCCGCTTCAGCGAGGGCGTGTCCAGATGGTCGCGGTGCAGGTGCGAGATCAGCACGCCGTCCAGCTGCGGAAGCGGCGCGGGCAGTTCGCCCTGCCGGCGCAGGTGCCCCACGCGCCGGCGCAGCAGCGGGTCGGTCACGATCGCGCTGCCCGCATCCTCGATCAGGACTGTGGCGTGCCCGACGTATGTGACGCGCATGGCCGCAACCCTAGATGGTTGATCGGTATCTCCGTGTCGGCCGCCATCAGCCGGTGGGGCGCCGCGGCACGAGCACCTTGCGGCGGAACTCGCAGACCACCTCGCCGCGCTGGTTGGTGCCGATCGATTCCACCGTGACCACGCCGCGGTCGGGCTTGCTCTTCGACTCGACCACGTCCAGCACCGTCGTCTGAGCGTAGATGGTGTCGCCGTGGAAGGTCGGCTTCGCGTGCTTCAGCGACTCGACCTCGAGGTTGGCGATGGCCTTGCCGGAGACGTCCGGGACGCTCATGCCCAGCACCAGCGAGTAGACCAGGTTCCCGACCACCACGTTCCTGCCGAACTGCGTCTCGGTCTCGGCGTAGTGGGCGTCGGTGTGCAGCGGGTGGTGGTTCATCGTGATCATGCAGAACAGGTGGTCGTCGGCCTCGGTGATGGTCTTGCCCGGCCAGTGCTTGTAGACGTCACCCACCTGGAAGTCCTCGAGGTAGCGGCCGAAACGGGTCTCGCGGGCGTCGAACTCGCGGCCGCTCACAGCGGGTACCTCGCCAGCATGCCGCGGGCCACGATCAGCTTCTGGATCTCGCTGGTGCCCTCGCCGACCAGTAGTAGCGGCGCGTCGCGGTACAGCCGTTCGATCTCGTACTCCTTGGAGTAGCCGTAGCCGCCGTGGATGCGGAAGCTGTCCTCGACCACCTCATGGCAGATCTCGGATGCGTACAGCTTGGCCATGCCGGCCTCGACGTCGGAGCGCTCGCCGGCGTCCTTCTTCCGCGCCGCCGACAGCATCAGCAGCCGTGAGGCCTCGATCTTGGTGGCCATCTCGGCCAGCTTGAACTGGATGCCCTGGTGCTTTGCGATCGGCTTGCCGAATGCTTCCCGCTCCTGGGCGTAGCGGATCGCCAGCTCGAAGGCCCGCTGGGCCACGCCCACGCCGCGCGCGGCCACGTTCACGCGGCCCACCTCGATGCCCGACATCATCTGCTGGAAGCCGTGGCCCTCGCCGCCGCCCAGCAGGTTGGCGGCGGGCACCCGGTGGTCCTGAAACACCAGCTCGGTGGTCTCGACGCCCTTGTAGCCGAGCTTGCCCAGCTGCGGCGGGATCGTCAGGCCGCCGTCCTGCGCGGCGCCGGGCGGCTTCTCGACCAGCAGGCAGCTCATGCCCCTGTGCGCCGGCTTCGCGTCCGGGTCGGTCTTCACCAGCAGCGCCACCAGCCCCGAGCGTAGACCGTTCGTGACCCACATCTTCTGGCCGTTCACGACGTAGTCGTCGCCGTCGCGGACGGCCCGCGTCCGGATCGCCTGCACGTCGGAGCCGGCCTCCGGCTCGGTCATCGAGAATGAGCACCGCATCTCGCCGGTCGCCATCTGTGGCAGGAACCGCTGCTTCTGCTCCTCGGTGCCGTCGCGCATGATCATGTCGGCCACGATGAAGTGGGTGTTGATGATCCCCGACACGCTCATCCATCCGCGCGACAGCTCGATCACACACAGCGCGTAGGTGGTCAGGTCGAGGCCGAGGCCGCCGTACTGCTCCGGGATCGTGAAGCCGAACAGGCCCAGCTCCTTCAGCCCGGCCACGATCTGGTCGGGGAAGATGTCGTCGCGCTCGAGGTCGGAGGCGACCGGGATGATCTGCTCGTCGGTGAACTGCCGCACCAGCGAGACGACCTCGCGCTGCTCCTCGGTCAGCCCCTCCAGCGTGATGCTCACGTCGCCGCCTCTCCGTCGCTCATGCCGGCCGCAACGCCCCGTGCGACGACCGCCTCGGCGATCTTGCGAGACGCCTCGTCGATCATCTGGCCCTCGTGCATGACGGCCCCCTTCCGCTCCACCTGGGTGGCATGCTCGTAGGCCGCGAGCAGCCGGCGGGCGTCGTCGAAGTCCTTCTGGCTGGGCGCGAACACCTCGTTGGCGATGCCCACCTGGTCGGGGTGCAGCACCCACTTGCCGTCGTAGCCGACCTGCCGTGCGCGCAGGCACAGGCGGCGGTACTCGTCGGTGTTCTTGATGTCGGTGTACGGGCCGTCGATCGCCTGCAGCCCGTAGCCGCGGGCAGCGGTCACGATCAGCGACAGGATGAAATGCCACTGGTCGCCCGGGTAGTCGGGGTCGATCGATCCGATCACGAGCGAGCCCACGCCCATGCTGGCGGCGTAATCGCCGGGGCCGAAGATCAGGCTCTCCAGGCGCGGCGAGGCCTGCGCGATCTCGCGGATGTTCATCGCGCCGCGGCCGTTTTCGATCTGTGCCTCGATGCCGATGCGGTGCTCGATGCCGTGCTCGATCTCGAGCTGGGTCAGCACATGGTGGACGAAGTGCAGCTGTGCGGCGTCCTCCACCTTGGGCACCATCACGCAGTCCAGGTTCGCGCCGGCGCCGGCCACGACGGCCGTCAGGTCGCCCAGGCACCACTGGGTGGTGACGCCGTTGACCCGCACGACGCGGGTCTTGCCGGAGTAGTCGTGGCCGTTCAGCGCGTCGATCACGTTCTGGCGCGCCGGCACCTTCTCGAGCGGCGACACGGCATCCTCGAGGTCGAGGAAGATCTGGTCGGCGGGCAGCACCGCCGCCTTGGACAGCATCTTGGGGGATGAGCCCGGCACGGCCAGGCAGGATCGGCGCAACCGCAACGTTTTCCGCTCCGCGTCGGGTTTGACTGTGCAGTCAGTCTACCCAGCGGCGGCCGCCTGGGCGGCAACGGCCGGGCGCCCGGGAGGCTACAGCAGGCCGATCCGGTCGAGCGGCCAGTAGCGCACCCGGGCGATGCCGATCATGTCGCCGCGAGGCTCACAGCCCCACATCCGCGAGTCGTCGGACTGGCTGCGGTTGTCGCCCATCATGAAGTAGCACTTCTGCGGTATCACCGTGTGGGGAAAGCTGGCCGTGCGCCGCCCGTGCAGGTAGGGCTCGGACAATCGGTGCGCGCGCTGGCCGGGGCTCTTCACCCAGACCGACCCGTGCCTGGCCCAGATCGTTTCGCCGGGAAGCCCGACCACGCGCTTGATGAACGTCTGCGACGAGGCGCCGGCGCGGAGCGACAGGTCGTTCGTGTCGCAGGCGCCTTCGCTGTTGTGGTCACCCCGGCAGATCGGTGGATGGAAGACGATGATCTCGCCGCGGGCGGGGTCGCGGAAGTCGAGGGTGAGGCGGTCGGCGATCACCCGGTCGCCGGGCTGGAGCGTCGGGATCATGCTGCCGGTGGGCACGCGATAGGGCTTGACGATGTACGCCTGCGCGATGAACGCGATGGCCGCGGCCACGACCAGGGTCAGGACGATCTCGGCGACGGCGCGCAGTGGGGGAGGGAGCAGTGCGATCGGGTTCATGGGTTCGGGCAGGTTATCGACGACACCCCGGAGCGGCTGAAGTGGTGATAGAACACACTTCCGGCGGGCACCCGGTTGAGAGTTCGTGGTGCGCTGCCGATGGAACACCATGATTCGCCGCACCCTCCTGGTCACCGCCGCCCTGGGCGCCTCGCTGCTCGGCCCGGGCGTCGCCTCCGGCGCGACGCTGTTCACGCTGAATGGCCACGGCTGGGGGCACGGCATCGGCATGTCCCAGTACGGCGCGCTCGGCTATGCCCAGCACGGGTGGACGCACCAGCAGATCCTCCAGCACTACTTCACCGGCACCACCATCGGCCAGCTGCCGTCCGGCACCAAGGAGCGGGTGCTGCTGATCTCCAGCCGCCCCTCGATCCACCTGTCGTTCACGCAGGCCGCGACGGGGAGCGATCAGGCAGGCACCAGCCGCTCGCTGCCGGCCGGCTCCTACCGCGTCGACCCGGGCACCGTCACCGGGCAGCTGCGCCTGTGGAGCAAGGCGAGCGGCAAGTACGTCTGGAAGGGCATCGTCAGCCCGTTCCAGGTGGCGCCGCACGGCGGCCCGCTGCAGCTGGACGATTCCGTGAACGGCTTCATCCACGACCACTGGTGGGGCAACTTCCGCATCGACCGCAGCGGCGGGTCGCTGTCGCTGGTCGACGTGGTCGGGATGGAGCGATACGTCGCCGGCGTCGTGCCGTGCGAGATGCCCGCGTCCTGGCTGGCGGAAGCCGTGCAGGCGCAGGCGGTGGCCGCACGCTCCTACGCTGCCGCAACCGCCGGCGGCGGCACGTTCGACGCTTACGCAGACACCCGCAGCCAGATGTACTGCCCGGTCGAGCACCAGGTGGCAGCATCCGACGCGGCGGTCGCCGCCACCAAGCACCAGGTCGTCAAGTACGGGGGCCAGGTCGCCACCACCTTCTTCTCGTCCAGCTCGGGCGGTCGTACCTCGTCCCTCGCCGCGTCCTGGGGCAGCACCAACCTGCCCTACCTGGTGCCGGTGCGCGATCGCTACGACGGCGCGGACGGTCTCAACCCGAACCACACCTGGGCACGGCGCGTGTTCTCGCCGTCCGCGCTGGGCCGGGCGCTGGGCGTGGGTGGCAGCGTCTCATCGCTCGACACCACCATCGACGGCCCCTCGCAGCGGGTGCTGTCGGTGCTCGTCCACGGTGGTGGCGGCGACCATTCGCTGACGGCCGGCGATGTGTTCTCGCGGCTGGGACTGCGCTCGACCTACTTCCGGATCCTGCAGGTGACGCTGGCGGCGCCGAAGTCCTCCACCGCCGGCGATGGGTACCACCTCAAGGGCCGGCTGTGGCCGCGTCCCAAGGGAGCTTTTCGGCTGGAATCGAAGGCGGGTGCGTCCGGCAGCTGGCAGCAGGTGAGGGCGCCGGTAGTGCTGGACTCGACCGGCCGCTTCTCGATCAACCGCCGCCCGGTCGCCGACGCCAGCTACCGCCTGGTGCGCAAGGGCGCGTCATCGCCGACGGTGCGCGTGCGGGTGCATGCCGCGCTGACGTTGTCGAAGAAGGGCGGATTCCACGGCACGATGCTGCCGCGGCTGGCCGGCGCCACCGTCATCCTGGAGCGCCTCAGCGGGGGACGCTGGGTCAGCGCCGCCACCGCCACCGTCGGCGCGAAGGGCGGCTACCGGTTCTCGACGGCGGTCACGCCGGGCAGCTGGCGGGCGCATTTCCGCCGTGACAGTGATCACAGCTCCGGGGTCTCGGCCACGCTGGTCGTTCCCAGTGCGAGGTACCCTTCGTTCCGTGGCGCACATCGCGATCGGTAAGCGAGACGGCAAGTGGTTCTTCACGGCGCAGGGCTGCTGTGACTCCACTTCCGCCCGCGCGATGTACGAACGCGCCCATGCCGTGCAGGTGCTGGAAGAGGGTGGGCACCTGAACGCGTGGGACGCGGCCGGCTTCGAGCTGGAGGACCGGCGCGGTCGCCTGCACCGCTACCCCCGGTCGTGGCGGCCCTACCCCAGCAGCTCTTCGTCCGGCACCTGACGTAACACCCGGGCCGGGCTCCCCACCACCAGCGCGCGCGGGGCCACGTCTCTGGTAACGACCGCCCCGGCGCCGACGAACGCCTCCTCGCCGATCTCGATCCCCGGCAGCAGCGTGGCACCGCCGCCGACGCGCGCGCCGCGGCGGATCACCGCGCCCTTGATCAGGGCGTGCCGCCCCTCGGTACGCCCCATGAAGTTGTCGTTCGTGGTGACCACGCAGGGCGCGATGAACACGTGCTCCTCGAGCAGGCAGTGGGCGGTGATGTAGGCGTTCGACTGGATCTTCGTGAACGATCCGATGGTGGTGTCGTTCTCGACGCAGACGCCGCGGCCGATCACGACCTGCTCTCCGATCGAGCAGCGCTCGCGGACGGTGGCCAGGTCGCCGACCACGCATCCCGGGCCGAGCGTCGATCCGGCCGCCAGCACGGCACCGGCTGAGATCGCGCATCCCGCCCCCAGCGTCAGCGGCCCCGGCTCCTGGCGACGGGCCCTCGACCGGGTGGAGAGCGTCGGGCGCTTGCCCAGCACGGCGTTGTCGCCGATCGTGCAGCCGTCGCCGATCACGGTACCGGCATGGATGGTGACGTTGGCGCCGAACCGCACCTCGCCGCCGATGGCCGCGCCGTCGGCCACGGTCAAACCGGGGGCCTGGTCGGCCGGCCAGCTCACGCGCGTACGCCTTCGAGGGTGACCGGGGCGCCGCCCTGCTCCAGCGAGCGCTGCATCGCCTCGAGCACCTCGACGACGGCCACGCCCTCGGCGGCGTTCGCGGGGTGCCCGGGATCGCCCGAGCGAACCGCATCGAGGAAGGCCTGGCACTCGATCCGCAGCGGCTCCTCACGGGAGACGGCGGGGCTGGTGATGTCACCGGTGTGCGTCGAGATCTTGCCGGGCGCGATCAGCACCGGGCCCTTGTCGTAGACGGTCACCTTACGGTCGGCCTCCATGTCGTCGAACACGGCCATCCGCTTGGACCCGACCACGGTCATCTTGCGCATCTTGTGGGGGTCGAGCCATGACAGGTGCAGGTGCCCGACCTGGCCGGAGGCAAGCTTCAGGTAGCCGAACACCACGTCCTCGACGCCGGGGCGGAGGTAGCACTCACCCCGCGCCGACGCCTCGACCGGGCGTCCGCCGAGCAGGTACAGCACCACCGAGATGTCGTGCACGCCCAGGCTCCAGAGCGCGTTTTCGTCCTCGCGGATCACGCCCAGGTTCTGGCGGTTGCCGTACACGTACAGCACGTCCCCGAGCTCGCCCGAATCGATCAGCTCACGCAGCTTGACGACGGCCGGGTGGAACCGCAACAGGTGGCCGACCATTACGATCCGCGATCGCTCGGCGGCCAGGGCTTCGAGCTCCCGAGCCTCGGCGACCGTCCAGGCAAGCGGCTTCTCGACAAACACGTGCTTGCCGGCCAGCAGGGCGCGCCTGGCCAGTGCGTGGTGGGAGGGCACCGGTGTCGCCACGACCACCGCGTCCAGCGCCTCGTCCTCGACCAGGTCGTCGAAGCGCCCCGTCATCCGGGTGTCGGGGAACTGCGCCGCGAACCGGCCCCGCCGCTCCTCGTCCGCGTCACAGCACCAGACCAGCTCGGCGCCGGGCAGCTGCGCGAAGTTGCGGGCCAGGTTCGGGCCCCAGTAGCCGAGGCCGACGACGCCCACGCGAAGTCGGTCGCTCACAGCACATGCACCTTTCCGCCGTCGCGCGGGACGGCGTTTCGGAAGTCGAACACCAGCTGGGCGCGGCCGGCCAGGTCGGCGTAGTCGATGCCGGAGTGGGCGGTGACCACGCACACGATGTCGGCGGCCTCGACGACGCCGTCGGCCAGCTCCACCGACCGCAGGTCGAGCCCCTGCTCGAGCAGGTCGGGCACGAACGCGTCGTGGTAGCTGATGTCCGCGCCGAGCCCGCCCAACAGCTCGATCAGCTTCAGCGCCGGCGACTCGCGCACGTCGCCGACATCGGGCTTGTAGGACACGCCCAGCACCAGCACGCGGCTGCCGTTGACGGGCTTTCGGGCCTGGTTCAGCGCCTGGGAGATGCGCTCGACGCAGAAGTAGGGCATGGTCGTGTTGACCTTTCCGGCCAGCTCGATGAACTCGGTCTGGAAGTCAAACTGGCGGGCCCGCCAGGACAGGTAGAAGGGGTCGATCGGGATGCAGTGCCCGCCGAGGCCGGGGCCGGGTGTGAAGCGCATGAACCCGTAGGGCTTGGTGGCGGCCGCGTCGATCACCTCCCAAACGTCCAGGTGCATGCGGTCGCAGAGCATCGCCAGCTCGTTGACGAGCGCGATGTTGACGCTGCGAAAGATGTTCTCGAGCAGCTTCACCAGCTCGGCCGCGTCCGGCGAGGACACCGACACCAGCTCGTCCACGCAGGCCGCGTACAGCTCGCGGGCGCGCTCGGTGCAGGCCGGAGTCAGCCCGCCCACTACCTTTGGCGTGGTGCGCACGGTGTGGTCGGTGCGGCCGGGGTCGATCCGCTCCGGCGACATGGCCAGGTGGAAGTCGGCGCCGGCGCGCAGCCCGCTTCGCTCCAGCAGCGGCGCCACCAGCTCGCGGGTGGTGCCGGGGTAGGTGGTCGACTCCAGCACCACCAGCT
>Ga0075434_100000529_pt1 | contig 29105 bp, 23 predicted proteins | sample RhiMethybrSRZTD3_FD_75298 | JGI IMG/M metagenome (GOLD analysis project Ga0075434, IMG submission 75298) | Populus rhizosphere microbial communities from Tennessee, USA - Rhizosphere MetaG P. TD hybrid SRZTD3 | ecosystem: Host-associated > Plants > Roots > Rhizosphere > Soil | place: USA... | reverse complement strand
TGGGGTGGTTCGCTTGGTTCGAGCGGTTAGACAGTTCGGTGATTCGGCCGCCGAGGACGAGCGCCCCCGCAGCCGCGATTCCGTTCAACAGCACGCCGACGAGCGTCGTGCCGAACAATCCGAGCGCCGGCAGCAGCACGAATCCCGTGACTGCTGCGCCGACCGCCGCACCAATCGTGTTCACCGCATATAGCTCGCTCGCGTCCGAACCCTTCGAATCCCGAACCCCGACTCCCGAATCGCCGACTGCAACAATTCCCACAGGGAAGCTGGCTCCCATCGCCGATGCGGGCAACGCGATGAGAACGATGGAGATCGCCAGACGCACGAGATTGAACAACGCGCCGCCGGTTCCATCCGCGTATGCCGACGCAAGAACGGGTTTCATTGCGCCAAGGGCGAGTGGCATCGCGAGCGCGAACAGCGCGACTGTTGCCTCGAGCGCCGCATAGATGCGCAGCGCGCGTCGGCGCGCGAGATGCCCGCTGATGCGGCCGCCGAGCCATGCGCCAATGGCGAGTCCGCCCATGAACGCCGTCAGCACGGCGCCGACCGCCGCTGTCGTGTGCCCCATCGTCAGCGTGAGGAGCCGCAGCCATGTCACCTCGTAGAGGAGGGCTGCGGCACCCGACAGCAGATAGAGGACGATGAAGAGACGGAGCCGCACGAGCACCATGCTATGGTATGGCCGTCAAGAACTTCGAAGTGCGAAGGTCGAAGTTCGAGGGTCGAAGTGTGGGGAGAGCGATGAAAAAGGTCATTGGCATGCTGGCCGTCGGGTTCGTCCTCGCGACCGCGGGGGCAGTGCTGCTTCGCGCGGCAGGAATGCCGCTGTGGGCGTACGGATATGTCGAGCCGCCGCCGGCGAATTCGGATTACTCAACCAAGTGCACGGCTGCACATCCTGTGGATTGCGCCCGCGGCGGAACGCCGCCGGACGACGGCCGCAAGCGGACGCTGCCGGGCGGAGCCGGCGCGTGGACGGTGACCGAAATCGCGAATGACTACGGCCCGGTTGACTGGTATCCCAACGATCATCCGAAGATGCCGGAGATCGTCGCGCACGGAGCGAAGGACCGTGGTGTCCGTGCCTGCTCGCTGTGCCATTTTCCAAATGGAACGGGCAAGCCGGAAAATGCGCCTGTGTCCGGGACGTCGGTTCAGTACTTCATGAACCAGATGGCCGACTTCAAGAACGGTCTGCGCCATACGTCCGACAAGAACAAGGCAAACGCGTGGGAGATGCCGGTGATGGCGGCTGCGTTGACGCCGGAGGAGACCAAACAGGCCGCGGAGTACTTCGCAGCCATCAAGTACATCCCGAAGAACAAGGTCGTCGAGACGACGATGATTCCGAAGTTCGCGCCGAACGCGAACAACCTGTTCCTGCCGGCAGCCGGAAACGAGAAGGTGCCGCTTGGCAACCGTTTGGTCGAAATGCCGGACGATCCCGATGACGCGCAGATTCTGCGCAACCCGCGCTCCTCGTTCACTGCGTACGTGCCCCCAGGGACGATGAAGAAAGGCGAGATGCTGGCGACCACTGGTGGTGAAGGCAAAACGATTCGCTGCGACATCTGCCATGGTCCCGGGCTGCGTGGCCTCGATCCCGTTCCGGCGATCGCCGGCCGGCAGGCAAGCTACCTGGCGCGGCAGCTCTACGACATGCAGATGGGCACGCGTCGCGGAATCTGGAGTCCCCTCATGAAGGACGTCGTTGCAAAGCTGACAGAAGACGACATGATGGCGCTGGCAGCGTATGTGACGTCGCTCGCACCTCAATGACCGTCGCCGAGACAGCGTCCGAGCTTCGCGGTCTTACGAACAGTTTCTCGAAGGAGCTGCAGGCGGTCGACGGGCGCGCGGCCGCGCGACGTCCTGCTCCCGGCACCTGGTCGCCGAAGGAGGTGCTTGGCCACCTCATCGACTCGGCCGCCAACAACCATCAACGTTTCGTGCGCGCGCAGCAAGCCGACGCGATCATGCTGCCGGGCTACGAACAGAACCACTGGGTGGAGTCGCAGGGATATCAGGATGCGGACTGGCCGCACCTGGTGGCGCTCTGGACCCATCTGAACCTGCACCTGGCCGACGTCATCTCACGCATCCCGCCGGCTAAGTACGCCGTTCGGTGCGTCATTGACGACTCCGAACCGCTCACGCTCGAAGCGATCGTCATCGACTATCTGCGCCACCTCGAGCACCACATGGCGCAGATTCGCGAACGGCTGTAACCAGCCGCATCTGCTGGCGCGCGCTGTGCGCGCCCATCGGCCATTTTTCGCGTAGTGGCGTCTAAGACCAGCAATACTGGATGCGCGCGTCCGCCTGGACCGCCGCCACCCTGGTATGGATCCTCCTGACGGCCGGAGCCTGCCTCGCCGACCTGTCCGCCGAAGCGCGAAGCGCGCAGGCGGAAGCGCGTACTGGCGACGCCGAAGGCCAGCGCGCGGAGGCGGGTGAGCCTGCCGCCAAGGACAAGGTAGGGAAGGAGCTTCACGCCCTGCGGATCGACGGCGCATCGGGAATCCGTCTCGACGGCCGCATCGACGACGAACCGTGGCAGCGCGCACAGGTCATCTCGGACCTGCAGCAGGACGACCCCGACAACATGCAGGCGCCGACCGAGAAGACGACCGTCCGAGTCGCCTACGACGACCGCTACGTCTACGTCGCGATGGAGATGTTCATGCGGAATCCCTCGGACGTGCGTGACGGCCTCGCGCGCCGCGGGAGCGCGCCGCCAAGCGACAGGGTGTATCTCGGCTTCGACACCGCGCACGATCATCAGAACGCCTACGTGTTCGAAGTCAACGCGTCCGGCGTGCAGAACGACTTCCTGCAGGTCGAGGACACGCGGACCAACAACGACTACGAAGCGGTATGGGAAGTGGCCACGGCGCGCACCGCGCAAGGATGGAATGCCGAGTTCCAGATTCCGTTTTCGCAGATGCGCTTTCCGGTGCAACCCGGCGATCGCACGATCTGGGGCTTTCAGGTACGGCGCGACGTCTTCGTCCGCGGCGAGCAGGACTGGTGGATTGCCAAACCGCGCGGCCAGCAGGGCATCGTCTCGCGCTTTGGCCATCTCGTCTTCGACGATCGCCTGACGCCGCCGCGCCGCCTCGAATTCACCCCCTACACGCTGGGGCAGCTGCAGACCAAGAGCGATGCCGCCGCATCGGGCACCGGCAATGCCGGCTTCGATCTCCGCGTCGGCCTGGGATCCTCGGCGACCTTCGCGGCGACCGTCAATCCGGACTTCGGACAGGTTGAAGCGGATCCATCCGTCCTGAACCTGTCGGTGTTCGAAACCTTCTTTCCGGAGAAGCGCCCGTTTTTCGTCGAGGACAGCCAGTCGCTGAGCAACTCGAACTTCGACCAGTTCCCGGATTTCTATTCACGCCGGATCGGCCGGCAGCCGAATCACTTCGCGCTCACGAATACCGAGACGCTCGTGCGGAAACCCGACACCACCACCATTCTCGGCGCCGCCAAGGTCACCGGCCGGACGTCGCGATGGACTTACGGCGGGCTGACGGCGATGACGACACGCGAGTACGGCGTCGTTGACGAAAAGACCACGGCCACCGACGGAGGCGAAGCGCTGCATCGCGAGCGCAAGCTGATCGAGCCGCGCACCGTCTACAGCGTCGGGCGCGTACTGCGCAATATCCTGAGCGATACGTCGAGCGTCGGATTGATCGCGACCAGCGTCGCGCGCGAAAGGGATCTCGATTCGGTGACGTTCGGCGGCGACGCGACGGTGCGGCGCCACCAGAACCGGTTGTTCATGAACGCGCACTGGGTCGGCACGCGCGCACCCGTCGACGACCGGCTCCAGAATGGCCTCGGCGGTGCGACGAACATGTTCTACAACGGGAAATACACGGGCGGCGGCATTCATTACGACCGGTTCGATCGCACGTTCCACAACACCGAGCTGGGATTTCTCACCAGCCGCACCAACAAGCAGAACCTCGGCGCCAACGTGTACCTCGCGCAACCGGATCCGCGCGGTATCTTCCGCTCCATCTTCACGAACCTTTATGGAGGGCACGACTGGACGACCGACGGACTGGGCATCAGCCGCAACATCGGCCTCTTCGCGAACGTTCGGTTCACGAACTTCTGGAACGTATTCGTGAATCGCGGCCACAACTTCGCGCACTACGACGACCTCGAGGCGCGAGGAGGCCCCCCCGTTGCGCGCGCGGCTGGCGACTACTTCGGCATGGGGATTGGCAGCGATTCGCGGAAGCAGTACGGAGGAGCGCTGCGCATCCAGCACGAGCATGACGAGAGCGGTGGCTGGGAGTGGACGATTGCGCCCGAAACACGGTTTCAGATCTCATCGCGTCTGGTCGGGTCGGTCGGCGCGGAGTACCGGTCCGGGCTCGACAGCGAACAGTGGATCAAGAACCTCGATAGCGACGGCGACAAGAAGGACGATCAATACGTCTTCGGCCGCCTTCGCCGCCACGTCGTCAGCATTACGGGACGGACGACCTACTCGTTCAGCCGCGACATGACGCTGGAGGCGTATCTGCAGCCGTTCGTCGCCGAAGGGAATTACACGAACATCGGCCGGCTGGCGCAGCCGAAGTCGTTCACTTTCACGCCCGTGACGCTCGACGACAACCCCGACTTCAACAGAAAGTCGGTCCGCGGCACCATCGTGCTTCGGTGGGAGTATGTGCGCGGAAGCACGTTGTTTGCGGTGTGGAACGTGTCGACGTCGGATGAAGCCGCTCGGAAAGGAATTTTCTCCCCGTGGCACGACCTCGGCGGTGCGTTCGGCGCGCCCGGAACCAACACGTTCGCCATCAAGCTCAGTTACTGGTTTGCTCCGTAAGGTATTAAGATCGCCCATCCATATTTTGAGGAGAAACCGATGCGCAAACGCGTACCGATTCTGCTGACCGGCCTGATCTGTCTGGCGGCGGGATACCTGTTGAACAGCCCGTGGGTGTCCGCCCAGAGCTGGCTTACGTCCATTTCGGCGATCCCGAACCAGAAGGGTGGGCAGGATGTGTTCGGTGGCTACGAGGTGGTTGCCGGCTGGCCCAAGGATCTATCGACGATTCCAGGCAACGAGGGGTGGACCTTCGGTGCGGGCTCGAGCGTGTACGCCGAAAGCCCGAATCGCATCTACGCCGTCCAGCACGGCGAGCTGCCGAACGTCAAGCGGCCGATGACGAAGAAGCTGAGTGACATGGGTCCGAGCATCTTCTTCCCGATCGGGCGACTGCCGTGGCGCGACACCACGAGCTCGAGCCCTCCGGGCAACGGCGGCACCGGTCAGCTCGCCGAAGAAGGGATGCAGGCGTGGGAGCGCGCGGGCAACAAGATGGGCGTCGATGCGAAATGGGAGCGCAACATCATGGTGTTCGACGGACAGGGCAACCTGCTGCCGGATACGAAGAACTTCATGCAGTACGACGCCATGATGCAGCGCCCGCATTCGATCACGATCAACCCGTACGATCCCGACAAAGCCGTCTGGTTCGTCGACGACCACAAGCACACCATCTGGAAGTTCAGCAACGACGGGTCGAAGGTGCTCGCGCGCTATGGCACGTTCGGCGAGCCGGGCGCCGACGATAAGCACTTCAATCGCCCGACCTACATCGACTTCTTTCCCAACGGCGACTGGGTCGTGGCCGACGGCTACAACGGCACGCGAGTGGTGAAGTTCGACAAGAACGGCAAGATGATCGCGCAGTGGGGCCAGAAGGGGCAGAACAACAACGACACGCGGCCGGCCTACTTCAACAACGTGCACGGCGTGGCGGTGGATCCGAAGACGCAGCGCATCTACGTCAACGACCGCGGCAACCACCGCGTGCAGATGTTCGACAAGGATGGGAAGTTCATCGATCAGTGGAAGTTCGGCGACGCCCCCTCGGACGTGCACCTGATCAAGTACTTCGACGGCGCGATCTGGGCGTTCGATCGCGGCACGAGCAAGATGCTCAAGTACGACCTCGACGGCCACTTCCTCTATTCGTGGGGTACGTGGGGCGACTTCCCCGGCGGTTTCTGGGGCGTGCACGACTTCAGCACCGACATGGAAGGCAACTTCTATGTCTCTGAGGTCGACAAGGGCGGCGCGCAGAAGTTCCGTCCGCGTCAGGGCGTCAATCCGAATTATCTGATTGGCAAGCCGCTTCGCGTGGCTTGGAAATAAGAGACAAGCTCCAAGTTCCAAGTTCCATATTCCAAGCTGCAACGTTGGAGCTTGGAATTTGGAGCTTGGAGCTTGTGGTTTGCGTCGTCGCGGCCGTCCTCTACCTCTGTCCACTCGCCCTTAACGCTCCACTCACAGATCCTGACGAAGGACTTCACGCCGCCATTTCGCAGGAGATGGTCGAACGCGGCGATCTCGTCGCGCCGCGCTTCCTTGGCCGCGCCTTTCTCGACAAGCCGATTCTGTTCTTCTGGGCGCAGGCTGCGTCCATTCGAGCCTTCGGCATGAATACCGCGGCGGCGCGGCTGCCGGGAGTGCTCTTCGCGCTGCTTGGGATCGCGACAACAGGCTGGCTGGCCGCCACACTGTTCGACAGATGGATCGGCTGGGTCGCCGCTCTGTGCTACGCCACGATGGTGTTGCCGTTTCTCCTGGCGCAGGCGCCGGTGCACGACATCGCGCTTGTGCCGCTTACCAATCTCGCGCTCGGATTTCTGTGGCGGGCAGGCGCGGATCGGGGATCAGGGATCCGGGATCCGTTGCGGGCAGGGATCACGCTCGGACTCTCCATTCTGACGAAGGGACTCGAAGGGGTCGCCATCGTGGGGACCGGCTACGCGTGCTATTTGCTCCTCACGCGCGCGCTGACACGACGTCTCGTTGCGCAAGGAGCGGCAGTCCTTGCGATTGCCGTTCTCGTCGCGCTGCCGTGGTGCGTCGCGATGAACGCGCGCGAGCCTGGCTACCTGCGCTATTACTTCGTCGAGCGTCATGTGCTCGGGTTCGCGACCGCGACACAGGAGCACAGCGGCCAGCCGTGGTGGTACTACGTGCCGCTGGTCGCCGGTGGCGGCTTGCCGTGGTTTTTCGTCATTCGCCCGGCGCCGCGTACGACGCCGGCTCATACGTTCGTTTGGACGTGGCTTGGGACGGCCGTTGCCCTGCTCACGCTGTCGCAATCGAAAGCGGTCACGTACATCCTGCCGGCAATGCCGGCCATCGCGATTCTTGCGGCTGCGTCGGTGCTCACGGCGCGCACGCGGGTGGTCATCGCGATCGCTTCGACGGCGACGTATCTTGTGGCGCTGGTGACGGTGGGCCCCTCTATCGCCCGTACTCATTCCGCACGCGACCTGGCCGGCTATTTCAACGCCTCAGGACGCGTGCCTGCGACGATCTTTGTCTTCGACCAGCGCGTCTCGTTCGTCTACTACCTGCGCCCCGAAGTCCGTCGTCAACTGCGGCGGGACCAGATTCGAAGCGTCAGCGTAGAGGAGCTCGCCTCGATGCAGCCGTTTCCGCGCGATGCGGTGGTGACGGTTCCGGCCGACCTCGCCGCGACCCGGCTTCCGCGGATTCCCCAGCTCGCCAATGCGCGCCGCGAGATGGTCGGCCGGTATCTGGTTGTGTCCCCATGACCAGCTTCCGGGTACAGCTACGCGAGTGTTTTCCTGTTCATGCGCGGACCAAACGCCATGACGAGCAGCGCAACCAGCAGCCAGCACACGGCAATGTAGGCGAACACACTGCGGTACCCGTAGTTGGTGAAGAGGAACGCGACGATGAGCGGGCCGACGGCATTGCCCAGGCGCCCTATTCCGTACGACAGGCCAGCGCCGGTGTTCCGAGCATTGGTGGGGAAACACTCGGCCGTATAGGCGTAAAGCATCGGCGCGAACACCTGCTGCGTCATGGCGACGAGAAACCCGAAGATGACGATGATCCACGTGTTGAAGCTGAGACCGTAGATCATGCCGAATGCGCCGACCAGCACCGCAACGAGCGCAATCAGATATTTCCGCTCCCAGCGGTCGGCGATCTTCGAGGCGACCCATGCGCCGGGCACCGCGCCAATCGAGATCGCGGAGGACTGCTCGAGCGTCCGAATGATCGAGAAGCCCTGCTCAGCGAGCAGCGTCGGCACCCACGCGTTGAAGCCGTAGAAGCCGAGCGTCTGGCAGAACCAGACGCTGATGAGCAGCAGCGCACGGCCGGCCGCGCCGGATCGAACCAGCCCCTTGATGCCGATGCTCCCGCCCGGTCCGATAGGACCCGGCCTACCGTGGCCCCTGCCGGGTAGGGCGTGATCTCTGCCGGGTAGGGCGGGGCCTTTCGGACCCGCCAGCGTGCTCTCGTTCTCAATCCGCTTCAACACGGCTTCGGCTTCGTCGGCGCGGCCTCGACGTTCGAGCCACCGCGGCGACTCTTCGAGGTGCCGCGCGAACAGCGGAAAGAAGATCGCCAGAGCACCCCACATGAAGATGACTCGCCAGCCCCACCCGGCGTGCGGCACGGCGAAGCGCGCAACGTAGGCGGTCGCGGGAATGCCAATCAGGCCGAACATGAGAATCCGCGCCTGAAACGCGCCCCGGGCGCGCGAGGGAAATATCTCGCCGATGTAAGTCATCGCGACGACGGTCATGCCCGACAACCCGACGCCGGTCAGCAGCCGCGCGGCAAACAGCGTCGGCACGCTCCAGGCGCACGCGTTCAGCAGCGACATCGTCGAGTACCACAGCGTGGTCAGGATGAGCGCGCGCTTGCGGCCAATGTGATCGGACAGGGTGCCGGCGCTCATCGCGCCGACGAACATACCCACAAACGACGCTGACGTAATCGTGGCGATGGTCTGGATCGACAGCTGCCACTGCTGGCGCAGGGCGGGCGCCGCATAGGCAAAGCTGTTCAAGTCGCCGAGCTCGAAGAAGAAGACGTACGCGAGGAGCACGGCCGTCCGGCGATGAAAGGTCGACACGGCCAGTCGATCGAGCCGCTCGGCGGCCGTGAGGGTCTCGGGCATCGACGAATTCTATAGAAGCGCGAAAGCGTGCACGAAAGAGCAGCCATCTGCCACGAACGGACACGAATACTGCAGAGCCGGTGGACCGGGGCCGATAAAGGGATGGACCCCGGAACTCGCGCATTCCAAGGAGAAAACGTTGTGAAGAACCGTTGGTTTACTGCCGTCGTGTGCATCACCGGCATGCTGCTCTGCACCCTCCCCGCCGGCGCGCAGGGACTACAAACGGCCGTTCTGACCGGCGCTGCGACATCCGCCGACGGCGTCGCACTCCCGGGCGTCACCGTCACCGCCTCGTCGCCGGCACTCATTGGCGATCGGTCGGAGGTGACCGATGTCAACGGCATCTATTCGATTAAAGGACTGCCGGCCGGCACCTACGCCGTCACCTTCGACCTGGCGAACTTCAAGTCCGCGCGACGCGATGGCGTCGTGCTGACGGTTGGCGGGACGATCGAAGTGAGCGCAAACATGACGCTTGCCGCCAGGACCGAAACCGTCACGGTTACGGCCGAAGCGCCGTCATCTCTGACAACGGTGGCGACTGGGCAGAGCCTGAAGAAGAGCGAGATCGATGCGCTGCCGATGGGCCGACGTCCGGTTGACATCGCCGAGCTCTCGCCCGGCCTGACGACGAATACCTTCACGGCGAACCAGGTTGCGATCTCCGGAGCCTACGGCTTCGACAATGTGTTTCTGGTTGACGGCGTAGACGTCAACGACACGATCAACGGGACGGCGAACAATCTCTATATCGAGGACGCGATCCAGAGCACGACCGTCCTCACCAATGGCATCTCCGCCGAGTACGGGCGCTTCTCCGGTGGCGTCGTCAACCTCGTGACCAGGAGCGGCGGCAACGTGTTCAGCGGCAGTTTCCGCGAGAACCTGAGCAACCCTGCCTGGATCAACGAGACACCGCTCGAGCGCACCAACAACATCGTGCACAAGAGCGTCGTCGGCAAGACCCACGAAGCGACCTTCGGCGGTCCCGTCTCCAAGGATCGGCTCTGGTTCTTCGGCGCCGGTCGATGGGAGACGACCAACACGCCGAGCACGTTTTCGCAGACCGGCCTTGCGTACACCCGGACGGACAGAAACCGCCGCGGCGAGGTGAAGCTGACCGGCCGGTTCCGACTTGCAGACACGATTTCCGGCACCTACATCAACAACAGCACTGAGCAGGCGAACACGTCAGGCGTTCCGGCGGCCGCGATTCTCGACCGGAACGTGCTCGTGACACGGCAGCTGCCGAACCGCCTGGTGGCCGTCAACTACAGCGGCGTGATCGGCCAGTCGCTGTTCGCGACGCTTCAGTACTCGCAGAAGAAGCAGCAGTTCGAGAGGAACGGCGGTTCGAGCAGCGCTCTGATCAATTCGCCGTTTGTCACTCTTGGCGCGGCGGCGCCCGGCGGACTCTTCTATCATGCCCCGTACCTCGATGCGACGGATCCGGAGCAGCGCAATAACCAACAGATCACGGGGAGCATCGCGCGCCTGCTCTCGACAAAAGGCGCCGGCACACACGACCTGAAAGGCGGCGCGGAGTACTTCGTTGCGACAGGCATCGGCGGCAACTCGCAGTCGTCGACAGGCTACGTCTTTGCGACCGACTACGTCACGGACGCAACAGGCAAGCCGGTGCTCGAATCCGGCGGTTCGCCGATGCCGCAGTTTGTCCCCGGCCGGTCCGAGATCTTCAGTTTCCAGGCGACACGCGGCGCGACGATCGACATCAAGACGACGTCGCTCTACGCTCAGGACCGCTGGACGGTGAATCGCCGTCTGACGCTGGATCTCGGCACGCGCCTCGAGCTGGTGCGTTCGAATGCGACGGGCAACATTCACGCGGTGGATACCACGACAATCGTTCCGCGCCTCGGTGCCGTCTTCGCTCTTGACGGGAACGCGAAGACGACAGTGCAGGGCAGCTACGCACACTACGCGGGCAAGTACGGTCAGGTGCAGTTCTCGGCCAACAGCAACGTGAGCCGCCCGAACGAGGTGGACTACGTCTACACGGGACCGGCAGGGCAGGGCGGTACGTTCGCGCCAGGTCTGGATCCGGCCAGCTACACGACCGTCGTGTTTGCCAGTTTCCCGACGGCGAATGTGAAGGTCGCCAGCGCGCTGCAGTCACCGATCGTTCGCGAAAGTACTGTTGCCCTCGGGCGCCAGCTTGGCGAGCAGGGTCATGCGAAAGCCACGTATGTGTGGCGCAAGACGACCAACTTCGTCGAGGACTTCACATCGCTCGCAAACGGAATCGTTGACGTGCCCCTTGTTGGAACGGTCACCAACCGCGTGCTCGACAACACGAATACGCCGAAGCGCGCGTACGAAGCGGCGATCTTCCAGACCGACTACCGGATGGCAGATCGCGCCTGGATGGGCGTCGACTACACACTGCAGGTGAGCGACGACGGCAACTTCGCCGGCGAAGCATCGGGCGTGCCCGGCGCTCAGTCGGTCTATGGGGACTTCCCGGAGATCTTCGGCCCGGCGCTCGATCGTCTGATGCCGGAAGGTCGCCTCGACAGCTTCCAGCGCCACAAGATGCGCGCCTACGGCATCTACACGCAGTCGATGGGCCGGTTCGGCTCGGTCAACCTGTCGCCGATCTGGCGCGTCAACTCAGGTCGCGTGTACAGCCTCACGGCAACGCTGCCGGTGCCGGCGGCCCAGCTCGCACGCAATCCCGGCTACCCGGTCAACGACATCAATCCGTCGGTCCGCGAGACGATATTCTTCGGCGATCGCGGCGCGTACTCGTTCAAGGGCTACGGCGTCGTCGATCTCGCCACGACCTATGCGATTCCGGTGTGGAAGTCGGCCTCGCCCTGGTTCAAGGTCGAGATCTACAACCTGCTGAACAACCAGAAGCAGATTGCGTGGGATAAGACCGTGACCGCGAACCGCGCCGGTACGCTGGATCCGAACGGCATCCCGGTCGACTACATCAAGGGCGCGCGCTTCGGCCAGGCGACCAACGACAACCAGTTCCCGCAGCCGTATGTGGGGCAGAACGGCGGTCGCGCGATGCGCATCGCGTTCGGCGCGCGGTTCTAACAAAATCACAAGCCACAGAGCTCAGAGGCACAGAGGAAAAAGATTTCTCTGTGTCTCTGCGTCTCTGCGGCCCGTCTAGGTTGAAGATTCTTCCCGTCTGAACTTCATCAACGCTGCCGCTCGATAGATTCCGTGCACGAATTTCCCGTACGGCAGCGTGATGAACAGCGCGAACACGATCGCGAGATGAATCGCGAGCAGCGCCGGCATGTAGGGCCTCTCGCGCAGCACGAGCAGGAGTAAGCCGGTCGCGCTCGTCAGGAAGAGCAGCGCGAGGAATACATGGCCAAGCGACCGTTCCGACACGTGCGTCAACGCTGAATCGCGGCCCCGATCGACGAGAAACAATCCCGCGGGGCCAATCAACAATCCCAGCCCACCCAGCGTTCCAAGTACAACCGGAATACTGGTGTACGCGTACGGCGCAATCCAGCCGAAGAACAGGTGATAGATCGCCGCGACCGCCGTCGAGGCAAAGCAAAGTGCGAACCCGTAGAACGTGCAGTGATGCATCCATCGCCGCCACGGTGTGCGTGTCTCTTCGGCATCAACACAGTCTTCGCCCGTGGCATGCAGGTGCTTGAGCGTGAGCACGTCGCGCCCGGCCGGGAGGATGCCCGACGCCTTCGCGGTGTGCGGCGGAGCTTCGCGGCCCGCTGCCGCTGTAAATCGACGATGGCCTATGGCAATCGCGGCGACGACAAACAACCCCACGATACCGAACAGCAGCACCATCGTGACGTGAGGGATGACGGCGTAGAAATCGGCGGTGAGAATTTGGCGGCCCGTGAAGGGTCGCCCCAGGCCGGCGATGATCAGAATGCCTGCAGCCAGCGCCGTCAGTGCCGTCGCCCACGGCTGTCGAAACGCGATCGCGGCGAATGTGGGCCACGCGAACAACTCGTACGATTCGACTCGGAGGTTCGACAGCGTGTGCGGCACATCGATACCGAATTCGTGCGGCGGAGCGTACTGGCACGCATACAGGCATTCCCCGCAGTTGTGACAGAGGTTCGCCAGGTACGTCAGATCGCCTGGCGAGAAGGTCACACGCTGTTCCATCGCCTGGAACACCGGGCAATACGCTTCGCAGTAGCGGCAGGCGTTGCACACGATCATTTCGTGCTCGGCCTTCCGGAAAATGGGGTCGGGAGTCATTTTCACAGGACAGAAAATTTGCACATTGAAAAATTAGCGTCCTCTAAAAATGACTCCCGACCCCATTTTCCCTGCGATCTCGCCGAATACCGTGCCGATCGTCATGCCGACACCCGCGACGTACCCTCGGCCGAGGATGTTGCCCGCCATGATTTCGCCGGCCGCGAAGATGTTCTCCGCGACGCCGCCTTTCATGACGACACGCGCGCGGTCGTCCACTTTCACGCCGAGATAGGTGAACGTGATGCCCGGCCGCAGCGGGTACGCGAGAAACGGCGGAGTATCGAGCCGCTGCGCCCAGTGGCTCTTATTGGGAACGAGTCCTTCCGTGCGGCAGTCATCCAGCGCTTGATGGTCGAAAGTGCCAGGCCGCACCGCGGCGTTGAAGCGCTCGACGGTTGCCGCCAGCGTTCCCGCAGGCACGCTGATCGATGACGCAAGCTCGCGGATCGAGGTGGCGACGATAGGCGGAAAGACCGACGGCATGAAACGATCGACGACCTTCGAATCGACGATGGAGTACGCGATTTGATCCGGCTGTTGCGCCACGAGCCGCCCCCAGATCGCGTACCGCTTCGGCCAGTAGTCCTCGCCCTCGTCGTAGAACCGATCACCGTGTCTATTGACAACAATCCCGAGCGGCACCGAGTCGAGGCGTGTGACGATGCCGCCGTCGAACTTGGGCGCCCGGGCATCTATCGCGACGGCGTGGCACTGCGCCGGATCGCCGACCGGCTCCGCGCCGGCGTCGAGCATCAATCGCAGCACGGTGCCGGTGTTGTACGGCGTGCCGCGGATGATGAAGTTCTTCGCCGCCTCGCCCCAGATATCGGCCAGCCACTCGAGGTTCGACTCGAAACCACCCGCCGCGAGTACGACCGCCTTGGCACGTATCTCTGCATCGCCATCGGCCATCCTGACCGTTGCCGATTCGAACCGCCCCTCTCGAATCGACAGGCCGACGACGTCCGCGTTGTACATCACTCGTACCCCGAGGCGCCCGGCGGCCGCATATGCACTGTTCATCAGCGCTTTGCCGCCGCCGAGGAAGAACGCATTGGTGCGCCCCAGATGCAGGGTGCCGCGCAGCGACGGCTGAAAGCGAACGCCGAAGCGATTCATGCGGCGCGTGGCTTCAGCGGACGCGCGGACCATGATTCGTGCGAGCGGCTCGTCGGTGATGCCGCCGGTGACGCGCAGGACATCCGCCATGAACTCGTCTTCGCTGTACGTGTCGGTCAGCACATCGGTCGGCGCTGTGTGCATACACCGGATGTTGCGGACGTGACGGCTGTTGCCACCCCGGAACTCGCGAGGGGCGCGTTCGAGAACGATGACCTGCGCGCCTCGCTCGGCGGCGACCAGCGCGGCGCAGAGAGCGGCGTTGCCGCCGCCGAGGACAGCTACGTCAAAAATGGGTTGACCGTTGAGCTTTGGCCCTTGAGCATCGGGCATCTAACGTTCAACGCGCAGGGTGTTCTGCACGCCGATGATGCCGGGGATACCGCGGACGATGTTCTCGGCCTGCCGGCGCTCCACCTCGGAGTTGACGACACCCGTGAGCAGGACGCTGGAGTTGCGGACGATGATGTGAATCGGCGGAACGGCCTGCGACGCGTAGTTGGAGAACGTCGGGTCGCGGTACAGCGTGTTCGCGATGATGCTGCGAAGGCGATCGTCGCCGAGCGAAGCCGGCAGCACCTCGAGCTTGTTGACGAACTCCCGCACGCCGTCGACGTGGGCCGCGCGGCGAGCGAGATCCTCGGACTTGATCGGCTGCGTCACGTATCCGGTCAACGTCACGGCGCCATTGTCGACGCCGATCTCCACATCGTCGAAGACCGTGAAGTACGACGACCGGCGCATTTGATCGGCGACGCGCTCGGCAAGCTTCTGATCGCTCTCCGCTTTGCCGACGGTCAGCTCGCTGACGATCTCCTTGACGCCGTCGACCTTGAGCGTGTCGGCAATCAGATCCTGCTTGGCGCCGGCGCTCGCAACGTTGCCCGACAGTGTCACGCTGCCGCCCTGCGCCGCCACCTTGATGCCGCGCACGCGCCGTTCGTTGAGACGCTGCTCGACGCGTGTTTTCAGCGCCTGGTCGGTTGAGGGATCCGAAACGACCCGGCCTCCACTGCCTTGAGCGGGCGGGAAGAACAGGAACAGGAGCGCGACCAGCGCTGACGTCATGTCAATGCGTGAGCGCGTAGAGCACCATGTTGATGGTGACCTGGTACCCCTGGGGCGAGAACGCGGCGAAGAATTCCGGATCTTCAGACTCGCGTTCCATCGAGTCGCCGATGTCGCTGTTGTGCGTCATCACCACCATCAGCCGCCCATGGCTGTCCGCGATCCCGCGGAAATCGACCTGGGGACTGTCGGTGCCACGCTCCGAGGTGCCGCCGCCGCTCGCGCGCCAGAAATTGATGCCCGGCACCTGCGGCACGTGCGTCACCTCGAACAGCGTGGACCGAATCGGATGATCGTTGGGGATGTCGAAGATTGGGTACTCGGGCAACACCTGCCGCATCGCATCCGACCACTGCTCCCACGCGCGCGTGCCCCAGAAGTCGTCAACCCACAGGAACCCGCCCTTGAGGAGATACTCGCGGAGGCGCGTGACTTCCAGCGGCGCAAGCCCGATTGTCCCCACGTCGGAACCGACGAGGAACGGACATTCAAACAGGGCATCGTCGGTGAGGTGAACGGTCCAGTAGCGCGCGTCTCCGCGCGAATCCTTGCTGATGCGGGTCTTGGTGAGCTCCGAGGAGCGAATCATCAGATTCAGGCCCGCAAAGGGGTAGTCTGTAGACCAGCCGAACCCGTTCGCTTCACGACGGTTGCTGGTGTACATCATCTTGCATATCGTGAAGGCGCCGTCACTGAAGTGAGCCGGCGGCATGTGGAGGGGCATTCCGGGGCCTTCCATCACGCGGAACCGCTGAGCCCAGGCTGCCGAGGCGGCAGCGATGACGAGTGAGGCGAAGACAAGGAGCACCCGGCGGCGCAGGAACATTTCTTCCGTGAGTGTACGATCTTCGCGGAGCGAGGGGGAGGGCGTTATGACCGGTTACCTGACAGGCGGTCTGCTGACGGCGCTGCTCGTGGTTCAGGCGGCCCCGGCGTATTCCGCGCAGGCTGCGAACACTCCGGCGCCTGGCCGCCAAAGCGCGGAGCGCGACGGGAAGGACACGCTGAAAGAGGTCCGCCTGAACGGCTGTATTTCGCGCGATGGCATCAGACCCGGGCAGTTCAACTTTCTGGACAACGACAGCGGCGACAAATACCGCCTCACCGGCAAAAACCTGAAAAAATTCGTCGGTCAGCGGGTCGAAATCGTCGGCGGCCCCCCTGGCAAAGGCGTGACCTTCAAGACCGGCTTGTGGCCCTCACCGAACGTGGCGGCTCAGGCGGGCGCGATGGACCCGGCGCAGGCTGCGGTCGCGCGAATGCCTGGAGGCGCAGCCGATGCGCCCGGGGCGAGTGCGCTGCCGGAATTTCATGTCACCCGGCTGCGCGGTGTGGATGGGGCCTGTCAATAAGCTCCAAGTTCCAAACTCCGTGATCCAAGCTCCAATGAATTAGCGGGAAGTCTGGTTTGGAACTTGGAACTTGGAGCTTGGAGCTTGGATCTTTTCAACCTCCCACTCGAAGGTGAGATACAGCGGGAACGCGCCGAGCATGAAGAGCAGGCCGAACGAGATTGTCCCCGTGCGATTGATCGCGGTGAACTTCGCGTGCTCGCCTGGCCGCAGCACGATTTGATGCGTCTTCCAGAACAGCGTGTTGTGCGCACGCAGTGTATGCGGGCCAGGCTTCACTTCGCATGTGAAGGTCTCGCCGTACTGCAGCATCGCGAGGTGTTCCCCATCGAGCGACACAAAGATCTCGCGATATCCCGCGTCCTCGGGTGACTGCCGGCAGATCGTGATGCGCGAAGGCTCGGCCGGCCGACGCTCGATGTTGAGAATATCGGCGCCGATATCGACGGATGGCGGCTCGACGCGCACATCGCCACGAAATTCGAACGAGGGCCGCCACGATCCTGGAACCGCGAGCGTGCCGTCAGGAAAAATCGTCAATCGGGGAATAATACCCGACCCCTCGACGATCTCCGGGTCGTACCGAGCGAGGTCGAGGGACGAGGGCTACTGATGAGATTTCTCGCCCGCCTTGTCCTCAACGGTGTCGCAATCATCATCGCGGCGTGGTTGCTGCCCGGCCTTCACATTGCCGGCCCGTTTCCCGCACTGATCGCCGGCGTGATCCTCGGCTTCGTCAACGCGATCGTCCGTCCAGTTCTCTTCTTCCTGACGCTGCCGCTCACGCTGATCACGCTGGGCCTGTTCATCTTCGTCCTCAATGCAATCTGCTTCGGCCTGACGGCATGGCTCGTTCCAGGCTTCAGCGTGGACGGCTTCTGGTGGGCGCTGCTCGGGGCGCTGCTCGTCAGCATCGTGAGCTGGCTGCTGAACGGACTGTTTGTCGGCAAGAAAGAAAGAGATTAGTGTAGGGGCCGATTCGGACGAGTCGGTCCCGGAGGATCACATGAAACAGGTTTTTGTCGCCGCGCTTCTCGCACTTGCGATGACCACTGCGGTGGTCGCCCAGCGTGGGGAGCAGGGCGCCGGACCCGCGGGTGCACCGCCCGCGAATGCGCCACAGGGCGGACGTGGCGCATATCAGCCGACGCTTTGGTGGGGCGACGAGATGTTTCCCAAGTGGCCCTACCCTGCGGGCGATGCGGCGTATGCCGATCTCGACGGCATGAAAATCAAGAGCTACATCAACGAGATTACGGCGATCTCGAGGAAGAGCCGCGACGATGGCAATCAGTACTGGGGCCGCATCACGGGATCGCCGTACGACAGGATGACGACCGACTGGGTTGCCGCGCAGTTCAAACGAATCGGGCTCGAAACGCGCGTGCAGGAATTCACGGATCTGCCGGAGCAGTGGTGGCCGACGTCGTGGGAAGTGGGCGTCGGAGGCGGTGGCAAGAACGTCTCGCTCAAAACTGCGTTCCCGCTCTATCGATCGGTCGGGACCAATGGCCAGGCGGAGTTGGATCCGGTCTGGGTTGGTATGGGGACCGCGGCGGACTTCCGCGGCCGTGACGTGCGCGGCAAAGCGGTTGTCGCGTACGGCTTCCCGAATCCCGGGGGACGCGAGAACACCGCGCTCACCTGGGGCATCGTCAAGCGCGCCGAAGAAGAAGGCGCCGCTGCGCTTTTCATTGTCCTCGGCTTCCCGGGCAATGTGATGAACGAGCCGACTGCTGCAGGCACGCAGCCGCCGGCTGGGATGCCGATTTTCATGCTCGGCAACCAGGACGGGACGACCATCCGCCAGATGATCGAGCAGGATCAGTCGCCGCGTCTTCGTTTCCGTCTATCAGTGGAACTGCGAACGGGACTGAAGACCGCGACGGTCTGGGGCGTGCTGCCGGGATCGACTGACGAGAACATCGCGGTGATGGCACATACCGATTCCTTCTTCGAAGGTGCGATGGACAACGCATCCGGCATGGCAACGCTCATTGCGCTCGCCGAGCATTACGCGAAGATTCCAAAGAACCAGCGCCGCCGGACGATGACGTTCTTCACGACGTCGGCCCATCACTCGCCGTCTGGACAGAACGCGAGCATCCGATGGATTCACAACAACATGAAGCAGATGTGGTCGAAAACCGCACTGCTCGTCAACTGCGAGCACACCGCGCAGGTCGCGACGTTCCTCGTGGGCGACACGTTGTATGGATCCAACCAGGTGAGCGCGCGCCGGTGGTTTGTCGGCGGCAGCGATCGCCTGAAGACGATCGTGATGAAAGACTTCAAGGATTACGGGATGGCGCTGTTCTCCCGACCCGAGCCGCGTCCGGGCGGTGAGCTCGGTCAGGTGTTCACGGACGCCCCGAGCTTCCACATCATCGATCAGATCGTTTACCACACGGACATGGACACGATGAACGCTGTTCCAGCGGCGGGGCTCGAGCAGTCGGCCCATGTGTTCGCGAAGATTATCGACGACGCGAACAAAGTGGACATGAATGCGCTGCTCGGCGCCCCAGTCACGACGAGATGACTCCGCGGCTGGTGGTTGGTCGGCAGTGGGTAGTTGGCAGTTGGTAGTTGGTAGTTCGTGGTCAGTGGCTTGTGGTTTGTGCGACCAACGACCAGCCACCAACCGTGAGGCCGAATAAGACCGGTGGAATGACTTCGATAAAATGCGTCGCCATGGCGACGCTGAGTGCCGTGTCCGACGGCACTTCCCACAATGCCAGCGCGGCGGCCCCGGCGAGTTCGAAGCTGCCGACATTGCCCGGCGTCGCCACCAGTGCGATTCCCACATTCACGATGACGAGCATCGTCACTGTCGCGCTGAGCGGCAGGACAAGGTGAAACGCGTTGATCATGCACCACAGAATGGACGCGCGGGCGGCCCACGACACGAGCGAGGCTCCGACTGCCGCGGCGAGCCGCACGCGATGCCGTCCGACCGCGACGATGGCGGCCGTTGTCGCCGCCACCGACACGAGCATCCAGCCGCGATAACGCAGCACATTCGGCGGCAGAGGCAGCAGAACGCTGGCGGCGACGACGAAGATGGGCAGGACGACCGCGTCGATCACGCGATCGAGCAGCACCATCTTCACGGCGGCGGCCGTCGCAAGCTCCTGTTTGCGAGAGAGCATGTACGCGCGAGCCCCTTCGCCCAGCTTGAAAGGAAACAGCACGTTCCCAACGATGCCGACAAGCTGCGCCTGCAGGACGCGGCGCCAGCTGACGTGCCCCGCGGCGCCCGCGATGATGCGCAGGCGTGTGGCGTCGATGACGACACCGAGAAGATTGAGGAGGGCGGCAATCGTTGCCCATCGCCATGACATGCCCGCGAGCGCGTGGCCGATGGCGCGCGGATCTGACCGTGCGATTGCCACGGCGGTCGCCGCGAGTACGACGACCAGCAGGATGAGGCGGAGGCGCGCACTCATCCGCCGTCGCCCTCCGGGCTTCGGCGAGACAGGTTCGATTCCGCGAGCAGCTCCGACACGGTCAGCAGGCGGAACCCGCGGCGCTGCGCTTCGAGAAGAATGCGCGGGAGCGCGTCGACGACCTGGCTTGCGTCGGGATTCGGATCGAGACTGCGGCCGTCGTGGAGCAGCAGAATGGAGCCGTCCACGAAGCCTTCGACCGCCCGGTGGACAATCGCATCCGATCCCGGTTGCGCCGTGTCATAAACGCCGACGGTCCACGCAATCGGCTCGCATCCTTCCCGGCGCGCGGCCCCATCCAGCCACGGGTTGCGCCATCCAAACGGCGCCCGAAACACGCGCGGCCGTGCGCCCGTAATGCTTTCCACGACATCAGAGGTCCGCCGAATCGTCGTGCGCAGCGCCCCTGGCGTTCGCAGCGGCAGCGCCGCATGGTCCCAGGTGTGGTTGCCGATCTCATGTCCTTCCCGGGCGGCGCGCCGGAGCGGCTCTGGCGCCTGCTCGGCTCGCGCGCCGAGGACGAAGAAGGTCGCACGCGCGCCGAACTGCCGCAGCACGTCCAGGATCTGCGATGTGTAGGGCTCGGTCGGCCCGTCGTCGAATGTGATGGCGATGGCTGGCGCGCGCGGACGTCCGCGGCTGATGATACGGCCGAAGATCGGCGCCCGGCGATCGAACACGGCATAAATGAACAGCGCATCGAATGCGATGCCGATCCAGATCCAGACGTGCGTCGCCGGCACGATCCCGAATCGTGCGAAGCCGAAGGCAGCCGCGGCGACGGCGGCGGCGGTGAACGTCGAGACCACCGCGACGATCAGCGCGATCAGCAGGCGGCGAGGCATGTTCCGTCGATCACCTCGCTGAAATAGTCCAGCAGTTGGGTGACGACCGATGGCCAGGAGAACTGCTGCGCCTTGCGCAGTCCCGCCTCGCGCATTGCCATCTGGAGGCGATCGTCGGAAAGCACCTGGACGACGGCATCCGCGAATGCCTCAACGTCGTAAGGAACAATCAGCCCTTCGGGCCCCAGCAGGTCGCGATACCCGACGTTGTCGGTCGCGACGATGGGGGTCCCGCTCGCCATTGCCTCGAGCAGCGTGATCCCGAACGAGGCATTGGTGATCGGCGAGCAGAACACATCGGCGCTTGCGTAATACGAGGGCCGGTTGATGAGCGCCGGCCCTTCGAAATGCACGTCGTCGCGGAGCTCCTCCGGCACCATCTGCGTGTAGACCGACTCGAGCGGACCGCCGCCGACTACGACGAGCCGCACGTCGCGGATGCGCGTTCGCACTTCGGCAAAGGCGCGGAGCATGAACGGCAGCCCATTGCGCGGATCGAACCTGCCAAGGAACAGCAACGTGCGCTTCTCCGGGCCGAAGCGCGAGAGCCTCGGCACCCGCGGATTGAACATCTCCGTATCCACGCCATTAGGGATGACGCGCGCGTCGAGCTCGAAGTACCGCGACAGCGCCCGCAGCACGCTTGGCGAGACGACGGTGACGCCATCGAGCCGGTTGACGATCCCTTTCTGCAGCACGTTCTTGAATGTCGCGTACACGACGCTTGGCTCGAAGTAACTGTGAAAGGTGCCGACGCGCGGGCAGCGCGCGAGCAACGTTGCCAGCGGCGGCAGTGTGAAAAACAGCGGCGAGTGTACCTGGACGACGTCGAATTGTCCCGCTTCGAGCACGCCGCGCAGGTCGCGCCACAGGTGGGCGCCGACGGCGAAGTGCGCGGTCGCGCCGTTACCGTGGATCTTCACGCTGCGGCCGATGCGCCGGGTGGGGATGCCGTTAGGCGTGGGTAGCGTGAATCCGTTGCCCGGCGGCGTGGCGCTGATGATGGTGACCGCATGTCCGCGCGCCATGAGCTCGCTCGCAGTGTGATGAACGTTCTCGCTGATGCCTCCCAGCAACGGGTAGTAGTACTCGGTGATGATCCCGATTTTCAGCGGCACCTTCGACTCGCCCTCCAGTTGTGGCGCTTTGGCCGGTGTGAGGCATTCGTGCGCACCTCAGGCGTCGCGTGTCGCTGTGTTTTCTAGGCCTTACGGCGACACGCCCCGCCCAACCGGGGAAGAGGGCAATATCCGTGCGCTAGACTTTCTTATCCATGCGAATTGCGATCATTGGGGCAGGCGGGGTTGGCGGGTATTTCGGCGCGCGGTTGCAGCAGGCGGGAGCGGACGTTCACTTCGTTGCGCGCGGCGCGCATCTGGACGCGATGCGCCGCGAGGGGCTGACGGTCGAAAGCCCGCTCGGCGACATTCATGTTCCCAGGGTGAACGTCACGGAAAAGCCGGCGGACATCGGCGCCGCCGACATGGTCTGGCTCTCGGTGAAGCTGTGGGACATGGACGGCGCGGTCCAGTCGATGCGTCCGCTCATTGGTCCCGAGACCGGCATCATCTCGTTCCAGAACGGCGTGCAGAAGGACGACATCCTGCGCGCAGCCTTCGGCGACGGCGCGGTGATGGGAGGCGTGGCCTACATCGCGACCAACATCGATCGCCCGGGAGTCATCAAGCACACCGGCACGATGCAGCGGCTGATTTTCGGCGAATACGACGGACGCCGCTCGAAGCGAGCCGAGACGCTCCTCGATTTCTGCGTGCGTGGCGGCATCAATGCGGAGCTGAGTGGCGACGTGCGGAAGGCGATCTGGGAGAAGTTCGTATTTCTCGTCGGACTCTCCGGCTCGACGACAACGATGCGGGAGACCATCGGGCCCATTCGATCGCACCCGCGATCGCGAACGTTCCTCTCCGACCTGATGCGCGAGACCGTTGCCGTTGGACGCGCTCTGGGTGTATCGCTGCCGGCGGACTTCGCGGATCAGCGGCTCGCGTTCGTCGACAGCCTGCCCGACGCGATGACCTCGTCCATGCACCACGACTTGAACGCCGGCAAGCGGCTCGAGGTGTCGTGGCTGAGCGGCGGTGTCGCGCAGCTGGGAGAGAAGGCCGGAGTGGCGACGCCGATGAATCGTGCGGTGTGGGAGATACTGGCGCTTCACGAAAATGGGGTCGGGAGTCATTTTTAGGGGACAGTCACTCGCCGGCATGCATTCCGTGAAAATACTGTCCTCGAAAAATGACTCCCGACCCCATTTTCCGGGGCTGACAATCCGCGGACTCCGCACGACTGCCGTCAACGTGCCGATGAAGCGCGCCCTCGGCACGAGCGCGCGCCGGATGGACATCGCGCCGCTCGTGCTGATCGACCTCGAAACCCAGGAAGGCGTCACCGGTCGCGCATACGTCTTCTGCTATCTCCCCGCGGCAGCCGCCGGCGTCGAGTCGATCCTTCGCGATGCGGCGGCCTTCGTCACCGGCGATCGCGTCAGCCCGGTCGATCTCAACGCGAAGCTCGCGCGCCACTTCCGCCTCCTGGGCGTCCGCGGCATCGTCACGATGGCGCTGGCGGGTCTCGATGCGGCGTGCTGGGACGCGCTGGCCGTGGCCGCGGGCGTCCCGCTGGTCGCGTTGCTCGGCGGCAGCACCCGACCCATCCTCGCGTACAACAGCAACGGGATGAGCATCCGGGATGCGGGATCAGGAATCCGGGATCCGCTGTCCGAGCTTGCTGACGAAGCCGAAGCGCTGCTCCACGAAGGCAACTTCACCGCGATCAAACTGCGTCTCGGCTACGCGACGCTCGACGAAGACCGTGCCGCGCTGCATGCGGTCCGCGCGCGCGTTCCGCGGGGAACTGTACTGATGGCCGACTACAACCAGGCGCTCACAGTGGCGGAAGCGCTGGAACGCGGACGCGCCCTCGACGCGGAAGGGCTCGCCTGGATTGAAGAGCCAGTGCGGCACGACGACTACGCGGGTCATGCGACGCTGACGCGCGAGCTTGCGACACCGATTCAGATTGGCGAGAACTTCGACACGCCCAATGCGATGGCCGAGGCGCTTGCCGCGCAGGCGTGCGACTACGCGATGCCCGACTTCGCACGCATCGGCGGCGTGAGCGGATGGCTGGAGGCGGCAGCGCTCGCGCAGGCAGCCGGGATGGAGATGTCGTCACACCTCTATCCCGAGTTCAGCGCGCACCTGCTCGCAGTCACTCCGACGTGTCACTGGCTCGAGTATGTGGACTGGGCGGCGCCCGTCTTGAGGGAGCCGATCGAAATCCGCGACGGCCACGCCATCATCCCCAACAGACCCGGGGCGGGCATCGAGTGGAACGATGCCGCGGTCACCCGCTTCCGCGCGTAGCGATATACTCGCGCCAACCTTCAGGAGTGGTCATGACACAGCGCGGAATGTCGCGGCGGGAGATGCTTCGCCGTACGGCGCTCGGATCGCTGTCGCTTGCCGCCGCGAATGCGGTCTCGGGCCAGACGCGACGCCGGCCCAACATTGTCTTCATTCTCGCCGACGACATGGGGTACGCGGACGTCTCCTGTTACGGCCGTCCCGATCTCCGCACGCCGAACATCGATCGGCTCGCCGCCAACGGCATGCGGCTCCTGCAGGCGTACGCCAACTCCGCGGTCTGCACGGCGACGCGCGTCGGCTTGATCACGGGGCGCTATCAATACCGGTTGCGTGTCGGCCTCGAGGAGCCGCTTGGCAGCGGTATTCCCGACGTGGGTCTCCCGCCGGAACATCCAACGCTGCCATCGCTTCTGCGGAAGGCTGGCTACGGCACGACACTCGTGGGCAAGTGGCATCTTGGCTATCTCCCGAAGTTCGGTCCGCTGCAGAGCGGCTACGACCATTTCTTCGGATTTCGCAGCGGCGCCATCGACTACTACTCGCATGCAGGCACGGACCAGCGGCCGGATCTGTGGGACGGGGACGTTCCTGTTCAACGGTCTGGATACATGACGAATCTTCTCGGCGATCGCGCCGTCGGCGTCATCAACGAGTACGCGAAAGCGCGCCAGCCGTTTCTGCTCAGCCTGCATTTCAATGCGCCTCACTGGCCGTGGGAAGCGCCGGGCGATGAAGCGGAATCGAAGCGCATCAACGGCAACCTCAATCATTACGACGGCGGCACGCAAAAGACGTATCAGCGGATGATCGAGGAGCTCGATATCCAGGTGGGCCGCGTGGTCGCGGCGTTGAGATCCGCAGGCATCGCGGATAACACCATCGTGATCTTCACGAGCGACAACGGCGGCGAGCGCTTCGCGGATACATGGCCGTTCACCGGCAGGAAGACAGAGCTGCTGGAGGGAGGACTCAGGATTCCGGCGATCGTGTCCTGGCCGGCGATGCTGCCGAAGAACAAGACGAACGATCAGGCCGCGATTTCGATGGACTGGCTGCCGACGCTGCTCGATGCGGCTGGCGCCGGAGCCGATCCGGCATTCCCGCTCGATGGCATCAGCCTGTTGCCGATGCTGCGCGGCGACTCCGCGCCGGTGCGCCGCACGCTGTTCTGGCGCTATAAGGGCAACGCGCAGCGGGCCGTGCGCGACGGCGATTTCAAGTACTTGAAGATTCGCGAGAACACGTTCCTGTTCAACGTCGTGGACGATCCGATGGAGCGCGCGAACCTGAAGGACCGCCAGAGGGATCTGTTCGAAGCCTTGTCGAGGAAGTGGCTTGCCTGGAACGCGACGATGCTGCCGGAAGTGCCGGAGAGCAACACCGGCGGCAACAACGCGGACCGGTGGGCGGATCACATCGGCAACACGAGCACGACGGCGCCCGATAATCCAGCGGCGAACGACACGTCGCGCTAAGCCGTACCGACGCTCGTCAGAATCACGATGCTTCTCCCCTGCACGGTGCACGGGGACGGGCGCAGGGAGCGACGTCGATCCGGGTCCGCAATATCGTCCGGGGTCGCGGCGAACGTATCGACCGCCACGAGCCACGTGCGCTGCGGATCGGTGGGAACTTCGAAATCGAGCGGCTCCCAGAACATGTTCATCATGACGTGCAGATCGGCGTCACCGGCAAATCCCGCAATGGTGCACGCCAGCGCCCGGCCCAGCGGATCGTCGAAGCCTGGACTGCCCAGCATCGTTCCGTGCCACGCGATGTCGGGCATGCCCCGTTCGTTGACCTTGCCCGTGTAGAAATGCCGGCCGCGCAGCGCCGGATGCGCTTTGCGGAAGCCGATCATTCGTTGAACGAACCGCAACATCGCCTGATTCGACCCGGCCATCGTCCAATCGAACCACGTTGTCGCGTTGTCCTGGTTGTACGGGTTGTTGTTGCCTCCCTGGGTTCGGCGGATTTCGTCGCCACCGAGGAGCAACGGCACACCCCGCGACAGCATCAGGATGGTGACGAAGTTCTTCATCTGCCGGATCCGGAGTTCCGCAATCTCCACGTCGGTTGTCGGACCCTCATGGCCGCAGTTCCAGCTCAGGTTTTCGGTGATGCCGTCGCGATTGCCTTCGCCGTTCGCCTCATTGTGTTTGTCGTTGTACGACACAAGGTCATTCAGCGTGAAGCCATCGTGTACCGTCACGAAGTTGATGCTGTTTTCCGGAGACTGGCCGCGGCTTTGATAAATGTCCGCGCTGCCCGTCAGCCGCGATGCGATGGCGCCAGTCAGTCCTGCCTCGCCCCTCACGAACCTGCGAATGTCGTCACGATAGCGGCCGTTCCATTCGGCCCAGCGATCGCCCGGAAAGTGACCGACCTGGTAGAGCCCTGCCGCGTCCCACGCCTCCGCGATGAGCTTCGTGTTCGCGAGCGCATCTTCGAGCTCAATCTGCCAGATCACCGGCGGATGGAGCAGCGGCGTACCGTCTTCGCCGCGGGCGAGTATCGAGCCTTCGTCGAACCGGAAGCCGTCAACGTGCATTTCCTCGACCCAGTACCGCAGGCAGTCGACGATCAATTTCTGTGGCAGGGGGTGATTGGCATTAACCGTGTTGCCCGTGCCGCTGTAGTTCATATAGACGGCCGGATTATTCGGATCGAGCAGGTAGAACGTGCGGTTGTCGAGTCCGCGGAACGACTGCGTCGGGCCGAGCTCATTGCCTTCGTCCGTATGATTGAACACGACATCGAGGATGACCTCGATGCCGGCCTTGTGAAGCGCCTTGACCAGGTCGCGGAACTCGTTGATGTGCGAGATGCCGTCGCGCCTCACGCAGTAGCCTGAGTGCGGACTGAAGAAGCCGACGGTGCTGTACCCCCAGTAGTTGCGAAGCGGCTCGCCCGTCGGATTCAGCGACACGTACGAGTCATCGAATTCGCACACGGGCAGCAGCTCGACCGCCGTGATTCCAAGCGCCTCGAGATATGGAATCTTCTCGATCATGCCGGCGAACGTGCCAGGCTGCCGCACGCCGGAGTCGGGCGAGCGCGTGAAGCCGCCGACATGCACCTCGTAAATGATCGACTCGTGTAACGGCCGTTTGAGCGGCCGGTCACCCTCCCAGTCATAGTCCGCCAGATCGACCACGGCGCACCGCATCGAAGTGGCGAGGTTGTCGTCGGGCCCTACGGCGTCGCCGCGTCTCCACAGATCCCTGCAGATGCCCTTTGCGTACGGGCCGATGAGCACTTTGTTGGGATTGAACCGGTGGCCTGCAGAGACGTCCATTGGCCCGTCCACGCGAAACGCGTAGTAGGTTCCAGGCCGGCAGCCGCGGACGAACACGTGCCAGAAGTGGAACGTCTTGTTTTGAAACGGATCCAGTCGAATCACCTGTGCCGGTTCAATCGCCGTACGCCGATCGAACAGCAGGAGCGTGATTTCTATCGCTGATTCCGAAAACAGCGAGAAGTTGACGCCGTCTGGATACGTTGTCGCTCCCAACGGATGCGCCGACCCCGGCTCGATGTGAAAGGTCACTGCCGGCTATCCGTCTCGCAGGAGCCGGCGGCGCGCTTCGGCGAGATCCCGGCGGCGCGCGGCGGTCGGCTTGGGAAGCGAGAGGTCCAGTTCTTCAAGTGCATTGACGATGACGTCGGCGACGAGAGCCTGCGTGAACCATTTGTGATCGGCGGGAATCACGTACCACGGCGCGTGATGGTGGCTGGTGACCGCGAGCGCGTCCGCGTACGCGTCGCGATAGGACTTCCACTGCGCTCGCTCGACCAGGTCGGTTGTTGAGAATTTCCAGTTCTTGAGCGGGTTGTCGAGCCGTTCAAGGAGGCGGCGCTCCTGCTCCCGCTTCGACACGTGCAGGTAGAACTTCCGAATGATCGTGCCGTTGCGCCACAGATGCCGCTCGAAGGCGTTGATGTCCTCGAACCGTTCCTGCCAGATCTTCGCGGTGACGCGCGGCGCAGGAAGCTTTTGCGCGTCCAGCAGCCGTCGGTGAATGCGGACGACCAGCACTTCCTCGTAGTAGGAGCGATTGAAGATTCCAATGCGGCCACGCTCGGGCAGCGCCTTGACCGCGCGCCAGAGATAGTCGTGGTCGAGCTCCTCGGCCGAGGGCTGCTTGAAGGCGTGGACCTGGGTGCCTTGAGGATCGATCCCCGCCATGACATGGCGGATCGCATGGTCCTTTCCGGCCGCATCCATCCCCTGAAAGATCAGAAGCAGCGCGTAGCGATCCTGCGCGTACAACATTTCCTGCAGCGCATCGAGGCGCTCGATCCCCTTCTGAATATGCTTCAGCGCTGCATCCTTGTCCGCGAAGGGTCTGGTATCGTCCGAAGCCTGCCGCAGGAGGACCTTCCGATCGCCCGGCCGGACGCGAAATCGATCAATGTCCATGCCGCTCACGGCGGACACTGTACGTTCGAGTAACGCGACCGGAACGACACGACCGTGCCGGCAGCCGGATCGTATTTATGGCGCAGCACGCAGCCCGTGTCGTTTGCCAGCAGGTGAATGGACACCGACGGCCCCTCCGACACGGTCTTCACGTAATGAATGTCGCCGTCGGGCGGCAGCAGCGTATAGAACTGTCCGGCTCCGACCGTCTGCTGATTCGCTACCTTCAGAGTGGCCTTCGTC